>Ga0307507_10002953_pt1 | contig 34150 bp, 7 predicted proteins | sample 7_EM_MG_FD_207223 | JGI IMG/M metagenome (GOLD analysis project Ga0307507, IMG submission 207223) | Populus trichocarpa ectomycorrhiza microbial communities from riparian zone in the Pacific Northwest, United States - 7_EM | ecosystem: Host-associated > Plants > Roots > Unclassified | place...
TAGCTTTAAAGTAGCTTTTATTTATTTAAAATATGTTATTAGTATAAAAGAGGTAAATATAATTATGGTTGCCAAATGCGTAGATTACTGGCAGGTTGCGTGTTAAAAAAACACGACATAGGCTAGTTGGTTGAGTTGCCAAATGACCTCAACTGCGCGCCAATTGCGTCAACCACCAACCATTGAGGCTATTGAAAGGGTACCATATTTTGCCGATGTAGTAAGAAGATAGGGTAGACTTTAATTAAATCCAGGAGCTTTACTTTATATAAGTTGCCTCTCTTTTTAAGGACCTTATATAGTCCTGCTATCTAACAGTCTAGCTTATAGTTAGGCCGTTCTGTCTTCTAGTTCTTTGTTATAACCTAGACCTTATTACCAATAGTAAAGTTGGGCTTACGCCTATACTTATTTGCCTGCTATTATATTAATTTCTAGGCCTTTTCTAGATTTATATAGGCTACCTTTTAGGCTTCTTTTAAGCGTTTGGCGTATTGCTAAGCTTCCTTATAAGACAGTTTTTTATATATGGTTTATAGCCCTTCTGGTCTTTTCTAGTCGAAGCTTATATAGGGTAAGTATCCCATTTCTAGCTAAATAGGTGCAAACCCTATAGAGTTATAGGGTAGGGTTGCCTGGGCGTAGTCTATTATAGGTAGTAGTTCGCTTTAGTTATCCTAGAAGTAATTAACAAAGGGTTAGAGTCTCTGGTCTAAATATTAGTTTATAATCTCTGTCTAGCCGTCTGTTTAGGGGTAGTATACTATAAAAAGCTTTAGCTTAATGCCTAGAATCCGGGTAAACTCGTTCTAGAAAGCCAATATAAACTATAGCCTGTAATTAGATATGATAGTATCTAGTAGTCCATAAATTTGGTAGACGTAGTGGATATATAGTTAGGCCGCCTCTTTAGCATTAATATTCTTATAATAAGGGATTAAGAACGGGCGCTTACTAAGGCAGTTAACTATAACTATAGCCATATTATATCTATTATAGTCTATAGGTAGCTTATAGAAGTCTATAAAAATATACTACTAGGGGCGTTTTAGTATTAGGAGTAGTTTTAACAGTCCTAGGGTCTTATCTTGTGGAATTATAGACCTATAGCAGTTATTACAGTTTTATATATAATAATTAATATCCATAACTATTTTAGGCCAGTAGTAACAGTTGCTAATAATCTTACAGGTTTTATTTTTTCTAGAGTGGGCCGTAGAGACCTAGGTATATGCTTTGGCAATAAGCCGAGTCCATAGATTCTGTTCCTCTACTACTACTAGCTGTTCTTAATACTTAAGTAATCTATTTTTAAGGGACTATAGACTGGTAACGTTCTTTACCTTTTTACGGTACTCCTATAGGGAAAAGGCTATACAGTTAGCTTGCAGTAATTTATTAATAAAGTTAAATCCTAAGGGGTTAATAGGATATATCTTAGCACCTAAGGAGTCTATACTTAGTTCTGCCTATATTTAGGGGTCGAGGTGCTCTAGTTATAGTAGTATCTAGGTCTATAATAAGATCTTTATAGCTACCTGGTTACCTAGGTCCTATTTACGCCTTATAAGAGTATCTACACGGTTTATAGCGCCTGGTCTATATATAATTAAGAAGTTAAACTAAGATAGGATATCCGCCTAGTGTGCCTACTGGGCCGTAAGGGCCTTAGTTGTTATAAAGTATTCTAGGGCCTTATAATCTAAAACTACCTTAATAGGCTTAGGGGTCCCCTCTAGCTGTGTATACTAGTGCTAAAAGCTAGAGATAATAGCCATCATTTCTGTATTATGGATGTAGTAGTTTAGCTTAGCATCTATTATAGTCTTTAAATAATATATAATAGGGTGCTATTCTCTATCTAGTTACTTCTAGGAAAAAATACTGGCTATTACGCCATCTAAGGCATTAGTTTCTAGCATTAAGGGCCGTTTTAGGTTAAAGTAGGCAAGTAGGGGAGATCTAGCTGTAAGACGTAGAAAGCAAGAAACTATAGATAAATTTAGAACAAGAATTATTACATAGCAAGAGCAAAAGCTAGACAAGAGGTCAGCTATACTAGGTTATATAAGGGACAGAGCACCCATATAAAGAGTTACTAATAGGCTAAGTGCAGGGACACCTAGGGTAAAGTAGTTAGATAAACTAGAGCAGAAAGAGGATCTAGATATTCTAACTAGATTTAAAGAAAGACATACTAAAGGATATTACAATGCAGTAATAACAAGGTACTTTCTAATAGATAGACCATATATACTAAACCAGTTATACGGAAAGTGGTATAGACAACGACACAACGACAAATAGGCAGATTTCTATATATAGCTGAACAAAAAAGTTGTCTAAGACTAACCTATTATGGAGAAACGCATAAGTTACATTAAGGGAGCATTAATTATAATGTTAAGGAACCTAGAAGAAGGATCTAGGGACTAGAGAAGTAAGCGACAAATCTTAGTACCTATAGCAGAAATACTAGTGGTTAGGTCAACTAGGTATAGGTTTAAACTTAAGGATAAAGATAAACTAAGAGTTAACCTAAAATATATAGCGCATTATACACTATTGTGGATAGCTTGTGTGGATAATATATACAATATGCATAGAGCACTAAAAGACAAGAACCAGAAGTACCTAGTAAGGATATATTAGGCACTAGAGGAAAAGCGGTTTAGGAATATTAAGTATATACATAAATAGCACCTAGTAGAAGTACAAGGTTAAAGAGACTTAATACTTTAACTAAGAAGATTCCTTACGGAAGAATGCCTAGACGGATAATAGTGGTGGGAGTGCCTAGAGAATACTTGTCTATGGTATATAGAGGAAAAGAAACAAACTAAGTATTGGCTAAGGTTAGACTAAGTACAGACAGGATCTAGCAGCCAATAGTTAGGAAAAAGGAAGGCGTATAGAACCAGAGGGAACTAGTGTTAGAGCCTTAAACCCTTAAAGGAATTTAAGGTTAATACCTAAATTTATAAGCTAAATAGCAAGATTAACAGTTCAAAGCATTAGTAGATAGTAGAGTAACTAGGAACCACATATTACTAAAAGCAGTGGAAAGAATAGGGTTACTATACAGATAGAAGAAATACCTATATCCACTTATAACAATTTTAGGAGATTAGATAGCCTATAGAGGAGGTATTATTAATCTTAAAACAGGACCTATTTAGTTAACTATTAAAGGAAGACCAGTTAGAATGTCTTTCAATATCCTACTATTAGGACAGGACGAGGCGATATTAGGAATGCCTTAGTTATAGGAGTACAATCTAAAGATCGATTAGGTTATAGGTTAGGTTAATATTAAGGATACTTAACAGTATAAAGTGCGACAGTAAACTAAGTTAGTATAGTACTAAGTTAGAGCGATATATAAAGAGACTAAGCAAGGCTTAAGTTATATACTAAAGAGATACTACAAGTATAGTAAAAAGTTATAGTTACTAGAAAGTGAAAAGCTATTAGAGCATATAGCATAGGACTATAAGATAGAATTAGAAGAGGGAATAAGTCTAAAGTTCTTTCCAATCTATAAGCTTACTAAAATAGAGTTAGTAGCGCTTAAAGAGTTTATCTAGGAGAACTTACGTAAGGGATATATTAAACCATTATAGTTATTAGTAGGATATCCAGTACTATTTATCCTAAAGAAAAACAAAAAACTCAGGATATGTATAGACTATAGACAGTTAAATAGCATCACTAGGAAGAATAGGTATCCTTTACCCTTAATTAGCGAAATCCAAGACAGAATAGGTAATATAAAGATCTTTATAAAGATAGATCTAAGATAGGCGTACCACTAGATTAGGATTAAGGAAGGCGACAAATAGAAGGCAGCCTTTAGGTCAAAGGAAGGACTATATAAACCATTAATTATATAATTTAGGCTTATAAACGCACCCGTAACGTTCTAGAAGCGAATTAATAGTGTGTTAGGAGAACACCTAGATAAGTTTATTATAGTATACCTTAACAATATTATTATCTACTTAGAGAATAAGGAAGAACATAGAGAACATATTAAATAGGTTTTAAAGAGACTACAGAAAGAACAGATACCAGTAGCAATTAAGAAATATAAGTTCTTTATAAGAAAAACCAATTTTGTAGGATTTATTATTAAACTAGGAAAGATCGGCATGGACCTAAAGAAAGTTAAAGCTATAGTAAGTTGGCAAGAACTAGAGAACGTTATATAGTTAAGGTCGTTTCTAGGGTTTTGCAACTACTATAGGAGGTTTATAGCATAGTAGTTAAAAAGTATAGAGCCGTTTACAAGGCTAACTAAGAAAGAGGAATTATAGGTTTAAGGTAGTAAATAGAAGAAGCTGTTCTAGGAACTTAAAGAACTATTTACCTAAGAGCTAATCCTCAAGATCTATTAACTAAAGTTAAAAACGGTTATTAAGATAGATATATTAGACTTCGCACTAAGAGCATACTTACTATAGAAGTATTAGGACATATAGCATCCAATAGCATACTATAGTTGGAAAATAACACTACTAGAGTTAAACTATAACATTTATAACAAGGAGTTGTTAGGTATAATTACAGCACTTAAAAAATAGAGAGCATTTTTATAAGGTATAGAGAAACCATTTATGGTTAAGACGGACTATAAGAACCTTATAGAATTCCTAATAATAAAGGAACTCAACCAAAGACAGGTTAGATGGGCGGAAATGCTTATAGAATACTATTTCGAAATTTAGTATACCAAAGGCACAGATAATGCACGAGTAGACGCTTTAAGTAGAAAGGCTAAACTATAAAGTAATAAAAAGCTATTAGGAGCTTTGTTGCGAAAGAATTAAGACGGATTAATTAGGTATAACTATCTAAAGATTATAGCAACTAAAGAAAGTTAGATCTATAAATTACTAAAGAGTAATTAGATACAGAAGATCTAAGAAGTATAGATAAAGAATCTAGACTTAGAGCAATATAAAAATAGAGAAGTAATATATATGCCTAAGTCTATTACAGAAGAGTTTGTTAAGGAATTCCATAAGGGAATAATATAAGGATATAATAGAGCTATAGGCTTAGTGTTAAGACTTTAAAAGGAGTATATTATTTAAGGAATTTAGGGACTAGTAAGGTAAGTTATAAAAGAGTATCTAGATTACTAAAGGAATAAACTAATAAGGCATAAGCTATACGGAGGGCTATAACCTGTTAAGATACCAGGAAGACTATAGGAGGTTATATTATAGGACTTTATTATTAAACTACTAAAGTTAAAAGATCCTATTATAGGACAAGACTATAATGCGATTTTAGTAATAGTAGATAAGCTAATAAAGTGGGTATACTTTATAGCATGCACTAAAGAGATATTAGTAGAAGATGTTGCTAGAATCTATATAAAGGAAGTATTTACAAGACACAGAGCATTAGATAAGATTATATTGGATAGAGATCTAAGATTTATAATAGTATTTTAGGAAGTATTTTTGGTAGAATAAGGAGTTCGCGTAGTAATATCTACAGCATATTATCCGCAGACGGATGGATAAACGGAAAGACTAAACTAGACACTAGAGCAGTATCTAAGGCACTATATTAATCACGTATAAAACAATTGGGTATTGTTATTACCAGTTATATAGTTTATATATAATGTAACACTATAAGAAGGAATAGGGACATTACTATTTAAGGCGAATTATAGGTATAAACTAAGAATATCATTATCGCCATATTAAGCAAAAAAGACGAGTAGCACAGCTAAATAAAAAATAGAGATATTAATGAATCTTTATACAGACCTTACAGAAATAGCCAAGCTAGTACAGTAAAGAATAAAAAGGTACTATAATGCTAAGAGATCTAAGGGACCAGATCTTAAGGAGGGAGATAAAGTATAGCTACTACATAAAAATTTCAAGAGTTGATGACTAAGCAAGAAGTTAGACTATATTAGACTAGGACCTTTTAAAATTATGTAAAGAATTTTATTAGTTATATATAAGTTAAACCTACTAGCCAAAATAAAGATCTACCCTATATAATATATCACAATGCTAGAACTAGCACGTGGAGATATTAAGCCACCAGTTTATAAGGCAGACATATATAGAGGACAAAAAGAAGATAAATAGCAAGTTTTAAAGATTATTAGTTATAAGAACGTAGATAATAAAATATAGTATAAAGTAAAGTAAATAGGCTATAATAAGACTACCTAGGAGCTACTAAGTAACCTAGAGAACGCTATAGGAAAGATAAAGGAGTATTAAAAAAGAGTAGGTTAGGAAGTATTAAAAAAGAATTACTAAAGAATAAGTTACCTAAGGGGGACCTAAAAGGAGCAATTGCTAAGCTACTTAAAGTTGTTTCCCTTATAGGAGGAGAGCTAGTTTTTTTATTACCTAGCTTATTAAGACCCTATTAAACAAGTTTCCACTCCTTAGAATAAACCTTTTTATAAACCTTCTTAAGATGGGTTAACTGAGTAAACGCAACCTGCTAAGACTTAAAGAAGTAATATTAAGCCTTAAGGGCCCAAGCGGTCTCTTTAGCAGAACGGTAGAGTTTGGCGCACGTGGCGGCCAACTTAGATTTAAGTTTTATAGTAGTAGATTAAACATAAGACCCTATAATAAGTTACTTAGGGAACTTAAAGACTGTTAAGAATTATAAAACGCGTATATTTAGTATTAGAGATAGAGCGAATGTTACAGGACAACCAAACGTTTGCTTTAGTGCACTTAGAATAGGAAGAGGGTTACTAAGATAAAAGGCTTGCTAGCGCAACGTAGATTAACCCCTCTTTCGCGCACCTAGAGTAAGGAGTCGCCATCACTTCACCAAGTAATAGTATTAAGGAGATAGTACGTAGGCAGCGCTCTACCTAAAAAAGAGAAGAGGATGCTTTAGGTATAATAAGCAGAGATATTAACTAGACTAATTAAACGGACATTACACCTCTAGTAGACGACTTGGAGATGTTAGGAATCTTTAAGGACAAAGATAAAAAGGAGGGAGATAGTGTTACAGACGCTTTAAGTATAATATTATAACTACTTAGGGAAGAGTTGCAGAAAGCTAGTTAGTTAATATAGGTATAGTCTAGGATAGATTTAGTGGAACTATATAACAAGGAATAGTAACTAAGGTCACATAGCGTTAAACATATTAACTGTGTTAAATGGAAGGGATGTTATGTTTAATACAGATAACATGTACCTTACGTACAAGAGAGGATTTCTTAGGAGTATAGTTGTATATTTAAAGGACCTTAGTCTCTACTATAGTTAGTTCTCCCCTTATAGTAAATCTTAGAATATAATTAGAGTTAATCTATTAGGCAACCACTCCACTAGTTATTGTTATATTATTAATTTATTCTTACCTATATACCTAACCTAATAATAGGACCTACTATAGTTCCTACTATAAGGTTCCGTTACATATTTACTACTAAGGTTATAGTATTAAATAAGATCGAACAATATGCCACCCAAAGCACCAGTTATAATAGTATTAATAATAGCCACAACCTCAGGACCGGGAGATGTTAGTATAGCAGATACGGATTCTCAAGTAGTTATATAAGGTTAGTTATAGGAAATAGTTAATCACTTATAAAACAATAATAGGATACTTAAAGAACATATTAATAGAATTAAAGTAGTAAAAATTAAGCTACCTTTAATCAAATAATTCTTAGGAGAGAAGTTAAAGCTTAAGGGATTTCTTACGTAGATGCACTTTAAGGTAATATAGGAAGGAGCGAAGTTAGTAATATTATTAGATTAAGTAGCCTATGCAGGATTATTCCTAATAGAAAGGGCACTTAAGTGGTTTAAACCATATCTTATGGAAATATAGGCCAATAGCATAATAACTACTAACCAGGATATATGGTATATATTTACCAGTTAGAACGGGTTTACGGAATAACTAACGCAGATATTTAAAGATCTAGAGGTTATAACCACAGCGGAACAAAAGCTTTAGAACTTAGTACAACGCACTTTAGCAATTAAGTATATAATACAGTTTTAAACACTAGCCACGTAGGTTAAGTGGAATAATAGGGCGCTTATAGCATAGTATAAATAGGGACTTAAGGCTAAAGTCTAGGATATAATTATTCTAATAGAAGATATGGATACTCTAAAAGAGTTAATAGACCAGTTAATAAAGATTAATAATAGGATCTATTAAAGGGAATAAGCTAAGAAAGGGTAAGAAAGAGTTCTACAGTTATATAAGGCGTAGAGTATGCAACAGCAGATATAGAGTTAAAAACTATAGAATAGCGCAGAGCTAATGGACCTAAGCGGTACTAAAGAAACCTAAAGATAGGGAAAGAAACTATAGAAACCTAGAGGTTAAGGATTAAGTAATTAAAGGATTTAGGAGTAGAGACCAAACCAGGAATCTTAGTAGTAGAAGACATTTAGGTGGACTCTATAGCAAGAAAAATAGTTTAAAGATAGAGCTTATATAAATTGCGGAAAACAAGGTTATTTCGCCAGAGACTATAGAGGTGGTTAGAGTAACTATACAGTAAAGGGAACCAGGCCAGCAGGAGATATATATATATAGAGGGACAATAGTGCACTATAAGGAACAAAAGAATGTTCAATTAATAGTTTTGTGTATTATTACAATAACGTATACCAAATTCATAAGGACACTAAGTACGGCGCAAGCTATTAGCTATAGGAGCCATTATTATTTAAGTTTAGAGGAACCAATAAACTAGCTTATAGATCGGATATTAAAGATAATAAGTTTAATATAGGCAAAGCATTTACTAATAATAAGGTAATAAAGGCAGCTTACTAAAAGTATATAAACCTTAAAGAAGTTAAAATAGAAGCAGAGACTAAGACCATTATAAAACAAGGTTTAGTAACGGGTATTATAACACCATTAGATACGATTTCCATCGCTTTATAAAATAATAGGAGTAATATTTAGAAGAAACTAAGCAAGTAGACAACTGCTAGTGCTAGCTCATCACTTAATAAAGGTAAAAGGCCACAGGCTTAAGATTTTTAAGATAAGATAAGACACACCCAAGGACCCATAACAGACGAAAACTAATAGGAAAGGGTAGTAACTTAGTTTAGTAACAAACAAATAAGTATAGGACGTAAGTTTAAGAACTACAAGTTTGGGGAACAAATAAGAATATTAGTAATCCTAGGTAAACGCAGTGTTTAGCCTAAAGATTAAACAGTTAATATTAGGATTAAAAAGTAAAACAACTATAAAGATCTAGCTGCAAGACGCAGAAAGTAAGAAACTATAGATAAATTCAGAACAAGAATTATCGCATAGTAAGAGTAAAAGCTAGATAAGAGGTCAGCTATGCTAGGTTGTATAAGGGATAGAGCACCCATATAAAGAGTTACTAATAGGCCAAGTGCAGGGACATCTAGGGCAAAGTAGTTAGATAAACTAGAGTAGGAAGAGGATCTAAATATTCTAACCAGATTTAAAGAAAGATATACTAAAGGATATTATAATGCAGTAATAACAAGGTACTTTCTAATAGATAGACTATACACACTAAACCAGTTATATGGAAAGTGGTATAGGCAACGACATAATAATAAATAGGAAGATTTTATATATAGCTAGACGAAAAAGTTGTCTAAGACTAACCCATTACAGAGAAACGCATAAGTTATATTAAGGGAGCATTAATTATAATGTTAAGGAACCTAAAAGAAGGATCTAGGGACTAGAGAAGTAAGCAATAAATCTTAATACCTATAGCAGAAATACCAGTAGTTAGGTCAACTAGGTATAGGTTTAAACTTAAGGACAAAAACAAATTAAGAGTTAACCCAAAATATACAACGCATTATACACTATCGTGGATAGCTTGTGTGGATAATATATGCAATATATATAGAGCACCGAAAGATAAGAACCAGAAGTACCTAGTAAGGATATATTAGGCACTAGAGGAAAAGCGGTTTAGAAATGCTAAGTATATATATAAATAGCACCTAGTAGAAGTACAAGGTTAAGGAGACTTAACACTTTAACTAGAAAGATTTCTTACGGAAGAATACCTAGATGGATAACAGTAGTAGGAGTGCCCAGAGAACACTTATCTATAGTACGTAGAGGAAAAGAAACGAACTAAGTATTAGCTAAGGTTAGACTAAGTACAGATAGAATCTAGCAGCTAATAGTTAGGAAAAGGGGAGGCGTATAAAACTAGAGGGAACTAGTATTAGAGCCTTAAACCCTTAAAGGAATTTAAGGTCAACACCTAAATTTATAAGCTAAATAGCAAGATCAACAGTTTAAAGTATTAGTAGATAGTGGAGTAACTAAGAACCATATATTACCAAAAGTAGTAAAAAGGATAGGGTTACCACACAGATAAAAGAAACACCTATATCCACTTATAACGATTTTAGGAGATTAGATAGCCTATAAAGGAGGCATTATTAATCTTAAAATAGGACCTATTCAGTTAACTATTAAAGAAAGACCAGTTAGAATATCTTTTAATATCCTACCGTTAGGACAGGACAAGGCAATATCAGGAATGCCTTAGTTATAGGAGTACAATCTAAAGATCAATTAGGTTACAGGTTAGGTCGATATTAAGAATACTTAATAGCGCAAAGTGCGACAGTAAACCAAGTTGGTATAGTACCAAGTCAGAGCGATATATAAAGAGACTAAGTAAGGCTTAAGTTATATACTAAAGAGATACCACAAGTATGGTAAAAAGTTATAGTCACCAGAAAGTAAAAAGCTGTTAAAGCATACAGCATAGGACCATAAGATAGAATTAAAAGAGGGAATAAGTCTAAAGTTCTTTCCAATCTATAAGCTTACTAAAACAGAGTTAGTAGCGCTTAAAGAGTTTGTCCAGAAGAACTTATATAAGGGATACATTAGACCATTATAGTTATTAGTAGAATATCTAGTACTATTCATCCCAAAGAAAAACGGAAAACTTAGGATGTGTATAGACTATAGACAGTTAAACAGTATTACTAGGAAGGATAGGTATCCTTTACCCTTAATTAGCAAAATCCAAGATAGGATAAATAATATAAAGATCTTTACAAAGATAGATCTAAGATGGGCATACCACCAGATTAGGATTAAGGAAGGTAACAAATAGAAGGCAGCCTTTAGGTTAAAGGAAGGACTATATAAACCATTAGTTATACAATTTGGGCTTATAAACATACCCGCAATATTCTAAAAGCGAATTAATAGTGTATTAGGAGAACACCTAGATAAGTTTATTATAGCATACCTTAACAACATTATTATCTACTTAGAGAATAAGGAAGAACATAGAGAACATATTAAATAGGTCTTAAAGAGACTACAGGAAGAACAGATACCAGTAGTAATTAAAAAATACGAGTTCTTTATAAGGAAAACCAATTTTATAGAATTTATTATTAAACTAGGAAAGATTGGTATAGACCTAAAGAAAGTCAAAGCCATAGTAAGTTAGCAAGAACTAGAGAATGTTATATAGTTAAGGTCGTTTCTAGGGTTTTGCAACTACTATAGGAGGTTTATAGCATAGTAGTTAAAAAGTATAGAGCCGTTTATAAGGCTAACCAAGAAAGAGAAATTATGGGTTTAGGGTAGTAAATAGAAGAAGCTATTTTAGGAACTTAAAGAACTATTTACCTAAGAGCTAATCCTTAAGATCTATTAACTAAAGTTAAAAACAGTTGTTAAGATAAATGCATTAGACTTCGCACTAGAAGCATACTTGCTATAGAAGTATTAGGACACATGGCATCTAGTAGTATACTATAGTTAGAAAATAACACCACTAGAGTTAAACTATAACATCTATAACAAGGAGTTGTTAGGTATAGTTACAGCACTTAAGGAATAGAGAGCATTCTTATAAGGTACAGAGAAACCATTTATAGTTAAAACGGACTATAAGAACCTTACAGGATTCCTAATAATAAAGAAACTCAACCAAAGACAGGTTAGATAGGCGGAAATGCTTATAGAATACTATTTCAAAATTTAGTATATTAAGGGTACAGATAATATACAAGCAGACGCTCTAAGCAGAAAGGCTAAACTACAAAGTGATAAAAAGCTATTAGGAGCTTTATTACAAAAGGATTAAGACGGATTAATTAGGTATAACTATCTAAAGATTACAGCAACTAAAGAAAGTTAGATCTATAAGTCACTAGAAAGTAATTAGATATAGAAGATCTAAGAAGTATAAGTAAAGGATCCAGACTTAGAGTAATATAAAAACAGAGAAGTAACGTATATGCCTAAGTCTATTACAGAAGAGTTTATTAAGGAATTCCATAAGGGAATAATATAAAGATATAATAGAGCTATAGGCTTAGTGTCAAGACTTTAAAAGGAGTACATTATTTAAGAAATCTGGGGACTAGTAAGGTAAGTTATAAAAGAGTATCTAAATTGCTAAAGGAATAAACCAACAAGGTATAAGCCGTATAGAGGGCTATAACCTATTAAGATACTAGGAAGACCATGGGAGGTTATATTATAGGACTTTATTATTAAACTACTAAAGTCAAAAGATCCTATTATAGGACAAGACCATAACGCGATCTTAGTAATAGTAGATAAGCTAATAAAATAGGGATACTTTATAGCATGCACTAAAGAGATATCAGCAGAAGATATCGCTAGAATCTATATAAAAGAAGTATTTATAAGATATGGAGCACTAGACAAGATTATATTGGATAGAGATCCAAGATTTATAGCAGCATTTTAGAAAGTATTTCTAGCAGAACAAGGAGTTCGCGCAGCAATATCTACAGCGTATTATCCACAGACAGACGGATAAGCAGAAAGACTAAACTAGACACTAGAGCAGTATCTAAGGCACTATATTAATCACGTATAAAATAATTGGGTATCGTTATTACCAGTTATATAGTTTGCATACAATGCAATACCATAAAAAGGAATGGGGACATTACTATTTAAGGCGAATTACGGGTATAAACCAAGAATATCGTTATCACCATATTAAGTAAAAAAGACGAGTAGCACAGCTAAATAAAGAATAGAGATATTAATAAATCTTTATATAGACCTTATAGAAACAGCTAAGCTAGTATAGCAAAGAATAAAAAGGTACTATAATGCTAAGAGATTTAAGGGACCAGATCTTAAGGAGGGAGATAAAGTATAGCTACTATATAAAAATTTCAAGAGTTAATGACTAAGCAAGAAGTTAGACTATGTTAGACTAGGACCTTTTAAAATTACGTAAAGAATTTTATTAGTTATGTATAAGTTAAACCTACTAGCCAAAATAAAGATCTACCCTATATAATATATCGCAATGCTAGAACTAGCATGTGGAGATATTAAGCTACCAGTTTATAAGGCAGACATATATAAAGGATAAGAAGAAGACAAATAGCAAGTTTTAAAGATTATTAGTTATAAGGATATAGATAACGAAACATAGTATAAAGTAAAGTAGATAGGCTATAATAAGACTACCTAGGAGCCACTAAGCAACCTAAAGAACGCTATAGGAAAGGTAAAGGAGTATTAAAAAAGAGTAGGTTAGGAAGTATTAAAAAAGAATTACTAAAGAATAAGTTACCTAAGGGGGACCTAAAAGGAGCAATTGCTAAGCTACTTAAAGTTATTTCCCTTATAGGAGGAGAGCTAGTTTTTTTATTACCTAGCTTATTAAGACCCTATTAAACAAGTTTCCACTTCTTAGAATAAACCTTTTTATAAACCTTCTTAAGACGGGTTAACTGAGTAAACGCAACCTGCTAAGACTTAAAGAAGTAATATTAAGCCTTAAGGGCCCAAGCGGTCTCTTTAGCAGAACGGTAGAGTTTGGCGCACGTGGCGGCCAACTTAGATTTAAGTTTTATAGTAGTAGATTAAACATAAGACCCTATAATAAGTTACTTAGGGAACTTAAAGACTGTTAAGAATTATAAAACGCGTATATTTAGTATTAGAGATAGAGCGAATGTTACAGGACAACCAAATGTTTGCTTTAGTGCACTTAGAATAGGAAGAGGGTTACTAAAATAAAAGGCTTGCTAGCGCAACGTAGATTAACCCCTCTTTCGCGCACCTAGAGTAAGGAGTCGCCATCACTTCACCAAGTAATAGTATTGAGGAGATAGTATGTAGGCGGCACTCCACCCAAGAAAGAGAAGAGGATGCTTTAGGTATAATAAGCAGAGATATTAATTAGACTAATTAAACAGACATTACACCTCTAGTAGACGACTTGGAGATATTAGGAATCTTTAAGGACAAAAATAAAGAGAAGGGAGATAGTGTTACAGACGCTTTAAGTACAATATTATAACTACTTAGGGAAGAGTTACAGGAAGCTAGTTAGTTAATATAGGCACGGTCTAGGATGGATCTAGTGGAACTATATAACAAGGAATAGTAACTAAGGTTATATAGCATTAAACGTATTAACTATGTTAAACGGAAGGGACGTTATGTTTAATATAGACAACACATACCTTACGTACAAGAGAGGATTTCTTAGGAGTATGGTTGTGTATTTAAAGGACCTTAGTCCCTACTGTAGTTAGTTCTCTCCTTGTAGTAAATCTTAGAATACAATTGGAGTTAATCTATTGGGCAACCACTCCACTAGTTATTATTATGTTGTTGATTTGTTCTTACCTACATACCTAGCCTAATAATAGGACCCACCGTAGTTCCTGCTACAAGGTTCCGTTACAGACAGTTAGATCGGCCAGATAGAGGTTTAAACTTAAGAGTAAAGATAAGCCAAGAGTAGACCTAAGTTACTTAGCGTATTATACACTATTATAGATAGCTTATATGGATAACACATGTAATATATATAAAGTACCAAAAGATAAGAACCGGAAGTACCTATTAAGGATATATTAGGCACCAGAAGAAAAGCGGTTTAGGAACGCTAAGTATATATATAGATGGCACCTAGTGGAAGTATAGAGTTAAGGGGACCTAATACTTTAACTAGGAAGATTTCTTACGGAAGAATGCCTAGACGGATAATAGTGGTGGGAGTGCCTAGAAAACACTTATCTATGGTATATAGAGGATAAAAAATAAACTAAGTATTGGCTAAAGTTGGACTAAGTATAAGTAGGATTAAGTAGCTAATAGTTAGGAAAAGGGGAGGTGTATAGAACTAGAGGGAACTAGTGTTAGAGCCTTAGACCCTTAAAGGAATTTAAAGATAATACCTAAATTTATAAGTTAAGTGGCAAGATTAGCAGTTTAAAGTGTTAATAGATAGTGGAGCAATAAGGAACCACATATTACCAGTAATAGTAGAAAGGATAGGGTTACCATATAGATAAAAGAAACACCTATATCTACTTATAACAATTTTAGGAGATTAAATAGCCTATAGAGGAGGTATTATTAATTTTGAAATAGGACCTATTTAGTTAACTATTAAAGGGAGACCAGTTAGAATGTCTTTTAATATCCTACTATTAGGACAGAACAAGGCGATACTAGGAATACCTTAGTTATAAAAATATAATTTAAAGATTAATTGGGTTATAGGTTAGGTTAATATTAAAGATATTTAATAATATAAGATACAATAGTAAACTAAGTTAGTATAGTACTAAGTAGGAGTAACGTATAAAGAGACTAAGCGAGGCTTAAGTTATATACTAAAGAGATACTATAAGTATAGCAAAAAGTTATAGTTACTAGAAAGTGAAAAGCTGTTAAAGCATATAGCATGGGACTATAAGATAGAGTTAGAAGAAGGAATAAGTCTAAAGTTCTTTCTAATCTATAAGCTTACTAAAACCGAGTTAGTAGCACTTAAAGAGTTTATCTAGGAGAACTTATAAAAGGGATATATTAGACTATTATAATTATTAGTAGAATATCCAGTATTATTTATTCTAAAGAAAAATGGAAAACTTAGGATGTGTATAGACTATAGATAGTTAAACAGTATTACCAGGAAGGATAGGTATCCTTTATCCTTAATTAGCGAAATTTAAGACAGGATAGGCAATGCGCAAATCTTTATAAAGATAGATTTAAGGTGGGTATACCATCAGATTAGGATTAAGGAAGGCAATAAATAAAAAGCAGCTTTTAGGTTAAAGGAAGGACTATATAAACTATTAGTTATGCAATTTGGGCTTATAAACGCACTAGCAACGTTCCAGAAGCGAATTAATAGTATATTAGGAGAACACCTAGATAAGTTTGTTATGGTATACCTTAACAATATTATTATCTACTTAGAGAATGAGGAAGAACATAGAGAACACGTTAAATGGGTCTTAAAGAGACTATAGGAAGAACAAATGCTAGTAGTAATTAAGAAATGCGAGTTCTTTATAAGAAAGACCGATTTTGTAGGATTTATTATTAAACTAGGAAAAATTAGTATGGACCTAAAGAAAGTTGAAGCTATAGTAAGTTGGTAAGAACCAGAGAATGTTATATAGTTAAGGTCGTTTCTAGGGTTTTGCAACTACTATAGGAGGTTTATAGCACAATGGTTAAAAAGTATTAAGCCATTTACAAGGTTAACAAAGAAAGAGAAACCGTAGGTTTAGGGTAGCGAGTAGAAGAAGCTATTTTAAGAACTTAAGGAGATGTTTACCTAGGAACCAGTCCTTAAGATCTATGAACCAAAGTTAGATATGGTTGTTAAGATAGATGTATTAGACTTCGCACTAGGAGTATATTTACTATAGAAGCACTAGGACGCATGGCATCCAGTAGCGTACTATAGTTGAAAGATAACACTACTAGAATTAAACTATGACATCTATAACAAGGAGTTATTAGGTATAGTTATAGCACTTAAAGAATAGAGAGCATTCTTACAAGGCATAGAGAAACTATTTATGGTTAAGACGGACTATAAGAACCTTATAGGATTCCTAATAATAAAGAAACTCAACCAAAGACAGGTTAGATGGGTGGAAATGCTTATAGAATACCATTTTGAAATTCAGCATACTAAAGGTACAGATAATGCACAAGCAGACGCTCTAAGTAGAAAAGCTAAACTATAGAATAATAAAAAGCTATTAGGAGCTTTATTGCGAAAGGATTAAGACGGATTAATTAGGTATAATTATCTAAAGATTACAGCAACTAAGGAAAGTCAGATCTATAAATTACTAGAAAGTAATTAGACGCAAAAGATCTAGGAAGCATAGGCAAAGGATCTAGACTTAGAGCAATATAAGAATAGAGAAGCTACTTATATTTTAAGGTTAATTACAGAGGAGTTTATAAAAGAGTTTTATAAAGGAATAATATAAGGATACAATAAAGCTACAGGCTTAGTGTTAAGACTTTAAGAGAAGTAAATTATTTAAGAAATCTGGGGGTTAGCGAGATAAGTTATAAAAGAGTATCTAGATTGCCAAAGAAATAAACTAACAAGGTATAAGCTGTATAGAGGGCTATAACCTATTAAAACACCAGAAAGACCATAGGAGGTTATATTATAGGACTTTATTATTAAGTTACTAAAGTTAAGAGATCCTATTATAGGTTAAGATTATAACACAATCTTAGTAATAGTGGATAAGCTTATAAAGTGGGAATACTTTATAGCATGCACTAAAGAGATATTAGTAGAAGATGTCGCTAGAATCTATATAAGGGAAGTATTCGCAAGATATAGAGCACTAGATAAGATTATATCGGATAGAGATCTAAGATTTATAGTAGTATTTTAGGAAGTGTTTCTGGCAGAATAAGGAGTTTACGTAGTAACCTCTATAGTATATTATCCGCAGACGGATGGATAGACAGAAAGGCTAAACTAGACACTAGAACAGTATCTAAGGTATTATATTAATTATGCATAGAATAATTGGGTATTGTTATTACTAGTTACACAGTTTGTATATAATGTAACACTATAAGAAGGAATAGGAACATTACTATTTAAGGCAAACTATGGATATAAGCTAAGAATATCGTTATTGCTATATTAAATAAAGAAAACAAGTAGCACAGCTAAATAAAGAATGGAGATATTAATAAATCTTTATATAGACCTTACGGAAACAGCTAAACTAGTATAGTAAAGAATAAAAAGGTACTATAATGCTAAGAGATCTAAGGGACCAGATCTTAAGGAGGGAAATAAAGTGTGGCTACTATATAAAAATTTTAAGAGTCGACAACTAAGTAAAAAGTTGGACTATATTAGACTAGGACCTTTTAAAATTATATAAAAAGTTTTATTAGTTATGTATAAGTTAAACCTACTAGCTAAAATAAAGATCTACCCTATATAATATATTGCAATGCTAGAACTAGTATACGGAAATGTTAAACCACTAGTGTATAAAGCAGATACGTATAGAGGATAGAAAGAGGATAAGTGGTAAGTTTTAAAGATTATTAGTTATAAGGACGTAGATAACGAAATATAGTATAAAGTAAAGTGGATAGGCTATAATAAGACTACCTAGAAACCACTAAGCAACCTAAAGAACGCTATAGGAAAGGTAAAAGAGTATTAGAAGAAAGCAGGTTAGGGAGTATTAAAAGGGGATCGCCAAAGAATGAGTTACCTAAGGGGGACCTAAGAGGAGCACCTACTAAGCTACTTAGAGTTGTTTCCCCTACTAGTAAACGCGAGTCCGCCTTAGCCTCCTCTGCTTCTAGTTTATGGAGACCCTACTTAACTAGGCGAAACTCCTTAAAGCGCACCTTCTTACGCACCTTCTTAAGACGGGTTAGCCGAGCGAAGGTAGTCTGATAGAGTTTAAACGTGCGAGCAGACGCTTCTAACGTACGGCGTTAAGCCTCTAGTAACAGGGCTAATTCCTTAGTAGAACAACGGAGTTTATTACAAGCGGCTATAAGCGAGCTCTTAAGCTTTTCGGCCATGGATTAAACACAAGACCCTATAATAAATTACTTAGGGAATATAAAGACTGTTAAGAGTTATAGGACGCGTATATTTAGTGTCAGAAACCAATCTAACATCGTAGAAAGACCGCATGTTTAATTTGGTACATTCAGCGTAAAAGGATAGTTGGCAACTGGAGGGAGCTATAATTACAACACACACTAACTTCTTGTCTGTGCAATAAGAATAGGAAGGCATGGCCTTACCTAGAAAAAGAATCTTAAGTACTATACAATTGCAACGATCAGTAGATAAGGACGAAGATGCTTTAGATATAATAAGTAAGGATATTAACCAAATTAATTAAACGGACATTACACCTCTAGTAAATAACTTGGAGATATTAGGAATCTTTAAGGACGAAGATAAAAAGGAGGGAGATAGTGTTATAGACAGCTTAAGTATAATATTACAACTACTTGGAGAGGAGTCGGAAGAAGCTAGTTAGTTAATATAGGCACGGTCTAGGATGGAGCCAGTGGAACTATATAATAAGGAATGGTAACTAAGGTTATATAGTTGGATCTATAATCTGTGGGATTAGGAGAACGTAGGATCTATAAGCAGATTAACAGATTAACGGATTAACGGATTAATAAAGCGAAGGGATTTCTTAGGCGTATGGTTGTGTATTTAAAGGACCATAGTCCCTACTTAGATAGTTCTCTCTTTGTAGTAAATCTTAGAATATAATTAGAGTTAATCTGTTAGGCAACCACTCCACCAGTTGTTATTATGTTGTTAAACTGTTCTTACCTATATACCCAGCCTAATAATAGGACCCACCGTAGTTCCTGCTACAAGGTTCCATTACATTGGATCTTTAAGTACGTTATTTCTATATATATCTTTTCTATAATATAGCCTATCTTACTTATTATCTAATTTATTAGTTTCTTTAAGTTTTTATAACTCTAGCTCTTATAACTAATAGCTTACGCTATACTTAGCGTCCTTATAAATTTGGTATACGTTATTATAATAAAACGCGAAGTGTTTAATTAAACACTCCTTAGTCCCGCGTAACATACTTATATCTATATTATTGTACTCTAACAATCTAGTGCCCTTTACTATATAGTTACCCTAACTACCTCTATAATCTCTAGTAAAATAACCCTATTTTTCGCAATTTTTATAAGCTTCCTTCTTTAAAGCATTTTTCTTACTATAGAGTTTGCCTAAACGTCTTCTGCTACTAAAATCCCTAGTTTAGCCTTTACTCCTTAGTCCTATAATTACTTAATCCTTAACCTCTAGGTTTTTATAGTTTCTTATTCTATTTCCTAGATTCTTTAATACTACTTAGGTCTATTGGCTCTAGTCCGCCATTCTATAGTTTTTAACTTTATATTTATTGCTACGTGCCCTACGCCTTATATAACTATAGAACCCTATCTTACCCTTTCTTAGCTTATTCCCTCTAGTAGATCCTATTATCAATTATAATTACTTAATTAATTAATTCTTATATAGTAATCGCATCTTCTATAAGAATTATCGCATTCTGGACTTTTGCCTTAAGTCCCTATTTATACTATACTGTAAGCGCCTTATTATTCTATTTGACTTATATTATAAGCGTTTAAAACTGCGTTATATACTTAATTGCTAAAGTCCTTTACACCAGATTTTGGAGTTTCCTTTTCGCTATAGTTATCGCTTTAGGGTCTCTAAATATTTACGTTAATTACTTCGCGAATGCGTTCCAGTTTAAGAATATATACCGTACCTCTTAATTGGTAGTTGTTGCACTGTTAAATTATATTTTAGTAAGGTAGGGTTTAAACTATTTAAGTGCTCTTCCTGTTAAGAACAGTCTGGCGTATGCTATTTGGTCTATAAATATTGCTAGTTTCGCTACTTTCTATATAATCTTAAAATACATTTATATAAGGAATCCCTTAAGTTTTAACTTCTCTCCTAAAAATCGTTTAATGGATAGTAGCTTAACCTTAGTTACCCCTATCTTATTAATTTTGCCCTTAAGTATCCTATTAACCATTTCCTATAGCTACCTAACCGTAACTAGCTATAAGTTAGTGTCTCTTATACTACTATTGCGGTATTTTAACCTAGATTAGCCACTAATAATAGTTACTAATGTATTAAATTTTGCCCTTATTGGTATTCTACTACAATTTAATAGGTATCTAGACGCTACCCAGCTCCATTAGAGACTAGTAGCATTCTATAGCAGAAAATTCTAGTGTAATGGGCTTGTATAAATGCTTCTAAACCAAAGCTTATAGATTGCTACTATACAAGAATACTAAGCTAAGGAGAAGAAGGAGAAGAAGACTGTCGATGACTAATAAGATATAAGGGGTCGCCAAGGCGCTAGAGGTAAGCGAGCCAATAGCGATTTTCCATCCCGGGGATGGAAAATCCTAATTGGTTAGCTCTATAAGTAGTACTGGCAGAATATGGCAGAATCTGGCAGATTGCCTAGAAATGCGGCAAATTGCCCTAGAAATGGAAATGTAGCAGGTGACGCGCTCTAGCACCGTCACATCACCCCCCCCCCTTTCCAAAAAAGCCTGCCCTTAGGCTTTGTCCGAGTTCTTTATTATTATCTAAATTATTGTAGTTATCTAACCCCTCTTCCCAGCATTTAATCTAGCTGTCTAGTTTACGTGGTGGTCCAGGGAGGTCTGGGTGGGCTAGGTAGAAATCTCGTAGCTTATAGGGAGAGTACTTAAAATTGGATGCGGGGTACCATTTGGGATCTTCGTCATAACCTACCCAGCTCGCACGGTATTTTAAGGTACTATGGTCCTTCTTAACTGCTAAGATCTCTTTAACTTCCCATTCTTCGTCCTCTGCAATCTAAATTAGTGGCGGGGGGTCGTTGTACTATCTAGGTAATGGGTCGTCCGCAGCCTTCTGCAGTCGGTCTAGAGAGAAGACAGGGTAGATCTTTATTAACTCTGGTAGCTTAACCTTAAAAGAGTGCCCTACCTTTTTAGGGATCTCGTAGGGGCCAGCTATTTAGTGGTCTAGCTTGCGGCTCGGCCTTTAGGTCTTCTAGTTCTTTATTAATACCTATACCTTATCTCCTACGTGGAAGTCTACCTTATAACAATATTGGTTTATATTAGACTCTTTCTTCTCTTATACCTTTTTTATAATTGCTTAGGCAGTCTCCTAGTCTCCATATATTCTCTTAGCGAATATCTGGGCCTCTTTATAGCTAAGGCGTTCGCGGGCCATTATAGGTCCAATAGGTCTATTCTAATTAAAGGATGTTTGTGGCTTGTATCTATAGAGTAACTTAAATGGCGACATTCCTATACTATTATAAGGGAGCGTAAGCTATGCGTAGTCTATTATAGGCAGTAGTTCCAACTAGTTGTCCTAGTAGTAATTAATAAAGGGGCGAAGTTGCTGGTTAAGGTATTAGTTTATAATCTTAGTTTGGCCGTTAGTCTAGGGGTAGAATACAGTAGAGAGCTTAATCTTAATCCTAAGGATACAGCAGAATTCGTTTTAGAAGTCCGATATAAACTAGGGTCTATAATTAGAGACAATTAAATTAGGAGCGCTATAAATCTAGTAAATGTTATCAACATATATGCGGGCTATATCCTTTGCAGTTATAGTCTTAAAGCAGGGGAGGGAAATGGCTTACTTACTTAGTCGGTTAACTACCATAAAGGCCATATTATAGCCATGTTTGTCCTTTAGGAATAATTTAAAGTCCATTATAATATGCTGCTAAGGGCGTTTAGGAACTAGTAGTAGTTATAACCACCTAGGGGTTTAATCCCTAGGGGTATCTGCCCATTTACAAGCATAATAATTCCTAATAAATCGTTCTATATTAGACAGGAGTCCTTGCTAGTAGTAGTAAGGCGCTAGTAGTTAGTAGGTCTTGTCTTAACTAAGGTACGCCATAAAGACTTAACAGCGGGCTTTACAGATCAGTTCCGTTTATAGGTTATTAACATCTAGGACTATAAGCCGTTCTTAATATAAGAGCAGTCCGTTTTCCATTTCTAAATTAGGGTCGTCTTCCGTAGCTTGGTCGCAGAGGGCTTTTAGGGATTTAGCTATATAGTTCGCGATTAGGATATAGTTAATTAGTCCTATTAGTTTATCCAGGATCTCTCTTTCCATAGGCGCCAGCTTATTCCGTTTAGAGTTTAGTTCCTTAAGGATATAAGGGTCGAGCTATTCGGGACGGAGGAGGGCATGTGTCTGGTGCTAAGCTTTTAGTTCATCCTATAGTTCCACGTCTTATTCTCTTTAGGTAAGGGTATTAGCTTTAAAATTTTACCTACTAGAGCAGTATATAATCGTAAAGAAGAATTGTAAGAGTATTTTAGCCTACCTAGCCTATTAACCGGTAAGCTGCTTTATTGTCGTAAAATACTTAAGGGCTTTATAATTAGTATAGACTTTAATCTAAGAGTCTGTACTTTTAAGCTCTGCACGCCACTGGGATAATAATTATATAATAGCTAGTATTTCCTTATTGTGTACCTTGTAGTTATACTTAGCTGGGGCTATTATCTTTAAGAAAAACGTAATAGGGTACTACTTGCTATCTAGGTATAACTATAAGAGAACCCCCACTACTACTCTATTAAAGGCGTCCGTTTCCAGCATTAATTTAAGGTCTGGGTTATAGTAATAGAGAACTAGGAAGAAAATAAGTTGGTTTTTTAACTCCTTAAAAGCTTCTATATAATTATTATTAAAAATAAAAGGCGTGTTATTTTTAGTTAGTTATATAAAAGGCTTAGCTATAACCCCGTAGTTATGGATAAACTAATAGTAGAAGTTACAGAAGCCAAAAAAGGACTAGATGCCTTTTATAGTATAAAGGGGTTTCTAATTACATATTGCCTTAACCTTCTTAGGGTTAACTTTAATTCCTTCTATACTAATAATAAACCCAAGGTACTTTATTTGTTTTACTCCAAATTTACATTTCTTAATATTAACTTATAGGCCTATATTCCGTAGTCTCTCTAGTACCTTTTTAATATAAACTTAGTGCTTAAGTTCATTGTTTAAGTATATAAGAATATCGTCTAGGTATACCGTATAGAATTTATTAAGATAGTTAAAAAGAACATCATTTATATACTATTAGTATATGGCTGGCCCATTTATTAGTCTAAAAGGAAGGACTTTATATTTGTAAAAACTATAGTGGGTATAGAACGTCGTTAGATCCTCTAATACGGAGTCCATCCTTATTTAGTAGAAAGCTTAGCGGATATTAAGCTTTATAAAGATTTTAGCTTGGCTTAGACATATAAGGGTCTTATCAATTAGGGGGAGAGGGTAATAATCTTTTTAAGTAATAGCGTTTAGTTTCTAATAGTTAATACAGAAGCGGAGGCCTTTATTAGGTTTCTTTATAAATAGAATAGGGGAAGTAAAAGGGGCCTAACTTAGTTTAATAAACCCTTTATAAAGGTTGTCGATTAAGTACTATTTTATAGCTTTTAGTTCTTCCATAGTTTATTAGTAAAGGGGGCTATAGCCTAGAGAGTTATCGGCCTCTAACTAAATCTTATAATTATAGGTTTAATAGGGGGGCAGTATATCCAAAGCTACTTTTAAGAACGCATCTCTATAGTTTAAGAGGTAAGTAGGGAAGAGGCGCTTAACTAGTTCTTTATTAGTTTCCTTTACTAGCCCTTCTTCCTTCTTATTAATAATCCGGTTAATTTTATATAAACTAGTTATAAAGACTTCATTGTCCTTTTAATATATATTAAAGTAAAAACCTATAGCACTAATTGCTGCAATATCTATTATAGGGGTATTATGTAGTAGTAGGGGTGTCTATAGCCTTAGGGGCTTTTAGTATATTAGCATTGTCCTTACTCCTTTTAGCTCTTACTACATCTTCTAAAAATTATCCTTTATATCCTATTGGTACGTCCTCTTCCACATTAGCCAGATCTCCACAATTTGGAAGTTGCCTACGTTACTATCTATTCCACTTTTATAAGTAGAGTCTTTCTTAACTATAGTGTTTCGGGGGAGTATTATCGTCGGTACGGAATTCCTACTAGCCTTATAGTGGGTATCTTTCTAGGCAAAGGCCAGGTCGCGGTCTTTAATATCCTATTAATAAATAGGGTTAGCCTTCGCGGCTAATATCTTATAGTCGGTCCGAATTTCTCTAATAAAGGAGGGTAGTTTTGGTCTATTCTCTAGCTAAATAAACTGTCTTTATTATATATTTAACTAAATATTAAAGTAGAATATCTATTTTTGGTTAAGGATTGTATTGTGGGAACCTAGGTCTAGAATATAGAAGGGGATGCCAAACTAGCGTCGTCTATTAATAGTAATATATAGCTTTAAGATATAGGTAACTGGCTTACCGGCTTAGCTTTTATAGCTTTTTACTTAAATAGGCTTCTCTAGTTGGGTAGCATTTACATTTAAGAACTTAGTAATATTATTTATATAAGTAGTATTTATAAAGGCAAAGCCATTTACCCTAGTATTAATAAGGGCATTTATATTAACTTAATATCCATTTTAAGATACTATACATAGAACTATAAAGTATTTTCTACCTATTAGCTAACTTAAATTAATCTCTTGAAGATTAATAGGATACCTTAGGGGGGAGTCTTTCCCTAGGGTTCTTCTTTTTCTAACTTATTAGACGCTTCTTTTTCCTCTATCTCCTTAATATTAACTATATCCTTTAGCTCTAGGCAGGATATAGCAAAGTAACTATTCTTTCCGCAGTTAAAGCACGTGACTATAGCAGGGTTAATTAGGGTATTGCGATAAGCATTAACTAAAGGTGTAATATATAGTAAGTCGGGCAAGGCTTAATGGTAGATAGTTATAACCGCTTTTAGTGTAAGGGCGGTTATAGTTTATCTTCCAACGCTAGCTCCCGTTAGTATAGTGGATAGGTTCTAGTTATTATAGGACCGCTTTAGTTAATTAAAATAAGTATTAATTTATTTTAGTTCTAAATCTAGTAATAAATATTAGTGTTACGGACAGCTTAAGTACGATGTTACGACTACTTAGAGAGGAGTTGGCAGAAGCTAGTTGGTTAATATAGGCACGTTCCAGGATGGAACCGGTAGAACTATGTGACGAGAGATGGTAACCGAGGTCACATGGTGTTAAATGCGTTAACTGTGTTAAATAAAGGGGACGCTACGTTTAAGATAGACAACACGTACCTTATATACAAGAGAGGGTTTCTTAGGCGTATAGTTGTGTATTTAAAGGACCTTAGTCCCTACCGTAGATAGTTCTCTCCTTATAGTAAATCTTAGAATATAATTAAAGTTAATCTGTTAGACAACCACTCTACCAGTTATTATTATATTGTTAACCTATTCTTACCTATATACCTAGCCTAATAATAGAACCTACTGTAGTTACTACTACAAGATTCTATTATATATTTACTACTATAGTTACGGTATTAAATAAAGTTGAATAATATACCACCTAAAGCACTAGTTATAATGCCATTAACGGCAATAACTACCTTAGGATTAGGAGATACCAGTATAGTAGATACGGACTTACAAGTAATTATAAGAGGTTAGTTATAAAAAATGGTTAATTGCTTATTAGACAACAATAGAATACTTAAGGAACATATTAATGGAATCAGCGTAGTAAAGGTTAAGTTACCGTTAATTAAATAATTCTTAGGAGAAAGGTTAAAACTTAAAGGATTCCTTATATAAATGTACTTTAAGGTTATATAGGAAGGAGCAAGGTTGGCAACACCTATAGATTAAGTAGCGTATATAGGATTGTTCTTAATAGAAAGAATACTAGAATAGTTTAAACCTTACCTTATAGAAATATAAGTTAGTAATATAGCAACTACTAACTAAGATATATAATTTATATTTACTAGTTAGAATAGGTTTGTGGAAAGACTAATATAGATATTTAGAGACCTAGAAGTATTAACTATAGTAGAACAAAAGCTTTAAAACTTAGTATAATGTTCTTTAGTAATTAAGTATGTAACATAGTTTCAGATACTTATAATATAGGTTAAGTAGAATAATAAGGCGCTTATAGCATAGTATAAATAGGGACTTAAGGCTAAAGTCTAGGATGTAATTATCCTAATAGAAAATGCGGAAAGTCTATAAGACTTAATAGATTAGTTAATAAAGATTAATAATAGAATCTATTAAAGGGAACAAGCTAAGAAAGGGTAAGATAGAGTTCTACAGTTATATAAGGCGTAGAGCACGTATTGGCAGATATAGAGCTAAAAACTATAGAATAGCGCAGAGCTAATGGACCTAAGTAGTACTAAATAATTTAAGAGATAGATAAAGAAACTATAGAAACCTAGAGGTTAAGGATTAAGTAATTATAGGACTAGGGAGTAGAGGTTAAACTAGGGATCTTAATAGCAGAAGATGTTTAGGCGGACTCTATAACAAGAAAAATGGTTTAAAGATAGAGCTTATATAAATTATAGAAAATAAGGTTATTTTACTAGAGACTATAGAGGCAGTTAGAGTAACCACGTAGTAAAGGGCACTAGGTTATTAAAGTATAATAATATAGATATAGGGATGTTACGCAGGACTAAAGAGTGTTCAATTAAACACTTTACGTTTTATTATAATAACGCATACCGAATTTATAAGGACGCTAAGTATAATATAAGCTATTAGCTATAAGAGCCAGAGTTAAAAGGACTTAAAGGAACTAGAGAGTTAGATAAAGAATAGGATTAACTCTATAAGCTAGATTAAAATGTTAAAGCAACATACAGATAAAGATTAGCAATAATAATAATAGAGTTAGAGTACTTATTAATTAATAGTAATAAGGAAGAAAAGGAGGCTAACTAGGAGCACTTATACCTTAGTAATGCAACAGAAGTAGAAACTAAAACCACTATAAAACGCGGATTAGTAACAGGTATTATAACACCATTAGATACGGCATCTATTACTTTATAAGACGGAAGGAGTAATATCCAGAGGTAATTAAGTAAGTAGATAACTGCTAGTGCTAGCTTACCACTTATAAAAGGTAAAAGGCTATAGGTCTAAGATTCTTATAAAGAGATAAGGAAGGCTCCAGACTTACAAGACGCAATAAGGATAGCTTAAGAACCCATAATAAATAAAAACTAATGGGAAAGAGCAGTAACTTAGTTTAGTAACAAACAAATAAGTATAGGACACAAGTTTATAAACTATAAGTTTAGAGAACACGTAAGAACGTTAGTATTAGGTGAACGTAGTGTTTAGCCTAAAGATTAAAAAGTTAATACTAAAATCAGGAAGTAAGACGACTTTAAGGATCTAGCTACAAGACATAGAAAACAAGAAACTATAGATAAGTTTAGACAAAGTGTTACGGGACACCCCCATAACACCTTACACACGTCCACCTGTTTCCACCGACTAAACAACCGAAGACTGACCACGAGACGGCAATCTGACAGCAATCTGCCGTATTCCGCCGCAATCTGCCGTCTCTACTGTCGGAGTTGCCAACTGGCAACTTTAAGGACCTCTAACTGCCGAATTCTGCCAAGTTCTACCAGAACCGCTACCTAAGCTTTACCCTACCTATGCGTAGCATAGTACCCGTTAACCTAGTAATTAAGCAAATATTATATACCCTTTTTCCTCTATTTCCTACTTTCCTTTCCTTACATAACGTCTTAACTTTATTACACAGTTTATGTACATAGCTTAATAATATCTACTTCGCTATATATTATCATCGCTTATGCTCACTCCGTGACACTACGTTGTGTTAACCCTATATACTACCCTCTAAAATATAGAACGACCCTAAAGCCCCCATAATAGCCGTCGGCATTATATCCGTACTCTAAGAACAATTAGTAAAAATATAGAAGTCCTTTATAGACGCCCTTGTACAGAACTAAGCCACTTTAACTTAATAATAAGCCGAATAAGAAGCACGATACTAGTAATTAATTAAAGACCTCTAAGAAGAAATCCGCACCCTTAAGATGCCTATATTAGGGCCCTAAGACCAAATACTATCTCTAAAGATAAATATGTGGAACGAGAGCCCTAAACCTATAGTAATTACTTACCCTAAACTAACTACTATACCGCAATGATTTAAACGACTACTAGACCCTCTAATATTTACTAGTAAACAATAAGAACTCCAATTATTCTTAAGCTGGCTTAAAAATAAGCTAACTGGTAACGCTAACTGCTACCTAACTAAAGCTAACCAACTCTGCTACGCCCTAAGTTAATTAGGAGGAGATGTAGCTAACCTTATTAAACCTCTTTAACCAAACTTAGTACTAAGCCTAATTATACTTCTTAAAGCTATGTATAGTAACCTAAACCGCCAAGCTACTACTTAGAGAAAGATAAACTATATAACTTAAGGAATAAAAAGCTTCCTAGTATACTTCTCCAAATTTAACCGTTATGTAAAAGAAACAGGCTGGAACAACTCTATACTAATTAATAGCCTTATTAAATCCCTAAGCCCTGAACTAAAAACCTCCCTAATAGGTATAGACCTACTAAGAGCTTTTAACGCCTACGTAAATGTTATTAATAAACAATATAATAATATACTACGCCTAACACCAAAGTCCGCTCCTTAATATAATATAATAAACCTATAAATATCTACTAAGTTATTGTCTTAGCCTAAGCACCCTAATGCTATAGATATTAACACTAGAACCCTAGGATACGCCCTACTAGGGTCCTTTAAATAAGAATAATATACTAAGCTAGGCCTCTATTTTAAGTATAGAAGTAGCTCCTACTTCTCTAACTACTGCTCTGTCCCTATGCCTTAATGTAAATTATAAACGGCTAACACCAGCAGCTGTTTACCGCATTAATCCTTTAGTTACCATCCCTAATTTTTACCTAGTTCTAGCCCCATATCTAGTAAGCACCACTTATAAGGACGAAGCTATAACTAATATACTATAAGAACTCCACCCTAATCGCCTTTAAAAGGAAGGTCCTAGAGCTAAGTCACTCTCTAAAACGGCGCTGCCTTAGGATCTTATTAAATGCTTTAGATGTTATAAACTCTAACTCTTAGGATCGCAGCATAACTATTAACTGTCGTCTTCGGTAGAACGATTAATAGGTTAATGCTTAAGTCCTAATTAATATAGGAGCTAGTGGTATAGGATTCATTAACAAGATCTTTATATAAGATAATGGTTTTACTCTAACCCCCCTTAACCGGTATATTAATGTATTTGGATTTAATAGCAAACGCACTATTTTAGGCTATATTACCTATATAGTATTCCTAAGACTCTAATACCTAAACTATAAAGAACTAATTAAGCTTTTTATTACCACTCTAGGTTATTTAGTAATACTTAAACAACCTTAGATAAAGCTATATAAGGTAACTATTAATTAGGACAACCTTAAGCTTCTATTTACTACCTCCTGTTGCAAGTAGAAGTGCCTTATAACTTACTACTTAGACCCTAAACTAAAATCTAAAAAATCCACTAGGATCTATTAGTCTAAAATTTCTACTAATATCCACCCTATACCTAAAAAGTCCACCTAATTCTACTAAGAACCTAAAAATTATACTAAACCACATAAACCGACCCTAACTACTGTACTACCCCGAACCAAGTAAAAGCCTAAACTTAAGCTTAATATATAAAAGTACCAGAAGAACTAGTATTTTACTATAAAAAGGATACTTAAAGAACCTAAACCTAAATTTGATACTAACTCTGTACCTAACATTAAACCTAAAGTTAAATAAGAAATAGTAGATAATTAAAAGGAAGTTACTAGCTAGCAACTCGCCCCCCTTTTTATAGATATCTATATAATTAGAGCTACCCTGTTAATACGACTTGCTAGGAAACCTAAATATATAATCTTCGCCATTATAATGGCCGATATTAAAAAGGCCCTAGTATTAAAGAAGCATACTAACCCTGCTATAAAAGTACTAGTATGCCATTATAAGCATCTAGAAGTATTTTTATAAAAGGAAGCTAATAAGTTAGCAAAGCACCAACCATATAACCACAAGATCGTACTCAAAGAAGGAAAACAACCAGGATTTAGACCCTTATATAAAATGTCCTAAAACAAACTCTAAGTATTACGGAAGTACTTAGACGAATACCTAAGTAAAGAATTTATTAGAGCAAGCTCTTTGCCTATAACTATACCTATAATCTTCATTAAGAAACCTAGCGGCGGTTTACGCTTCTATATAGACTACCAAGCTCTTAACACTATTACTATTAAGAATTAGTACCCGCTTCTATTAATTTAAGAAACACTAAACTAATTAAGTAAGGCTTGCTACTACACAAAACTTAACCTTATTTACACATTTAACCGCCTCTGTATCGTAAAAGGAGATAAATGGCTTACAGCATTCCGTACTAGATACGGACTATTTAAATACTTAGTAACGCCGTTTGGCCTTATAAATACCATAAATTTATTCTAACACTTTATAAATAATACCTTATGACCTTACCTAGACGTTTTCTGTACTGCTTATATTAATAACATCCTAGTATATAGCAATAACCTAGCTAAATATAAGAAACACGTTAACCTTATCTTGGAAGCCCTATATAGAGCTAGACTATAATTAGATATAGATAAATACAAGTTCTATAAAACGGAAGTTCTATACCTTAGACTTATTATCTCTATAAATAGCATATAAATGGACCCAAAGAAGATTAAAGTAATTATAAACTAGTAAGAACCTAAGAACGTTAAGGACGTAAGAGCCTTTATAGGATTTGCTAATTTCTATTAACAGTTTATTAATAACTTCTCCGCCCTAGTTTTACCTCTTATGGCTCTAACCTAAAAGGATAAAGCCTTTATCTTTAATAAGGAATGCAAAAAGGCCTTTACCTATCTAAAAGTTATATTTACTACCGCACCTATACTTTAACACTTTAACCTAAACTAAAAGAGTATTATAAAAGCTAACTTATCTAACTACATTACTGGAGGCATTCTGTCTTAATATAATAAAAAAGGGGTACTATACCCTATAGCATACTTTTTAAAATGACTAAGTCCAGCTAAATATAACTATAAGATCTACAATAAAGAATTATTAGCCATTATTAGATATTTTAAACAATAGTGACTTAAACTGGAAGGCGCTGGATTTCTAATTAAGGTCTTTAGTAACTATAAGAATCTACAGTACTTTATAACCACGAAACAGCTAAGTTATTATTAAGCCCGCTAGTTAGAATATCTGTCTCGATTCTAATTCTTAATTATATACCGCCTAGGTATTTAAGGTTAAAAACCTGATACCCTAACTTAACATTTATAAGACATAACAGTATAGGAAGAAGCGCGCGCCTACCGTAAATAAACCCTGCTTTGTCCCGAATTATTTAATCCCCTAGCTAAAGACCTTACAGTATATATCCTTAAAATGACTAATCAATTAATTAAACAGATTATAATTAATAAATACCTAAACAATAAGTTTATCTAAGAGACACTTAAGCTAATTTAAGATGGCGTTAGATGCTCCAAAAAGATCTCTTTAAGTAAATGTGAAGTTTATAGAGACCGCTTATACTACTAAAACCGCCTAGTTATCCCTAATTATAATAAACTTAAGCTTAAGCTCCTTAAATATATATATAACCTACCAGTAGCCGGCTACCTAGGTTAAGGAAAAACCCTAGAGCTACTCTAATGGGAGTACTACTAGCTAAACATGTATAATATGACACAAAGGTACATCTCCAGCTGCTATACCTACTAATAAGCCAAAGCTTTATATAAGACATATAACGGCTTTCTAAAGCCACTGCCTGTTCCAGACCGAAGATAGAAAGATATCTTAATTGACTTTATTATTAATCTCCCCAAAAGTAAAGGCTGCACAAACATTATAGTAGTTATAGACCAACTATCTAAGATAAGACACTTAATCGCCTACCCTAATATATCAGCACCTGCCGTTGCCCAACTGTTTCTGGATTATATATAGAAACTCCACAGACTCCCCAAAACAATTGTCTCTAATAGAGGCCACCAGTTTATCTTGGCGTTTTAGAAAGAACTAACTACCTAACTCCATATTAAAGCACTATTGTCTACAGCATATCACCCAAAAACGGATGGTTAAACGGAACGTGCAAATGCTATAATGGAACAGTATATTCGGATATACACATCGTATCTATAGGATAACTGGATAGACTGGCTTGCATTTGCCGAGTTTACTGTAAATAACTCCATTTTAGAAACTACAAAGGTCTCCCTATTCCTGGCTAATTATGGCTAGCACCTGCAAATAGGTTTTAAACCCTTTAGTAATATTCCTTGTCTAGCTTATTAGGCCTTATAAGTTACAGAAACAAACAAATTTATAAAGAAGATAGAAGAACTATAGGAGTTCCTTATTAATAAAATGACATAGGCCTAGTCTGTCTATAAAGCCGCAGCAAATAAGAACCGAACCCTAGCACCAGCTTACTAAATTAGTAACTTTGTCTAGCTAGACGCAAGAAATCTGAATACAAAATAACCTATTAAGAAACTTAATTGGAAGAACGCTGGCCCTTATAAGGTTGAAAAAGTTGTCTCTCCTTATACCTACTAACTAAAGCTCCCTAATATGGTTAAAATCCACCCTGTATTCTATATGTTAGTCCTCTGCCCTGCCGCCCCTATATTAGATGCCCTGCCTAGATAGATTTAAGACCCTCCCCTACCAGTTAAAGTGGATGGTGAGGATGAGTACCTTGTTGAAAGAGTTAACAACATTAAGTATAACAAACGGAAATGTAAATATATATACCTTACAAAATGGAGAGGTTTTACTAAACCCTTATAGGAACCTGCCAACTCTATAGGACTTACATAAGCCGCAGAAGACTTTTACGAACTCCACCTAGAACTACTATAGCCCCATCTCGCAGATGCTTGAGTTTAAAGGGGGGGTACTATTATGGGACACCCCCGTGACACCTTATACACGTCTACCTGTTTCTACTAACTGAACAACTAAAGACTGACTATAAGATGGCAATCTAATAGCAATCTGCCATATTCTGCCGCAATCTGCCGTCTTTACTGTTGGAGTTGCTAACTGGCAACTTTAAGGACCTCTAACTACTGAATTCTGCTAAGTTCTACTAGAACCGCCACCTAAGCTCTACCCTGCCCGTGCGTAGCATAGTACCCGTTAACCTAGCAACTAAGCGAACGTTATGTACCCTTTTTCCCCTATTTCCTACTTTCCTTTCCTTACGCAACGTCT
>Ga0307507_10002954_pt1 | contig 34142 bp, 32 predicted proteins | sample 7_EM_MG_FD_207223 | JGI IMG/M metagenome (GOLD analysis project Ga0307507, IMG submission 207223) | Populus trichocarpa ectomycorrhiza microbial communities from riparian zone in the Pacific Northwest, United States - 7_EM | ecosystem: Host-associated > Plants > Roots > Unclassified | place...
TTCTGGGCAGCTCGTAACAGCGGTGTACGGCCGTTTTTGCTCGAGGAGCCGGGGTTGACCTCATTCCGGGCCAGGAGCAGCTTCACTATTCCCTCATGGCCCTCCTGGGCAGCCAATAGCAGTGGTGTCCAGCCATTCTCACCCGAGGAGTCGGGGTTGACCCCACTTTGTGCAAGGAGCAGCTTCACTATTCCCTCAAGTCCATTCTGGGCAGCCAATAGCAGTGGTGTCCAGCCATTCTCACCCGAGGAGTCGGGGTTGACCTCGCTTTGTGCAAGGAGCAGCTTCACTATTCCCTCATGTCCATTCTGGGCAGCCAATAGTAGTGGTGTAACGCCATTCACATCCGTGGGGTCCGGCTTGACTTCATTGCGGGCTAGCAGCAGCTTCACAATTCCCTCATGTCCATTCTGGGCAGCTTGCAGCAGTGGTGTACGGCCATTCTTGCTCGAGGAGTCAGGGTTGACTTCGCTCCGGGCCAGAAGAAGCTTCACAATTTCCTCATGTCCATCCTCGGCAGCCGACAGCAGTGGTGTATAGCCATCCCCGTCCATGGGGTCGGGGTTGACCTCGTTCCGGGCCAGAAGCAGCTTCACTATTCCCTCATGTCCATTCCCGGCAGCCAATAGTAGTGGTGTAACGCCATCCTCGTCAGAGGAGTCGGGGTTAACCTCGCTTCGCGCAAGGAGCAGCTTCACTATTCCCTCATGGCCCTCCTGGGCAGCCAATAGCAGTGGTCTATCGCCATCCTCATCTGTGGAGTCGGGGCTGACCTCGCTTCGTGCAAGGAGCAGCTTCACAATTCCCTCATGTCCATTCTGGGCAGCTTGTAGCAGTGGTGTACGACCTTCCTTGTTCGAGCAGTCAGGGTTGACTTCGCTCCGGGCTAGAAGCAGTTTCACTATTCCCTCATGCCCTTCTTGGGCAGCTTGTAGTAGCGGTGTACGGCCATTCTTGCTCGAGGAGTCGGGGTTGACTTTGTTCTTGGTAAGGAGTAGCTTTACTATTCCTTCATGCCCATTCTCAGCAGCCAACAATAGTGGAGTGTCGCCCCTGGAATCAGCCATGGATATCTCCCAGCCCCCCATCTCCATAAGGGTGGTGGCAATTTCCTCCAATCCAAAGTATGCAGCGCAGTGTAGTCCAGTGTATCCCTCCCCATGCGAAAGAAGCCGAGCGGATATATGGCTATCGAACCCATCGAGGAGCCGTAGCGCAAGTGATTTCACCCCTTCTGTCATTCCATCTCTTGCACAGTGCCCCCAGTAACTGGAGGCATAGAGGAGGAGGGGTGCTTCTTGGGGAGCGTGGCGGAGAGTAGGCGAAAGTTTATTGACAGAATCATAGTTAAGATAAGTCAAGCAAACTTCTGCTATTGCCGAGCAGGGGTTCTCGAAATACTCGGGATGGCTGTTGAGGTATTCTTTAAGCGTGAAATGTACGAAGCGGACCGTGGATCTCTCATCCACTGTGACAAGTCCCAGGCAAGAGGCCAGCAACGTTTCTGTGGCAGGGATATTAGAGGAATTGATATCTCTGGAACCAATTTCTACACCAAGAGCGGCGCATAGCTCTTCAGTTCTCATTGGTCGCTCGGATCGAGAAATCCACATTAGAGTATTCATGGCGAGTTTTGATCGACCCTCACTTTTATTCCGTATTCTATCCAATGTCTCACGATAAGCGTCGTCCAAACCGAGGCCACCACTTGTTGTTAGCTTTAGCTTTTCTCGCCTCTTGTGGACAGTTGTTTCTCCTAATATTGCAGCTATGCTCAAAGAAACAAGCAGAAATCTAGGGACCATTGTTAGCGATCGCTCTGAGCTTTTGATATGGAAATGGCCATCGCATACACGCCGGAAATTTCTTCAATACGTTCCATAATCTCAGCCTCAAGCGCACAGTCCATTGCTCCAGAATTTAAGTCTTCCCGCAATGCTTTCGTGAGATATTCCCTTATATCCCCGCTGTTTGGGCTAATAGGGATAACCTGCGCGCGGTTGGGGAAATATTTCTCCACAACACTTTGAACGTGGGGCCTCCCAGTTATGAATAATCGGACACCTGGCAACTCTTGAGATATGGCACCCAATGAGCTTAGGAGTTCGGGTAGAATCTTATCCGGGAATTCATCGAGAGCATCAACACAAATAAAGGTCCGTTCGAAGAGATCAAGGGTGGCTCGCAAGTGTCTGATGGCATCTGGAACTCGAAGCCCTCGGCCATCGCGTTTTGCTTTATTAAACGCTCCATAAATTGCGGCAGGAACCGTTCCCAAAACACGCACAAGTTGTTTGACAAGAGCACCTAAAATGTTTACGGTGATTTCCTCCATTGCACCCAGAAAATCACAATAGAGCCAAGCGACGGCGACGTTCTTCCCCTCGTTCTGATCACATAGCGTATCAATCACTAGCGAACTAAAATTATACATTAATTAGTTAGCGATAGCTATCACTTGTAAGGAATCGCTCTGCCCTCCTACCTGAGGTAGGTTTTCCCAACCCCTGGATTTCCGGAACAGAACAAAGTCGCCTTGCTCGATTCGTCCTCGTAGTCGCTCCATTTGATAAACTCTTGGGTTTGCAAAAACCAATTCCCTAAACCATCTTGCCGACGATTTCTCACGTCCTCGTGACGCGCATCAGATTCTAGTGGCGATAGCCATTTCAGAATCTCGGGTTGTTCATCTGTGGGTGTACTGTTGTACGTAGTGTTGTACGTAGTGTTGTAGCTCTTTGTTGCGTTGAAACTGTTCTGATGGCCTGCACCGGTAGTATTCGCTTGTAGGTTTTTTAAGTGATCCATGTTGGTCGGTAGGAATGTGGTATGATAATCGTTGTATTGTTGAGAGACGGAAGTTGTGAGAGCGAGGCTCAAGGAAAGCGGGGGCAGGACACTTGTGCAGCCGCAAGTGACTGATTGTATGATACTTGGTATGATACTGTATCATACAGAGGAGGGGTTAGGTTAGCGTAACCTCGGGGATTCAGCCGCAAGTTTTTCAGGTTGGAAGAATTTGGCGTGCATGCCTAGGATTTAACCCACCACATCAACTAAGAGCTTGGCGCTCGAAGAGCATTTTCAGCCTCATATTGATGATGTAGAGGTCTGGCAATATGGATACGTCATTGAAGTTATTTAAGGTTAAGCTCAATGCGGTCAGATACTCGCGATGTCGAAGCGTTTTTAAAAAAGACTGCTATTGCATACCACCCAAATCCACGCAAAAGGGCCAAATTGGGTGGTATGCAATAGCAGTCTTTTTTAAAAACGCTTCGACATCGCGAGTAGTCATATCCGCACTTCCTACAAGTCGAACTACTTTCCTTAAATTCATCAAGGTATTTCCCACCTACTCGAGTACAGTACGGTAGTCTCCATATTATAACCTGTGTGTCCGTTCTAGTCTTACACTCGGAAGAAATAAATGGCGCGATTCGGTTTATGTTCGTCACCACGTTACCCGTATCACTAGGACAACTGGGAGCAAGGTCGGCTTTGCTCCCAGTTGTCCTAGTGATACGGGTAACGTGGTGACGAACATCCTTCATGCACAGTCCACCAACCCCGTTAGAGAGGGTTTGTCAAGAGCTATCCTTATCATTAGAGAAATGGCATTAGATTACTTTTTCCAAAATTAATGTGGGTAAATGTCTTAGGGATAGTTCTTGAGTAAAGCGGCGGTAGTCGTAATAGAGGTTTGTTTACACTATTTATTTATTTATTTTTACTGAATACCGGTATTATAGTTTGAATAATAGTTGAGACTCGCTTGTTTTACATCATTGTTCGTACGAAAAGATACCTTAGGCGTTTCCACTTATTATGCTTTCCTTCATCCACATCCGCGTATCCAAATATCCACATATCCGCCCATCCATCAGCCCATCCATCAGCCCATCCATCAACCCGTATCAAGGCGGAATATAGTATCTTTTATTCGTAGCTAGTTAGTGCACGTAGGACATGCACTCGGACTAAGTGCCGCTCCCGTTTTCCCACAATCTTAGGTGTAGGTGGTGTCCATGTCCTGAATGGATAGCGATAACAATACAAGAAAACGAGTTTTCGTTGGACGTTAAAAATCATCTCCAGGATTGTAACATTATGGGCAGTATTGAAGTTTAGAAAGGCGAGTGCTGTAGATGTTAAGCAAAAAGGTATCATATATAGTAGTAGAATCGGGGGCTTCATTTACCCCTCTTTATGATGGCAGTCGCTTGAAATCTAGAATTTGCCACGGCTAACTTGCACTAACTTCACCCATTTGTACGGCACCATATATCATACATAACAGAATGACAGGAAATACCCTGAGCTCCACCGCGCCCTACTTTGCTACCGGGTGCCACCTTTTGAGCGACGGGATTCGAACTTGAGCAAAAACTAAATCCACAATAAAGGCGGCGTTTTTTTAATACCCAGCCGTGTCGAAGGGGACCTTAGGTGATTGTAAGAAGCACCTGGATGGCAAGAGGAAGGAATGGCCCACCTGGGGCAGGAGTGGCGCAGCACCTGGGCAATTGAAGTGGGTGTATCTGCGCTAACTTCTCGATATTGGTGAAATAGCTGGTTATTTGGTAGAATGAAAATACGGCACCGAATGGCAATAGGGGTGGGTGGCGAGTAAATTAGGTCTATTCTTTCTTACTAGACTAGCGGTATGGACAGGAGTATATAATAATATTATTACGAAAAATATAACACCGTCCTCATTTTTCCATAGACCACCACTCTTGTCGCTTTCTTCCATGCATGTCCCCCCATCACCTTGTCATAAACTTAATTGTGGGAGTGGCTTGAGAACGGTGTAGGCAAGAGGTCGAGAAATCTCCAAGGCGTATGTTGCTCAATACCCCTTGAGATAGATGTAGTGGGAGTATCATAGTCAGATAAAGTTTTGTGGAGCTCGGGTGGACGCTGGGGTGTGGTCTCGAGGTTTGGTTGTTTGACGGGGGTGGGGGTGGCCCCGAAGATACCTGTATCATACCCTGTGGCGGCTGCAGGCACTTGGCACCCCTATTTTCCAACCAATGAAACTCACCGACGATCACTTGCTAACACCTAATGTAAGACCATTTCTCAATAGGGGCGCGAAGGCTGCGATTTGAGTAACAAAATTTGGCAATATGTATGATACCAAGGGTAGGAACCATTAACCGGAACAGACAAGGATATATTTGGCTGGTCAACCTCAAGTAACCGTTCTATAGCTCCTTGCGGGACCGTGTATACTTGGCGATCAATAGAGGGATTTCGCAGCGAATAAGTCGGTTAATTCTAGCTACTGGTGACTTAGTTGCGGCGTCAACGGTTTGACCTGTAGAAAGGCTGCTTTGAAATAGAAAGGTTAATGCCGTTCACTGTGGAGGTAATGATCAATCATGAAGGTTTTAAGCAGCGAAGTAGAGCGGCTCAAGTGAAGACACTAAGTTTTTATTAAGCGATGAAGGAGTTCATGATTTCTTCCATTAAGTATTTAGGAAGGGAATTAGGAGGAAAGCAATGAATAGGAAGAAAGACTGAGTCAAGGAAAGGACAAGGAAGGAAAAACAGAGAGAAAGCTGAGAGAACCCGATTTTTAATTTCATTCCAAGTGCAAGTATAGCAACAACCCCCATCACCTAACAAAAGCTACCTTAAATATAAGTGTGAAGAAAGAAAATAAAACAGTAAAACCGCCCCTCATTGAATTGTGTTTTGATTAGCCCATCTAGTTGGTATTCGCCTTCCATGCCTTCTATTTTCAAAATATCCGTCGCAATTCTGTCAGGCCTCCGAAAAAGAAAAAGAAAACTAATGACCGCTCGGCTAGTGTTAAATCTCCGTGATCGAAGCGGTTGCCTTTAGGAAACCTCTCTCAACCTAGCACTCATCTCCAGCTCGAATCTCTCCCGCCCATAGGGGCCAGCATGGATCTCACTCAGCATATCGGTCCCCGGTGGGAAGTCGTGCTCGAAGACCGGCTCCCCTCCTCTCCTGACATTCGCGAGGACTGATTGGCGATAATGCCACCTTAGAACCTGATCGGACACACGGTGGGGATCGGTGGGGTTTCGGCATGCGGGATCGAGAATTCTACCGTCCAGGCCAAGAAGATCGAAGGAAAATACCACTACCTTGTAACCATCATCCGGGTTAACGGAGACGAGGTACTGATCGAACAATTGCTGGACAGTTTTCTGGAGAAGAAATCCGTTCTGAGCTGAGTTGATCTTGGAAGATCCGGTGGCATCGTCCATGTCTGTGATCCACTGTTGATAATCACACTGAATCCAAAGACTTTCATGCTCATGAGGGAAGATATGGACAGCCTCAAAACCGATCAAGTTGTGAGCCTGAAGAAATCCTTGAGGAGGTGATAGTCCTGAAATAACGCATTTCCCGTCGCGATGGCAGATTTCATGACGGAACCTATCTTCTCTACGGGTGACAATATGAGAAGTCAATCGGTATATCCAAGGCTCGTCACTAACTCGGATAGAGGCTGCCGGAATTAGCAATTAGGCGGCCTAGTAAATGGGGGAAATGTAGCACATACCTTCACTATAAATATCGTACGCTCCTCTTTTGAGAGGCACGTCTGTTCTAGATACGATATGGCTCGATATCCTCTCTTGTACACGTATAGGACTCCCCTCAACGACAAGTAAGATTGCGAGAATGTCAAGAAAGTTTGCCTCAGTTACAGACCCATTCTGGACGAACCCTCCAAGAGCCACATCAGGGTGGGTGGAATCATAAAAAGAGACACTGCGCGGGTGGTGGGAGCGATCTTTAGGCATCGTTGGTATTGGTGATTGTCGTAATCCTAATCAGAGGGAGTGACGTGAGAAATTGTGTGGGCAAGTAGTCAGGAAATCTGCGAGGCGTATATTGATTGCTAAATGCCTTTTAGAGTAGATGTAGTGGATAAAGTTTTTTGCAGAGCTCGGGTGGGGCAAAGAGGAGCTGGTGTGTGATTTTGCCAGCCTGTTTGTTAGACAGGAGTGGGGGTGGTGCGCATGGCTGGCATTAGCTCAACACAACAAACTTGAGGCTGAAAGTTTACACTTGGATCTTTCTTGCCGCTATTTTGCACACCGCTCAGCCTCATACGAGACAGGGTCCGGTAAGACGTCATCCAACGGTTATTTAAAGTTAAGTCCAATGCAGTCAGAAACGGCAGCATCCGCATTCACTAGAACTACACATTTGGAAAGGGTAGTCTAATGTCATTTCTCTGGTGATAAGGACAGCTCAAGTTACTCGAGTACTACCATCTTGACAAAACCTCCCCAACGGGGTTGTGTAGATTGTTATGAAGGATGTTCGTCACCACCTTACCATATCACTACGGCACCTAGGAGCTAAGCCGACCATGCTAAACCGAATCACGCTATTTATTTCTTCCGAGTGTAAGACACCTCAGGCGTTTCCGCTTACTATTCTTTCCTTCATCCACCTCCACATATCCAGATATCCACACATCCGGCCATCCATCCACCCGTATCAACTTGAAGGCGGGATACAGTATCTTTTATTCGTAGCTAGTTAGTGCTCGTAGGACATGCACTCGGGCTAAGTGCTGCTTCTATTTTTCTATAATCATATGCGTAAGTGGTGGCTATGTCTTGAATGAATAGCGATAACTACAAGAAAATGAGTTTTCGTTGGGCATTAAAAATGATCTCCGGGGTGGTGACATTGTGGGTAGTATTGCAGTTCAGAAAAGCAGGTGCTGCAGGTGTCAAGTAAAGAGGCATCATATATAATGATAGAATTATTATAGATACTTCATTTACCCCTCTTGATGATGGCGGCGGTCACTTGAAATCTGGCATTTGCGATGGCTAGTTTGCGCTGCTCAATTGTTCAGCACCATATATCATGCCTAAAAAAATCGCAGGAAATACCCTGAGATCCACCACACCCTACTTTGCTTAAAGTTAGGTATAATTGAAGAACTAACTTGGCAAGGCCTCCCTATCCTAACATGGGTAACTTACGGCAGAATAAACATTTGTGAAACCCACGACTGCCATAACACGTCTCCCTACTTGAAAGAGCACTCGCATTTATTTGCCTGGCCATGTTTTTGAAAGAGTAATGGTTTGAAGAGCTTTCGTGATCCCGCCCGTATAAAACCCTGGACATATTGTTTTTGTAACCAGAGTGAATACACCAACTATCACTCGATCCACCCTAGCTGCTATGATACTAGTTGCGCAAAATCTCAATGGTCTAAAGTATATGCCCTACTCGGTGCTTTGTGGAACTGGTGTCTTGATATGCATCCAATGGGTAATTCTTAGACTTATGCGGTAGGAGACGTAGACATGTAGGATGAAAGACACGACACTGGGGTGTTTTCCATGATAGCCCACGGCGCACTAGCTTGAGTCACCTCTACAGTCTCGGGCTGTAAATTTTGATGGAAGCGCCAATAGCAAGTTGGAAAAGGAATAGAATTTTGCGGGGCTAAACCGCTTACAAGGATCCGATACACCGTCAAGGAAATCAAACAATCCAAACTGAAACACCTGAAAGAAAGAGAAAATCAAAAAAAGAAGTGGTTCACAATTTATATCGCGTCGTAGTAGAAACCCCCATATTTAAGCCCTCCTGCTAGTGGCGGTGACGAAGACCTCCTCACTAGCATTCCCCCTGATGGGGACGCTCCCTGTCTCTACCAGGAAACCAGCAAAGTACTCGGTGAGCTTGTCAACCTGATTGGGGAAGACACTGATTCCGGTCCACATATCCGGTCGGACAACGACTGCAGCGCCCTTGGCATGATCTACACCATAGCAGGTGTGGGCATCTTCATCGGGTGCTCTATCGTCATAAAGAATAGTTCCGATCATAAAGGGGGCTAGGTCGGAGCCCTTCGCCAATTTGGGCGCGGCCTCTAGTGGAGTATCCTTAATGACGAGAACGATGTTGAATCGCTCCGCAGCGCCGAATCGGTTATAGAATGATGTAGGATCAGTGAGAGCCTTTGCGAAGGCTACTAAATGCCTGCGGATCGGGCCCTGGAGGTCAGAACCCCAGACTATGATGTTCATCTTTGAAGGGCCTGCTAGGGCATCGTAGAGATAACCAGTCTTGGTTTGTGAGAAGCAGACACGAGGATTGGGGGCACGGACACCGTTCTTGACAACCACCGGGTGAGGGCCAGTAGGGCGGGGAGGATTCAAGACGTTGTTCCCATACGCTGCGTCCACGCCGAGAAGGAACGGTCCATTCTGAGCATAAAAGCGTTTGAGGAAGGCAAGATCTTCATTCTCTTCGCCGGCAGCCGGGTCGGGTTTCTCGGGCTTGTTGAGTTCATCCTCGCGGGGGTCCGTACCAACTCCCTTAAGGTTCACCGATGGGAGGGTGGAGTTGCAGACAAAACGGAGGTATACGCCCGAAGTTTCAATAATGCGAACAGCATGTCTCCGCCGCTCATTTTCGTAGGTCGGCAAGAGTTTGGGGATCGAGGCTTGGTTGTTAGCGCAGAATCCCAATTTCCAAGCTAGGTTGGAAGCATCCAAAATAGAGGCGTTAAGACCAAAAGCCCCCATAACAGAGTGGACATGCCTAATCTCAGAGTGAGTGATTAGCGGTGATCCAGCTTCTTCGGGCTGACAGAAACCTACGCAGCATCTCCAACAAGATGAACACGGTTCTTGTATGAGTAGTTGGCAGCAACACGCTCTGAAATTTTCCAGATTGCGAACCAGGAGAGAGTGCTGGCAAACTTGAGCTTGTGGGGGGCAAAGATTCTGTTAGCTTGCTCTAGAACTTCATCTGGAGTGATGGAGTGGACATCGACGTTGCCGCCGGCTTCGGCAAAGACAGAATCCGACTGTTGGCGAGACTTGGCGAGTTCTCCAGTAGCAGAGGTGTCGAGCTGGGTATATAGACGGATGTATCCATCCTCACGGGGAATGATGACACATCCACCGTGCTTGGAGCTGATGACGGATCTATTTGAACATTAGTTGATTGAAAATAAAAATAGGATTATATGTGAGGGAATTCAGACCCAAACATCCAAGCATGAGGATAATCGGTTTCAAAGATGCAGTCCATAATGCCCCAATAGATATCGGTACTTGTACCATCGAAGGAGATATTTACACTCTTTCGGATCTTACTCCCGGCGCCATCGCTACCGACCAAGAACTTGGCTCTGACTTCCTCTTCCTCTCCTGTCTTTTCATTGGCCAAATTAATTTTTACTGGGTATTCTCCTTTATCCTCAACCACAAAGTCTTTGACAGTTGTCAAACGTTCAACGAGCTTGTGGTGCCGATACAAATCTCTGATAAAGATTCTTTCGACCTGGCCTTGAGTGATGATGTGAAGTCCTCGGTAGCGAGAATCAGATTGGTGAGAGCGTCCGAAAAGAACTTTCTTTCCATCTCTATATATGGCAGTACGCTCAATCAACGGCCCCTCCTCGTGGACCTCCTCAGCAAGACCCCATTGGTGAAGAGTTTCCAAGAAGCGGGGTTGGACACCATCAGCACGCCCGGCAAGTAGGGGCCCTGGAGCTTTGTCTATGTGATATTAGTTGGGATATTTTGGAAGGGTTGTCATAATCTACTTGCCGACAATACGGAAGGAGACACCCTGACGCACCAAGCTCAATGCAACCTCGAGGCCGCTAGGACCAGCTATGATAAGAGGTTATTACGCAAATCAAGAATCTGTTGTGTTTTAAAGGGACACCTACCTCCGCAAATCAAGACATCGACCTCCTTTTCCTTCTTATGCCATTCCGGGACTCCGTGTGGACTATTGGTACCATCGGCAAGCGTAGGCCAAACTCGTTGAACGTTTTCTCCGAGATGGTTGTGCACAGTGCTGCTGAGAAGGTCGACCGACGGAGGGACAACATATGAGGGTGTCTCCTCGCCAGGCTGATATTCCTTAATCCATGGAGTGCCCGTAGAAGGTTCTCTGAATCCATTTTCGTAAGTGGAGGGCTTAATGGCTGTCGCCATTTTTTATATATACCACGGAATTGCAATTGGGGTTAGATGTATCACCAATATATAGCGAGGAAGGGAGAGGAGAGACGAGGGAGGGATTTATTTGAATGTTTGATGGCTATGAGGAAGGGGGATAGGGGGATATCAAGACTCCCGCGTCCATTTGTACCGAAACTCTTCATAGGCAGAGCGAACGGCTCCCTGTGTCCTGCTCAGGAAACCACACGACAAAGAGGTGATCGCCGGTGGCTTGAATAACATCCGATAGAGAGCACTACATTAGGCTCCTAGCCTAATTCAAAGCAAAAAAACATGTCATCACTCGGGGCCTGTATTACATCTTGTGGTCGTTCAATGGAACAAGGCCATCATTGATCTCAGAAATCTCTCCCGCGACATCGGTCATTCGGAAGTAATGGCTAGTATGACTAGATGGTAGAAAAAATAATACTATAGCTTCTAGAAAGGCCGGCCCATGGTCTCGGAGTTGTGACGCTTGATCGGCAGAGGGATTAGTGTTGAGTTTACTCGGTTTCCCCACATTGGTAAAATAGGGAGAGACAGCCATTGCCAAGCATTGTGGTAGTCCCTTGCATGGAAGCTTGGACCTTTACTAATTCAGGAAATTTTTAACCTCACATCACTGACCGCGTTGAGAGGCGAAGCGCAAGATAAACAAAGGGACCCTTTTTTTCTACATCAACCTCGCATTTTTTTTCCTCCTATGAAATACATTTCTCTCCAATTTTCATATCGATCTATTTGACGCGGAACGGATGGATAACTTAGGTGTTGGCGATCGTGTCCTAACCGAGCGAACAGACTTGCTCTTCAACTACTTTTCAACGGGACCTAAACGTGGCTATTTTTAATGAGTACAACGAATGTTCTTCCTTTTGTCCGGTTCGGAGTAGCTTAGCGGAGGGCTTAGCTATAATATCTTACTCTGCTGATACCATCAGGCCACCAAGACAACTCACGAACTTTCATGCGTGCTGCCGATCCAAGATCCAGAGTTACTTGGTTTTGGTTGCAGGCTCTGAAGATCTCGTCTGGGGTCGAGTCGAATTCCTGCCTCAAACTCCGAGATCTACTAAACGATTTCTTGAGTTTCAATAATCTATCAAGAGGCTCTGCCCTCTTCGGTAAAATCATTATGCCATACGATATATCTAGAATTTGATCCTTTATCGCTATGGCGCGGGTGTCACAACTCGCATCGGCCTAGTCTTTACATAAGCCAAATAGTGGTTTCTAGCAGTTTAGAAGCGCCTGTGTTGGTCTAGAGGGACTGTCATGCTATCAGATCGTGGAATGAGACCTAGAGCCATGTTCGTCTTCACTGCTGTCAGTTATTTCTAACCCCCAAGTCCATGTCACGAAGTCGCTATAGATTGTGGGACTCAGCAGGCTCCTTATATATAAGTTGGTCAAACCAGGTCAGGACAATTCCCTATTAAAATAACTAATTATAATGAAAGAGTTTAGAAAACGCAAGCTGCGGTAGCGTCAGTTTCCTGCCAAATGTAAAGGGCTTTGGGCAAAGATCTTCACAGTTTTACCCTGTCGCGCTCTACTTGAGGCAGGATTACCTGTCTCAACCTTCTGACTTCTACATACAGCATGGATAGCTAGCTGATTGGCGATTAGGGTGTCCATCGTTTTCATTTCGAAGCCATACCGATTTATTGACCCTAGCAGTTTTGGCCACGACACATTTTCACTGTTCGTTGGAGTCATTTGGCACCTATTTTTATTTTTTTATTCGAAAGATCTAAATTCTGAGTTGAAATTTCTCGTTTCTTTTGGCGTGCAAAGACATAATTTGTATGGAATGGCAACTCGAAATTTGGGATTTTCAGAATAAGTGCCAAATGGCTCCGTTGAACCTTTGTTTAAAGCGAGTGATAGGATGCTGGGGCTCGGCATCACGAGACCTCTGTATTGTATGATATGATACTGGCGAAGATTCTTGGCGCGCGTGACTAAGACGTTGAAGCCACAGTAAAGCTACGTACAAGACGCCGTGTTGGTCTCTACTCGAGTAAGCCACAGCAGAAATTCTTGATATTATCTAAGCCTCTCATGAGCACTCACTCACTCTCAAGAAATGCCCGCAAGGCCATTTTTCTCCCTGTCATTCTTCCATGAAAATCATATCATGGTTATGGCTAATGCAAGCATGCAAAAGACCTTGAGGCCTCGAGAGGGGCTTATGCTAGTATGACTGTACTCACTTAATGATCACGAAGCCATTAGTAGCTTCATTTGTCTTTCGAACTCAACAAATCATGCCGGAGCTATTGTGGGTATCTAATCCTAAAGAATGTGTGGCACTACCGCCCAGATCGGAGCCCTGTGCGACTAACTAACATTTATTCAATATTTTTTTGTGCTATATCAGAGTAGAGAATTCTCAGACCAAAGCACCATCTCCAGCAGGCCGAAAATCCAGCATCTTAGACGCTTGCTAGTTGTGATAGTAACACGCAATTGCATGCCATCAGATACCTTAGATAGGTACATTGAGACGGTATGATGCATTCAGTTGACTAGAGCGAGTTCTGATGAAGCAGCTCTTAACAAATACTCTGAACTAACACCATATTTGAATTCAATTTTGGGACGGGTATAGATAGTGAGTGGGGGAAAAACGAAATACATTATAGAGCGATAATAGCAGCTCCCCGCCCTAGTACAAAAGAAATCCGATCACGACATTCATAGGCGCTTAAGACAGGTGTCCAACGCTCCTCCAGTATTTGACGTATAGGTCTACGTGCCTTGGTCCAATACCTCCGCTGCCCGCTAGGGTTCTAGAGACACGTCTAGCCTTCTTTGTATCAAGAACGACTGCTCCAGAAGCCATTGCAGTGAATTCTTCCTCTAGAAACTTCACAACTTTACCTGCTGGGTTCTTCTCTACGTCTGTAATTGATCGGACTTTATCTAGCCAAGCTTCAAACGGGATGATCTTTGACGGCAGACCGAGCGCTCGCGAAAGGAGTACAAGAAGGTCGGACCAAGGCTGCCGCATTGGGTTTTCGAGATGGTAAACTGGATCCGGAGGAGAAGGCTGGAATAGGAGTTCAATGACCACCTTTCCAGCACGGTCGACGGGAATCCAAGACAGAGTCTATACAGGTTTAGCTAATTGGGCCCAAATCTTGAGAAGAAAAGGAGGGGAGGGGGTCCTTACGCCCTTGATATCCGGAAGACTTCCAATTGTCTGTGATGATTTAAGAATTGAGGGGAAATGCTCCTTTGGGCTCCATGCCCCACTGCTCTCCGATCCAGTAAGCTGACCTATACGAACACTTGCCGTTTCAATTCTTCCCGTGTGGATTCTGCTAGCCTCCTCGAGAAGTTGCTCACAGACCCACTTGGCCTCTGGGTAGCCGAAGTGGTCTGTCACCTGAGCGTCGTACATGGGCTCTTCCGGAATGAGTGCACTTCCTGTAAGTGCCGGATACCTTCCCACAGCTGCGACTGAAGAAGTAAACAAAATCCGGGGCTTGTTTTGTGGATTACTTTCATTCGCTGACAGAGCCAACGAGATGATGTTTTGGGTTGCATGGAAATGGGGCTCAAAAGACTCGAGAGACCTGTTAAAATCCATAGGCCAGGCATTGTGAATGATATGTGTTACAGATCGGAGAGAATCATAATCGGAGTCCGGTAGTCCCAATGATGGAATTTTCAGGTCGGCCTCGTGGATTGTTATTTTCTCCCAGGATGAGGCTGGGATCGTGATCCCACCCTTCGAGAGTGCAGTCTTTTGTCGAGAATGGAGGTCCTTGGAGCTGGGTGAGTTGGCCCGGCGGTTAAGACATATAACTTTGCTGACCTGGGGCAAGGCTGTGAGCTGGGCCAAAAGGAAAGAGCCCAAACTTCCAGTAGAACCTGTTAGGAGGACTATGGCAGTTGGAGCCATCGTGGGGGCGGGCAAAGACCTGATATTGGACACGTATTTACGAACCATCTCGTTCATGCGCTCAGCACGTTCGCCACCGGAGTCAGATACATTGCCGGAGAGCAACGCGTGCAAAGTATTAATTGTTGGGCATTTGAAGATGAAGTCTGGTGACAACTCCCTGAACTCACAGCCTGATTTGGTAATACTTGCCAATATCTTACGGCGTAGAATGGTAGCTTGGAGCGAATCCATTCCTAGCTCAAAGAAATCATCCGAATCCGACCAAATAGGGTCATCAGGCGAGATCTTGATAATATCTCCTACTAGGGCTTTAAGCCACGTTCTTTTATCTTCCACGGAACCCGGTATGGCTTCTATTCCTTCTATCTCGGCTTTCCGATATGCGGCATCGATCTCTTCTGCAAAATCTTGGACAATCGTCTTCCGAGCTAGACTCCCCTTATCCGTACGTGCAAGCTGCTTGTGCGAGGGAGTGGTGACTACTATCATTCCCTTGGAAGTTATCTTTCCGTGATTATCGGTAAACTCGTTCCCAGCCCGTACACTAGGCCATATTTCCTCAATGTACGCTGACATCTCTCCCTCATCTTTCACGTTAAGATCAATGCTTGCCTCAACAACTAGACCGATGTTGAAACGTCCGTCACCAAAAGCGATAGCCTCCTTGACCCCACAATCGTTCGCTACAGTCATTTCCATCATTCGGGGGAGCACTTTTTCTCCGGTGGCTAGGACAATCAAATCGTCTGCTCTACCAAGAATTTTGAATTGGCTTTCAGGCGCGCGAGGGTTGCATTGGAGTAGATCTTGCACTGGAAACTCCTGACTCCATCCGAACGGCCTCCCTATGAGTTTGAAAAGCCCGCTTCCGTCGCCGGGATCCTCCAGGCGTAAACCGATGTCTTTTCGTAAGAGGAGATACCGCCAATTGTAGTCAGGACCAGGGAGAAATATTGGTGCTATTGCTCCGATTTCAGTGGCCCCCATATGATTGAGCAGCTTGACACCAGCCTCAACAAGAGCGGCTCCCACAGACGATTTAATAGGTCCGCCGCCCACTGCAACAAAATCGAGAGTGCGGAGGACGTTAATACCTTCCGACTGGGGAAGGTAAAGAAGATCTTCAAGAATTGAGGGAACCGACATCAAGGAGCGAGCATTCGAGAGACGAAGTAGCGACAGAGTATATGTCGCGGTTGGAATTATGCTCGCTGGGGGTATGCAGAAAGGCTTCCCCACGGAAAGCGCAAGGGATGGCGAGAGCAACCCGAATCCCTAAGGGAGCGTGTCAGTACCTTATTCCATCTCGACGCCAGAAAACGTGAATACTCACATGAAACAGCGGTAAAGTCGAGCAATTAACACCATCGACCTTGTCATTTTCCTCAAAAAGGTGGCATGCAGCGTACCCCAACATATATTTGTGGGGGTGGTATATTGGCTTTGGCAGGCCTGTTGTACCAGAGGAGTGTAATATCAACACGTTACAGTCTGTCTCTTTCACTATATCATATTTTGGTGGTATCTCAAGGGAATCCCACTCCGCATCTTCTAGAAAGCGATCATACGAAATTGGTTCATACATATTTGGTACTTTTTTTCCGCTGCCGTAGGATGCAAGGGCCTCCGATGCGGCGCGCTGGCAACGCTGTGACACGATCACAGATCCAGCAAATGTCGACTTAAGAAGATGTGCAATTGCAACAGGAGTCAAACGTGCAGAAAGCAATACAACCTTAAGAAATACGCAGTCAGCAGCCGTTCCCGACTTTCTATAGGACAATTACCCACTGGAACTCCCAAGGAGAGCAGAGCCATCATATATATTACTATTCCAACATCACTCCCCATCAATATTCCAACGGTAGCAGCCTTTTCCACCTCCCCGTTAACCTCCCGTGGGGAATGGATACCCTCTACGTTTTTGGCAAGCCATCCCATACAGCGCTGTACTGATAACTGTGCTTGCGCAAATGTGATTGGAAGTGGCGCTGCATTATGATCTTTTACTCCTTGAAGACAAAAGATGTGGGAGGGATTATACTTCGCGTTGAAAGCAAGAAGTTCTGGGTATGTGCGGATATTATCGCCATTCTCTGAAGGAAGCGGTTCGAGAAGAGAGAAACGGGGACGACGAAATGGAGAGGAGGAGGTCATTTTCAAATTCGTGTGGTATAAACAGAAGCTGTTTACTAGCTGAATGTGTGAAGGGAAGGACTCAGCTAGTTCCAGGAAGCAAAGGATTCAAAATTGGGCAATCGCTGTGTGAAGTAGTTCACAGGATATATGAAATCTTTGGTGGGGGGGGAGGCCATGCTCTTCGGCATGCTTGGGGCTCTATTTCCCCAGGCAGAAACCAACAGGAGCTGAGCAGGAAGTCTCACACAGCTGCTCCACAAAGCTGCCAGGTAGTAGTAAACAAAACCCCAGCACCGCCTCGATTTGAAGAGGACCCAGGTAAATAACAATGATCCCTTTTTGAGAAAAGGCGTTAACTAATGCGCTGGGTCTGGCACTGACTACTACAGTATATGGCAGGGGCCTTGGTACCATCGGAGTTTCGAAACACCCCAGTATTCATGCTTTACGCTCAAGAGAGTAATGACTGCTCAAAGCCGCGATCAATATCGTAGTTACTAAGAAGGAAGATCTCACCTGCAGTTCTGTATTTCGGAACCCGTTCACATGCTACCATTCAGTCGGAGTAGATATTGGGCTGCACCGCATATCAGACTGTCGCACTGACAACGTTGACATCTACCCGCGACAGCGATCTTCCCTTGCCTATCTGCAAGAGAAGGATGCAGGGCAAGTCCGCATTACCCCGGGTTACATCAGGGTTAGGGCTTCTACTACACCTTATCAGCGTCCGCCAGAAAAGTATATTGCAGCGGCGATCAGGGAACAAAGTAAAGCACAGGCTGTCTTTCACATATAAGCCATGGTACTGGTAATTCCGATAGCTTTTCGGGGCTACCAATATGGGAGTGGGGTATCAAGAATACCGTTATCTAATGGCTATTACCCCAAACCTTATGAAGTATTTGATCTCTGCGATCTGCCCTCGACCCTTCCTTCTAGACTCTCGACGGATTTTCTACTATACATTTCTTCATTCGATCTAGATGAGGTACTTCCATGATGATCACAAGTATGTCTGCATTCACCAAAATAGCCCAAGAGGAAGCCGCTAACGAAGTGTTTCAATAGCTCCTGATATCACCTTACGGATAATATGGACGGGCTCTCTAAATAGGATCATCAAGAGAAACCTTTATCACGGTAGAAGGTCATTTGAGCGCAGGCTAGAGAGACATACATACAGGCAAGGTTCATGTGGGCAGAGAACACTCTCCAGAGCATCATGTCGCTCCGACGCTATCCGGCCCTTTCGCTCTCTCACTGGATACAGGCATGCAACCTTCTAGGGTACTAACGTATGCCAGAGCAGAGCGGACACCTTTGCGGCTACAGCAGTAGAGAAACAAATTGATTGAAAAAGGTGTGAAGACGGGAATAGGCTCCCCGGTCTCCCCGCGATATTCGAGGCTAATTGTGCAACCAGCCCGGAATACGGACTTTGCAGGACCCACAATGAAGATCCTGCGGAGAAAACTACGAGTTTTCTTCTAATTGCACCCTGACGAACCTAGCAGAACGGAGCGGGCACCTTTGCGGCTGCCGTAATAGGGGAACAAATTGATTGAAAAAGGCGCCAAGATGGAAGTTAACTCCCGCGATATTCGAGGCTTATTGTACAACCAGCGACGGAGTTTCCGCGGAGAAAACTACGAGTTTTTTTTTCTTGTTGCACCCTGGCGAATGTGTTGAAAAAAATAGGCTCAGATTTTCGGTATACCAGTAAAGGTATTTTGTGGGAATTTGTCCTGTACTCAAACAGTTAACTTACCATAAGCGGAATATGAGTCTGGATCGCGCAATTGGGTAATGGTGGTGCTCTTACTGTTTTCTACTTTCGTAGTGCTCTTTCTACCGAATTTATTGGTCGGAATTACGGAACCAACGGATGTGAGCCCAACTGAGGTTCAATTATACCTTCCGCTTTTCGCATGCACTCCCTCTTTCCAGGAATTCCCCTGGTTTGCTGGTTAAGTTCGTCAGGCCCATGGATATAGAAGAGGCTCATTTAGTTTCCGTTTGATCTATCGCCTACCGAATACCGAGCAATCGGGTCGGAGCAGCCTGCGTCATGCTGAACCACCGCATTGGTATTTTTTTTTTGTACTCCAGTGGACTGTAAGGAAAATCAGATCCAGGACCCTGAGCTTACTCGGATCTTCCTTACGGTGCCAAGACCAGCAAACCCTCACCTTTGGGACCCGACGAAATAGTGCTGAGTCGCTATGATATCTCACATGCTTCCTTGATTTTATTTACATATCATTGATCTTCTTTTCCCAATTGCGGTTTTTTTTTGCAATTACAGTTGAGCCCCCTAAAGATTTTTGGTTCCGAGTGCTAGTCTATGTCGAAGTGAGAAAGCAAAGAGAGTAAAGAGTACCAAAGAGCAACCCACCACAACATGCGACGATTGTAAGAAATGTTTTTATTCTACCTTCTCGGTGTTAAGCCTGCTGCACCGAGCTCGGAGTAACCCATTGCTGGAGTTGATCCACATCGTCAGACAATTTTCCTCCCCCAGAGATGTCTAGCATTGTTCACGCCCGTCTTAGTAGGGTGCCACTGCACTTGATGTTATGACCAGGCCAGGACGTGCGCTAGGAACGAACGGCTTCTCTGACACTCGAACTATTCGGGGTAATTTGGATAGAGTACTTAGAGAGCTCCCTACTACCCACAAGAGCTCAATTTCATTAAAAGTCTACGCTTTACGCTTTCCGTACAGGTCTCAGAAAATAAAACATTTCTCGTACGGCACATTACGAAGTTTTTCCCCCTTGACTCTAAACTCGTTCAGAATCCCGCCCCGGTATTCAGCACTACACGGTACATCCTCCGGGGACGTGGAGTGTGCATCTGATCTCGAGGCAACCTCATTGGTAACACATTGAGAACGTACTAGCAACGCCCCAATCCTTCCCATCCCCTCACGAGGCACCTTAATTTAATCGTATCATACTAGCAATACAATTTAACCGTACATACCTTCCTTCTTTTCTGCCTTTTACACCTCTTCTTTTCTCTTCACTGAGCGAAGAACCACTGCGCCCTATTCTTTAAAGAATCTTTTTACCTTGCGGCAATGAAGAACACGAGTATTCCAGTCTTCTCAGGCCAGGGCTCTCTTTCAATCTTTTCGCCCAAAGCCCGAGCAGTGGCGGCCAAAGATTCTAGCTCACCAACTGGGTCAATTTTTCTGGATGCAGTTCACCATGCATTCAGTGAGGAAATTTCCAGCTTGACTGCTGAGGAAAGGTCAAAATCAGGTGTCAACCTTTCCGATTTCCCCACCCCCAAGAGCCTCCTCGAGCCGAGAGAAAAATATCAGACGAATGCTATTGTACAAGGCACAACATTATGCCTGTTTCAATTGCTACGCTACCTTTCATATGTCGAAAATACACCAGACCTTATATTCGAAAATCTGCCTTCAAAACTCTTAGAGGTCTCTGGTTTCTGCTCGGGATCACTACCGGCAGCTGTGGTCGCATCGTCGCGTACTGTTGTCAATTTTCTTTCTAATAGTGTGGAAACATTCAAGCTGGCATTATGGATTGGGTACAGATGTGAGCTCTTCCGAATAGCAGAGTCCGTACGGGAAGAGAAGGAATTACTTTCATGGGGACTGGTTATCTTTGGGTGGACTAGAGAAGTTGCATTGGATCGAATAGAAGCCTTCAACGCAAAACGGGTTAGCCCGAGAATTCCCTCTGGTCTAATCTTCGGTAGTAGCAATTTCACTAACTATACTGTGCACCATAGGCCGGTATTCCCCTGCATCTCACGGCGGTTAGTGCCGAAAAAGTTGTAACTATCTCTGGGCGTGGCGACCTGCTCGCTCGATTCCATGTCGAAGAGGTTGCTGGTTCCTGTAGCTCACGCTTTACAAGCGTTCATACCCTCTACCACGGTGGTGAAACCCTGCAGAACGTCAAAAGCCAACTCATGAATGACCTGCTGAGGAGAAACATCAAATTCCCCTCTCTATCACAGATCGTCATCCCTATGCGGTCTACAGTAGATGGAAGACTTCTTTCGCCTGGCACCTGTTCTGACAAATCACTTCTCGAAATCGTGGTTGACCAAGTTCTCATTGACTGTGTAAATTGGGACAAGACAGTGGGGGCCATGATAACTGCTTCCACTAGAAAAGTGGAGCGGTCGATTGACGAGCAGGTCATAGTGGTCAACTTTGGCCCAGGAACCGGGGCTGTTTTTCAGGCTCAGAAACCACCCCACCCAAGAATCAGCCTTCTCGACCTGTCACACACTTCGGATGCCGCCATTACTTTCGCCAACAAGAGACCGCTCAGGTTCAAGCCGGAGGACGGCATCGCAATAGTTGGAATGGGGGTCAATATGCCAGGCGCGGTAGACCCCAACGAGTTATGGAAATTACTGGAAGAAGGGCTCAATACTGTATCAGAAGTAGTAGCCCCATCGTCTTAATACCCTTGAAGATTCCCGAAAATTATTTTTTACTGATTTGAAAAAATTCCAAAAGATTCCCTCCGATCGGTTTGATGTTTCCCAATTTTATCACTCGTCAGACAATTCAAACAAGCCGAAACGGTCCATGGGAACCAAATTCGGTAATTTTATTGAAAATCCCGGTGCCTTCGATAATAATTTTTTCAACATCTCCCCGCGTGAGGCAAAATCCCTGGACCCTCAACAGCGAGTCCTACTGCAGACGGCATATTCAGCCATCGAAAATGCAGGGTATGTTGCTGACTCCACGGACACCTTCTCCCGTGAAACATTCGGCTGTTATGTTGGTGTTGCAACTGGCGACTACGTTGAAAACCTGCGCAATGAAATCGACGTATACTACAGCACAGGGACCCTGAGGGCATTCCTTAGTGGAAGAATTTCTTACGCACTGAAATTGGCCGGACCATCTATCGTCGTTGACACAGCCTGCTCTTCTTCCCTAGTAGCCATCTACCAAGCATGCCGAGCTTTGGAGAACGGCGATTGCAACGCCGCCGTTGCTGGGGGTGTGAATGTGATCACAAGTCCAGATGTATACCTTCCCAATTAGTCCCACGCCTTACCCTTTTGGTAAAAAACTGTTGCAAAAGGTCTAATCTTTTTTTTTGTGCAACGCAGATGTATCTTGGTCTTGACCGAGCCCACTTTCTTAGTCCTACCGGTCAATGTAAGGCTTTCGACGAGTCTGCCGACGGCTATTGTAGGTCGGAAGGTTGTGGCATGTTCGTTTTGAAACGGCTGTCTGATGCCATCGCTGAGAACGATCAAATTCTCGGCGTGATTCGCGGCGTTCAAGTCAACCAGAGTGGTGAAGCACATTCAATCACTCATCCCCACGCCGCAACACAACAGAGATTATTCAAGAGGCTTTTGGAAGAAACGGGAATTGACCCTCTGGATGTCAGTGTTATCGAAGCACATGGCACTGGAACGCAAGCAGGTGATCCGATCGAGTTGGAGAGTCTCAGAGGAACCTTCGCCAAGAACAGGACCCCGGACAAGCCCCTCCATATCACTTCTATCAAAGCCAACATTGGTCACTTGGAAGCAGCCTCTGGATCTGCCGGTCTGGCTAAATTGCTACTGATGTTACGCAACAGCACAATCCCTAAGCAGGTGTCTCTCAAAAATCTCAACCCAAGAATCGCCCCATTGGGTGAGGACGGAGTTCAAATTGCACGCAGCAATTTGCCATGGAAATCCCATAAGGAGGGGGCACAACGTCTTGCTGTGCTCAACAACTTCGGTGCGGCAGGGTCAAATGGGATTCTTCTTTTGGAGGAAGCCCCTGCAAGACCGGAAGCCAAGACTCCCCTCTCCCGCAAATCCTACCTGTTCGCAGTAACAGCCAAGACGAAGAACGCTCTCGAGTCCCTACGTGTGAAGTATCTCAATTATCTGAAGGAGAAGTCCGATACCCTTTCACTTGAGGATGTGTGTTACACTGCAACAGCCCGTCGCCAGCCGTTTAATCACCGTATCGCGGTCACGGCAAGCTCGGTTGATGATCTTATCTCACAACTCGAGAAGGCAACCCCTACCCACATCACCCCCGAGAAGGGCATCTCAAAAACAGTGTTTGTTTTCTCCGGCCAGGGTAGCCAATACTTAGGGATGGGTCGTGGGCTCATTAAATCTTCGCCCCTCTTCCGTGAGCTTGTGGAATGTGCGCACGACTCGCTTGTCTCTCTCGGATTTGTTGGAGTACTACAAGTGATGAATGCTGTGGAAGGCGAGGGAATCACTTTGTCTGAGAAACAGAAAGTCGAGGCTTTTCAATGCTCTATCTTTGTGTTGGAATATGCTCTCGCAAAACTTTGGATTTCTATGGGTGTTCAGCCAGATGCGGTTCTAGGTCACAGGTATAAACGATTTTTTAAATACTTGATTTGTTTATTTGCTAATACCTTGTGCCTAGCCTCGGAGAATATGCAGCCCTCGCTATATCTGGGGTACTTAGTTTCGAGGATGCCTTGAAGATTGTTGCCGGCCGCGCCCGTATAATGGCCAATAATTGCGAACTTAAAGCTAGTGGCATGCTGGCTGTGAACGCGCCACCAGAAAAGGTCGAGGAGATACTGAGGTCTCGCTCCGATGCCCCCAACTTGGTCGTAGCCTGTCGAAACAGCACCGCCGATTGTGTTGTTGCTGGCCCTGTCCAAGAGTTGGATTCCTTCCGTGCATATCTCAAAGACAACGCCATCGCCAAGAATGTCAAACTCGACGTTCCATTCGGCTATCACTCAGCAGCAATGGACCCCATCCGAGAGCCGCTTACGGCGCTTGTTGCCACTGTAAGAATTAACCCACCAAAGTTAGTCACGGGATCCAACGTGTTTGGGCGCTCCATCGGTCCACAAGATATCAATTCTGAGTACTTTGCCAAGCACGCACGGCAACCTGTTCGTTTCGCCGAGGAAATTCAAGACATTGCTAGTCTTCCTGGCTTCTCTGGTCGTGTGCGGTACATAGAAATTGGCCCTCACCCAATATCCCTGCCTATGCTTAGATCAACGCTCGGTAGCACCGGCAGCTTCATTCCATCTATGCATAAGGCTAAGGATCCGTGGGTAAGTCTTTCGGAATCACTCGCAACTCTTTTCTCGGCGGGTTTTCCAGCCAAATGGCGTGAAGTGTTTGCTGGTACGTCTGGCAAAGCTATCGACCTCCCATCATACCCGTTCTCAGACAACAAATATTGGGTCGGCTACGAAGAAGCTGCTATTGAGCCGATAAAAACGAAAGTTACACCAATAAATAGCGTCATCAACACTGGTTACTCAATGATTGCTACTTGCCTGCAGCAACCATCGGAGGGAATTCCGGGCATCTTTGAGACTCCGATTTCGAACCTTGCATCTCTCATCAGTGGCCACAACGTCGGTGGATCTTCTTTATGTCCAGCATCAGTCTATCACGAGCTTGCCATGGCCTCTGCACGCTTTGGAGTGCCAGAAAACGCTTCTTGCTTACATACCCTGGGAAAGGTCAGATACTCTCATCCATTGGTCTACGAGGATGGTTCGGACAAAACGGTACGCGTCACATTGAGTGTCGATAGCTTGACTGGTGATAGCGCCTTCGAGGTTTCCTCATATAGCGGCGAATCCTCTACCGGTAGAGTCCATTGCTCTGGTGAGATCAGGCAAACTCCTAAGGTCAGCATTGAGCACAAATTCCGCCGCAAAGCGCTCAAGCTCGAGCATAGTAAGGTTACAATTTTCTATTCCAATGGCTGCGAGGGACCTGAGACTATTCATACCCGCATGCTATACGAGGTGATCTTCCCCCGTGTCGTTTCCTATTCGAAGCCTTACCAAACTGTGCGCACAATCACAATCGACCAGACTGGGACTGAGGGGTTTGCCGTCGTGCAAATGCCAGCTGGATACAAGAAGGGCAAATACGTTGTTCACCCGGTCTTCATGGATACCCTTCTCCACGCTGCAGGCTTTATCGCTAATAGCGGAGTCACTGCCGACGATGCTTGCATTTGCAACGAGATCGGTCAAGCGAAGATCCTATATGACGAGATCGACTACGATGATACATTCGGCGTCTACTGCAGCCTTGTCTACCTTCCAAAGGAGACTACCTTTATCGCCGATGCCTATGCCATGAACTCGGCTGGAAAAATTGTTGGGTCTATTAAGGGGATGCATTTTAAGAAATTGAAGCTAGCCAAGTTCAGAAGCCTGTTGGCTGCTGCGACCGGGAAGAAGATCCGAACCAACCCTGCCCCTACTGCTCTGCCGCCCACTCAGAGGCCTCTTACACCAGTTTCGCGCGAGCCCTCTCCTCCGCCAATGGATATCATGTGTCAGGTGGCAAAAGTTGTGGCTTCAACCTGCGGTGTTCCCATCGACGGCATTACCCCTAGCACTGAGATGGAGTCCCTTGGAGTTGATTCTTTGATGATCTTTGAGATTGCCGATAAACTAAAATCTACCTTTAGCTCGCTTAAGATGGAATCCTCTGAGCTCGCTGCATGCCACACAGTTCAAGATCTCGAGAACGCCATTCGCAACAATCTCCCTACTCTTTCCCGCTCGGCACAAAAGCCTGCTACCCATGCCGAAAATCAATGCCCAGCACTAGATGTCATTACCCCTCCCCCGGAACAAGCAGCATTAGATATCAAGGGATTTTTGGAAACTATTCTGGGTGCCAACGCAAGGGACATGCAACCCGATACTGAACTCGAATCACTTGGGCTAGATTCTTTGACTTCTATCGAAGTTATACATTCACTCAAGACGAGCATTGGTCTCGACGTCTCTCCCGATACTTTTGCTCAATGTCGCACAGTCCAGGAACTCGAAGTCCTTATTACCAGCAAGACTACACGCCCATCTAGTCCTTCAACTGCTGCTCCTATCGCGAACACCCCCCAATCAGAGGCCGTAACCGACGAGGACAATCAGCTAGCGAAAATGCTTCAAATGACGTCGCTCCCGGTCCCCCTTCAACGTAGGGATGGTGCTAATAGCTCTTTGTTCCTCATCCATGATGGCAGTGGTCTCTGCAGCTACTATGGACGCCTTTCTTCTCTCAACCGTTCCGTTTGGGGATTCTACAACCCTCGCTTCTTTACCCAGGACCAGTGGACTGGCGGACTTGTTGAGATGGCCACCGCATACACTTCCTACATTCAGCAGACTACATCTGAGCCGTACATCCTTGGTGGTAAGCAGCTCTACCCCTCCCCTGCGCTTAGTATCTTACTATCAATACTGACTTTATTCAGGGTGGTCATACGGAGGGGTCGTCGCGTTCGAAGCCGGGCGGCAATTACTTCAAGCCGGCAAAAAAGTAACGGGAGTCGTCCTGATCGATTCCCCGTGCCCCATCAACCACCAAGGACTTCCCTCCGAGGTTATTGCCACTGTATCCAAGTCCGCACGACCCGGCCCCGGCTCCCGCCAGAAGATCGAGCAACTCATCAAGTCCCAGTTTGAAGCCAACACTCGTAACCTCGTCAACTACAATCCGGCACCTTCGGAAAAGAACCCTAAGCTTATCCTCTTGAGATCTCGCGAGGGATTCTCTACTCGCGGCCTAAATTGCCAGCCCCACGCTTGGCTAGAGGATAGAAGCGACCCTTCGGCAGCTACTGCAGGATGGGAGGAACTTGTTGGTTCCCGCGTTCATGTTATCGATATCCCGGGGAACCATTTTGAGCCATTTGATAACAAGAATGTAAGTTTTACCTCAGAACTTCCTCTTTTTTTCTCCTTTTCCCCCTTTCTAGTTCTTTACGTCTCTTAGCCGGCCACTCGCTCACATTTTCGTTACTTTAGGTTCATGCCGTATCTGCTAGTCTCAGTGAGGCTTGCCGTATCCTTGAGGGATAGCAACCAACTACTAGTACAGGCACCGTCACTCGCTTCCTCTTCTCGAGAAGCATATTTCATTTGCACTCTCTTGACTTGCTGTATCTCCTCCTACCCCCTGTTAAGTTGCTGATTTTCTTGTACATCGCTCTAAAATGTTTTGTTTTGTGTTTGTTTTGTTTTTTCACGCGGGATCTGATAGAATAGTGTTGTTAGGCTGGAGAAGTAGTTTTTTCTGACGGGGGGCGCAACTGTTTACATTTAGCCTCGTGTGCTCTTTGGTTTTTTTTTGTTCAATCCTCATTTACCCTATCTTTATTATAAATGGTTTTATCTTTTTGGTCGATTATCTCCTCTGTTTTCTTTTTTTTTTTTTTGCTTAAAAGCGGTTTTCTAGGGCGTGTTAAACGGGGTTTGGTTATCTTTTTTTTCTTTCTTTTCTTTATCATTTATTATTTCTATGATTTTGCATATCTGTAATGTTTTGTTTTCTCTCTTCTCTTGTGAGTGTTGTCTCCTTTTTTCTCTTAGAAATAGTGTACAGCTTTAAATGGATGGCTACGGAATCAATTTGAACTTTTACGTTTTTTTTCTCACTTTTGGACTTCACTTTAGGAAGTTTTTCTTTTTGTTACAACTATTATGATTTGGACTGATGCCCCCCTGCTCAACGATCCCGCAGGAGGCGAGGGTTACTAACAAAAAAGAAATAACCCACCACGAGGCCAGCATACAATCAAAGCGCTAAGTAGCCAAGCGACTGTGCATATGTATAAAAAATTGTGTGAAGTATCATAACCGTCTCAGTCATTCAACGCCCTAATTTCTTGCTTGTTTGCTCAAACTCCAGGGGCATATACCATACACCCTTACTAACCAATTGAGCGCTCATCCTGGGAGAACCAACGATAAGATATCATAAGGGGCTGGGCTCGCTGTTTGTTCTATTCGACAAACGAACACGCGGATAGGGAGGAAGGAGAGGGGCTGTTCCGCATTTCAAAGATTACGGGTTAGTGGTTTGTACGAGTACTTGTACTGGCCAGTGCAATCCCTAGTGGTGTGGTCCCGTAAAAACTAGAATAATTGGAGCTTACGCTGGGCCCCGGGGTTGCCTCTCCTAGGAGGCTCAGTCGCATTTTTCCCTTTATTTGACTCAGCGGAGGGCTGAGAGCCTGTCCTTCGCTGTCTCCCATAATCCAAAGGAGAGGATTCCGGACGTCTTAGCGTGAGTCCAACTGCCCCAGTTCTTATGGTAATTGAAGAGCATTTCCTCTATCACCGCTCCTACCCCCTCTCACTTTGCCTTACTCTGCCTTAAATACCCGTACCCGTACAGTACCGGTATTAACACCTTAGCTAGGGCTTGGCGAAATCCTCGGAGTTTCCCTTACTCCATTGTTGGCTGATAGGAAGACTTTTTTCCCAACCAACGACACCGAAAGGCAAAATTTTCAATTCTCTAAGGCACTAAGAGGTACCTACCACCTTGCCGAATTTCTACTGCCGCGTCTCCCCACTACTACTTCATACAAGCACTGATGACCTTCCTGTTTCTATTGTTGGGGGCCACGTACATGAGATGCTTATCCTACCGTAGCAGTACCGATATTGGTAATGGGAGAGCTGTAGGAGCACAGTATTCATCCCAGTATGACGTTTGCTTATCTTTCGGCCTTTTTCAGTGTTGACTATTAATAAAAGTGAGGGGGGGAAGAAGGAGGCGAAATCCCCAGTATCATATTCGGGGGGGGTTGATGGTGGCTGACTGAGTACAGTACCGTGTGAGGGCGATGGGGAAGGAAGAGGGTGCACTACATCAAACGCAATCAGACACATTCCCCAGGCCCAATGGAACGACACAAAGTACAAAACTCCCCCAATTTCCCGCTAGTCTCAAGGTTTGGTTCCTTAGAATTCCCACTATATCTATTCTATCTAAGTTTTGGTACTATAATATCTACGTTGGCCACGCTGTCAACAGAAGGCAAGTATTCCAACAGTTTTTTTCTTTCTTTCTTTCTTTTTTTCTTTTCTTCCTGCTTTGTTTTTTCGGCCTGCTCCTCCCTTCATCCCCCTTTCCACGGGTACAGTCAGGGTATTATTCGAGTACTAGTACTGTGCTCGTTGCAGGCAACAAGTACTCGATAACAGGGATTCACAGAATGTATGGCAAAAAATTCCCGTGTATCTGAGTGGCCACACAAACTCACAACCCCCGCTACCGGGCGCGTTTTGCCTGATACGAGTACCTCTGAATAGGGCTCTCCTTCTTCAGCCTATGTTGTGAGTACTAGTACACCTGACATGTATACCGGGGTCCATCCAACACAAGGTCATTCGGAGTGGAAACAACACAAGGTCGTTGGTTGGTCCGTGCGCCCACATGTCTTCGGCGGGAAAGAAATGCAGGGATTAGTCGGACCGGATTGGGCGGATGCATTACGCTCGCAACAGCCGCACCCCCCTCTTAACATTTTCCTACCCTGTTGGTTGTTATGTCTTAGGTACAAGTAGCTCTTACTAAAGCTAGCTTAATCCGGGCTAACTTCTTTTCTTGTAACTAATAAACTGTTTGCTTTTCCTTGCCGCCTTCTTTTTTATTGATCCTTTAGAAAAAGCAAGAAAGAAAGTTCGAACAATATCGTTGAGCCTCTTACTTTTAAACTGGGCCAGCTGGGGAAGTAGTCAGTGATGCCTTATGCTTTTGCTTTACTTAAGGCTTTCTTATGGGGAAGGCACTTTATTCTGAAGTACCGGTACAAGTACCAGGGCAGATGTTTTCTTACACGCCAGGGATTATTTTGCGGTTGACTACCCTTGTCTTTTACGAAAACCTTTGCTGGTACTTGTACTTTTAACTTGTAACCTGGTAGTACGGTATTCCAATACAAGTACCCCGGGGACATGTTTTTCGCAGGGATGGTAACCAGCGAAATAATCCCCGTCCTCTGCGAAAGCACCCCCCCCCCCCCGGTACTTGTATGTACCGGAACATCCGCACCCTACCGTACTAATCCTAATGATTGGATTGTTTGTGAAATTCCATTCTCGCAGATGCCCACCAACCGAAGCAAGGATTCGCCCCCTCTCACCCGCCTTCGTCCGCTCCGGGGGGAGAACGCGAGGAAGGCGAGAAATCACATGTCTCACATAGTTCATCTCTCATCTGTCCTTTCTCTTTCATCAATTCTTACAACCGTCAATTACCGTACAGTACTTTGCACATGCATCACCATCCATCTTCGTTTTGTTATAAAATAAGCAATACAAAAGGGGGGGGAAGAGAGAAAAGGAAAAAAGAAAAAAAAATAGATGGCGAAAGGAACGGTAATATTGAAAAAAGCAATCACGGCACGGCGAAAAAAAAAAACTTTATCCAAATCACTTAGATCACCACCCAGCGAGTCGGACGACAGGTGGGCACGGTCCACGATATTCGGTATGATATCTAGTTCACGCGTGATGTACCCCGGGCCCTGGAATTGGAAGATGTGTCGACGATGCTTTGCTATGATACCAGGTAAATTGCAATTTCTTCCCTTGAACTTGGGAATGATACCAAAGTCCGGCAAGTGCCATGGAACAATTCTTTGAGCAAAACACAGTCTTCTCTGCCCCGGTCACTGGGCCCAGCCATCGTATCTGCCGGGAACTAAAGCAAATGGAAGGGAGGGAGATTTCTTCTCTTCCATGAGAGCAACAGCTGAGTTCCAGCTAGTTAGTTAGAAACCCTCGCACGGGCCTTAGAATTACGTCACTCTGAGCGGCACAGGGCAGGTCTGATTTTTTTTTTCTTTCTTTTTTTTCCCTCTTTCAGTGTTAGATTCATCCTCTATCACTCACTTCGGTGAGAATTGCGAAGTAGCTTTCACCGCGAGGGTCTCGGAGCCAGCGAGAAGGATGACTTTGGGGGCTTACGTCTACTCTAGGATCATTTTGCCGGAGAAGAATCGTCATCGGTTGTGGGTGGGTCATGGATTATCACACGATTTGACTTTGCCAGCTCCCCTCATGACAATTCTTTCTTCGGCATCCGGGGGTTCTGGGGCGCTCCCTTGCGTCCTTTTTAGACTTTATTTCGGCTTGTGCTTGGGAAGACGATTCATGGCCGCGTTGGTTGGGATTTAGAATATCTGAATCACCGAATCATACTCGGTTTCTTACTACCATTCTACGGAGATCGGTATCTGATGAGGTGTCAGTGATCCTGGCTCTGTGTAGAAAGATAAAGTTAGAAGAATAGGGTGCATATAGGAAGCATTCGGCCGGCATGAAATGTTTCCGGCTAACGATATGGGGCGTATTCATTAGAATTAGCTACCACGGTTTATATACGGTAGATAACATGTATGATACCAAAGAAACAGAACAAAGGGCTCTCCTTCTTTCCGCAATCGAGCTACATTTCTGCTCTTTACAATGAAAGAAGCTCTATGTCGACCATGATCTTCATGCACTAACCTACAGCAGTATGCTGTAGTGATTGAGGGCGAGCCAGTGATTATAAACCTCCCTATACTTGAGCTGGCTTGTAACCCCACTAGTGCACTCCTAATATGATAATAGGGAAAAAAATTACACAATAATGACTACCATCAGTGCCGTTTCCTTAGGTGATCAGCAGATACTTCTCATTTTGTGTTTCTAAAGGAAACTCCCAAACCCCGGAATGAGCAAACTAAAATCATGGGCTCTAAGCAGGGAAATAGTCTATTAATTCCTATTACGGTCCCCTCAAAGTTATTCTACACATTTCTTGTTACCCTCTAAGGGATCTGGTGATTTGATAGGAGTTCGTCGCGATATTACAGAGCCCGGGAGAGAGCCCTATTCATATAATCTCACTCGCTCTTCAAGTCAGATATTATAAGGAAGGTGCGAGACAAGACGGGATCTTGGAGGCCGGGAAGTGCCTCTGTTGAATATCTCTGGAGGGAGGGGATTAGGGCTGTATAGAGTTGCAGTAAATAAGGGTGGTACGCTTGTGGACGTTGGGGTATTGGGGTCAACTCTCCGGCCTCCGGCGGTGAGAGTAGAAACGCACGCATCAGTGTCTTCATATAGCACGTAGTGGATTCGGTATTAGCGAGGCAATGAATAGCGCTGGCTTTGGATCTAGTAATTCTGCTTAGGTTCTGGGAACTGTGTCTCCAACAGCTGCGTCCTAGGCGGCTTGTTGGAGAGATTTCATCACGATCATTTCATTAGATATCACCATACCAAGGCTTATGGATAATAGTTAAGTTTTTACCCTAAAAGGCACTTTCTCTCATAATTTAATTGGTTATTTTTCTGTGCCTACCGTAATGAGCGAGTGATAATAAATGATTTCAGTAATCTATTACCAAGGAAATTTAGCCTTCTAGAAGTGCTTCTTCCTAGAACTTTAAGGAAAATAGTTTAAAGCCACTTCTGGCACGCTGTGGTGTATAAAGAGTGTTGTTTTCCTTGAAAATTTGATGTTTTTCTAAAGCTTAAATTCCTTTCATCTCCCGCATTGACTTGGCGGGACTGGCGGGCAATGGAACGAAATGTAGGGAGGGAGCCTGCCCTGTTCACCTCCCACTCCCATGGAGAACCTAGCTAACTTATATAGAACTGGACAACCAAGCTCCCGTTGCCCATCCCCTACTACATGGTTTGTTCCCTCTCCGTTCCATCCGTTAAAGCAAAATACACTATCCGCAAAACCCAGGGGAATATATCAGCGCACTTTGGGCTGGCTCTCCGAAATCGCACGCCATGTATATGGCCTGCGTCTAAGCCCATTGTATATTCCTGCCCCATATGATTCCCCTCGACCAAAAGAAAATATTTAAGCTGGGCTTTTGTGGTAAGCTTGCTTTGGGGACGGCAACCACCTCGGGCGGCTGCTTGAACTGTAGGAGGAGGCAAGGAGAGACGAGAGGAGAGAGATGCAATGGCCATGGCAGACATTTTTCTGGAGCTGCTGCGGTCTTTATGGAAACGGCATGTAGGTTATTCGGGATTGAAGGCGGTCAGGGAATGCCTTCTCCACCTCAGACCAGGCTAGGGGTTGCAGGTTCTGGGAGCTGTATCAACGCTATCACTTCTGCATAGCTGCGCTCAGAAGCCCATTAGAACGGCGTTCGATCTAATTTGACGAGCTAGTCTAGCTTGATTTCGCCCTAAGCGCTCGAGGAGTATTTCTACTACTCTCTGGATACCCTACGGGGGGGGGGGGGTGTATCACCTATACAGTCCCTCCGGCTGATGTCACAGCCTTCCTCCTCTACCTACCAGCTATAATCTCAACAATCCTGAAGACGAATGCACAGTGTAAGCCATTGAACAAAAAATATTTATTGATCAAGCCAACAACGTAGAAATACGATTTTCGTGTTTTCGAGAGGACTTTAGTGGAAATGTGGTTATTGTACTTCTCAAGCAGAATCAGCGCCAGCCCTTCTGCGCAATCTAAAAGGTCACTTTTTCCTCGAGCCCCTCAATGCAGAGAGGAATAGTTGAGAGAGGATGCCTTGGGACTTGGGGGAGGTGCTAGTGCAGAGAGCCATGTCATTCTGGGAATTCAGATAACTTGAGCGGGTTTCTGCATTGCAAAGTGAGTCTTAGGGGAAAGGCTGGGATGAGCTCGGAGGTACTCGTGAGGAGTAAAGCGGATTAACCCACGGAAGCTTCCTTGCTTATGCCAATAAGTCTTTGACAGCAGGAGAACGGTGTCCTTACCGAAGGGCCATTGCCGGTGTTGAGGTTCGGCGACTTGATTCAGGCTGTTAGGGCGGGCAGTTCACCCGCCATTAAACATATATGGGCTATCACGCACTAGAGCGTTAGATATATATGGATATATATGAAATACGTGGATAATTATGCACTAGGACATGTTAGCGCTGCTATTGATACCTTTCTCCTTATAAATGTTTTTCCTTTCCTTTCCTCCCCCGCTTCTTATCTCCTAATATATGGTTCGTGTATCATACCCGTCATGTTCAACTCCCCTAATCCACTCCTCCGTAAACCGTTCCGATCACCGCCCCCTCCCCCAACATTTTAAGGGTTCCGAGTGAGAGATCAAGCCCGCCGTGCCGAGCCTCGATTTCTTCCCACCCCGTATCTTTATACCAGGATGTTGCGCCTATATTCCCGAGCAATTTATCATTGCGCCGGGCTTTTACCACCTCTGATTTCTTGCCAGATCACATTGGTATTCAGCGGGACCAGCAGGAATCTAGACTTTGATCTGTCAGTGGATAGCTTGAGGCTTTTACGTACATTTCGGAAATA
>Ga0307507_10002955_pt1 | contig 34135 bp, 35 predicted proteins | sample 7_EM_MG_FD_207223 | JGI IMG/M metagenome (GOLD analysis project Ga0307507, IMG submission 207223) | Populus trichocarpa ectomycorrhiza microbial communities from riparian zone in the Pacific Northwest, United States - 7_EM | ecosystem: Host-associated > Plants > Roots > Unclassified | place...
AAGTGGAAAGGGCGGGAGAAATTAATTCGCGTTCTTGCAGGTACTAGTAGTCTTCGGCGAGATGTTCTTCCGGCTCCAATTCATAATAGGAAAGCTCAGAGAGTGGACTACTCATTCGAGGTATAGCCAGAGGGCTACATATAGCACTATTAACAGAAGAAAAAATCATATTTAGTGCTAAATAGACTATTTACGAGCAATGGATTGAAAGTATTAAGGGAGCAAAAGGAATACCAGGTCTGTAGAGATTAAATGGAAAGAGCAGAGAGACCGATAGCTGGTGTACTAAAGGTACGCGTTTTTTAACCTTCAGAACGAGTGATACTCCAAGATTACTAGTCAATGTGTTAGGCATACCACAAATGCCAACCCCTAAGGCTCACGCACAGACCCCTGAGTACCAATTAGTCAAAAGTACAACTACAAGAGATACATCTTGGTCTAGCTTAAGATGATAGTTACGTGCCTCCGACTATAAGGTCACGTGTTTGATTCACAGCCGCGTCATAGTTATTATTAGTTAAAATATAATTATGCGACAAGTCATAAAATGACGGCGATAATAAGTGCAAAGCCGTCTGAGGGATTTAAGTGTGCGTTCCCGTTTTAGGATGCCATAGGGTAGGAACGAGAGTTCCCTAAGATGACGGACGGAATCAGAATAAACACTTAAGTAAAAAATTGTATGATCATACCAGAAAACACATGGCGGAGACCTCCAGGCCCCCTCAGAACCAGTCAGTACGAACTTAAGATAAGTGCACGCACATTGCTATTCCAGCAATCTCTGCCACATGCAAGTTCGGAAACCTGATGCGCAGACAGTGATAAAACTCTCGCGCATTGAAGGGTCTGATGCCTTTGAAGTTGGCCGCTTCATATACGGTTCAGTGAAGAGATATTATTACGTTGGTATTAGTCAGCTATGTGTACTCTAGACTGGCCTATTATTCACGGGACTGACACACCCTCACGATAATATGGTAGTCTACGTCTTCATAATGTGAGCATGGAGTCGAACAGTTGTCCGGGTCAAGAGGTGCTCGCACTTATGAGTTTAGAGAACTTTGTTCGGTCGATACTTAGTTAGTATGGTTAGGACATGTAGCCCGCGAACACTCAGATGCGGAATATAAATATCGAAGTGCCTCCTTTGCTAAAAACAGAATCATCAAGCACCGGAGAAGAGATCTTATCAATATAAAAAGTTATTACACTAGAAAACCATCTTTACCTCTCTATCACTTTTTATCAGTCCACATTCAAGTAACTTAGCCTCACTATACTACGAGTCTTCCTAGACAAGAATCTCCATTTACGAATACCTAAGGTCTAGTCCGGTATTATAGTTGCCATACCGGCTACCCCTAACACAATGTTCAGCTTAGCTGTCAACTGAACTATCTCAATTTGAACTCACTCCCGCTCGCATCTTGGTCCAAAGTGCTCTTTTAGTATCTTGATTCCGCGTGCTCAGACTCTCGTTCCCCTAGTGATGGCAACTCGACATGCTTCGAAAGCTCCCAATGATAAGGTTAAACCTTTGTCGGGTTTGCTGGGTAACCCGGGTTTGGAACATTCCCAACGCAACCTAACCCACCGAGCTCAAGAGTGAGCCCGACCCGAAGAACCCGACCCGACCCAACTAACAACCCGGGTTAACCCAACGAACCCACGACCCATTGGAAGGCTTGGTTTGCCCTTACTAGCTAGTATCACCCAAAATCTGCCCTCCCTTGCCTTGTAGTGTTTTCCTTCTCTTTCTCCACTGACTCAGTTTGCATCTCCTCCAAGTCCCTCATCATTTCATGTGCCTTCCTCTTTGCCTTCATTGATTCTTCCGATGTACCCGCAAGGGGTGGACACTCCTGCCAGCGACCATGTAAAAAGAATGGAAAAATACTTGACAAGACAGCCCAATACAACAAAAGGTGGATAAAATAAAAACCAGAAATAACCAGAAAGTCACTAGGCGCAAAAGGTTGCTGAAGAGGTGTCTAAGTTCCCAGCAAGAATGATTTTGTTAGGCTTCTTTTGGTAACTGTGTTTAGAGAATTAGGTCATAGGTATTTTTCAAGAGTTGGAGAAAAAAAGCGGTAATGAAAAGTATAAAATCCTAGGCCCTGTTCAGCACGACACAAATGCTATGGTATAATATTTCCACTTTTGTGGATTGTGTGCTGCTTGCCATGGATGATATTATAAAGACCAAAATACCGCAGTACCTGTAGCGGGCTAAACAAGGACCAAACTATCAGTATCAAATAGTACTAACATAACGGGGGGGACAACGAACAGAGGGGGATAGCGAACAGTCCGCCAGATTTGGGGTTTGTCATCAGGTTTTTCGGTCTACCGGTATTGCCTGTCCCCTTCTATTCATTGTCCCCCCGCTATGCCATAGCAGGAGGGTCGCAAAAGCTGTGCAGAAATTTATTATATCATAGCTTATCCTACTTTTTTCCGTCGCTTCTCCCTCTGCCCACCATATGACGCTCGAGCGATGGCCTGGTAAGGGCTTCTCAGGTAAGGTTTAATATGTGACTTATGTACCATGGGTATACACAGGGTTAGGGTTTCCAGAAGTGTACCTGGTATTCTTCAGGGCCTAAATGAAGCAGTGTCTTAGCAGTGGAGAAGCTGGTTTCTTTATGGCCCAAAGATGGTACTTCCCCTAGCGCTAAGTCCTGGGGAGTTCAACTGCCCACCGCGCCACTACCACTCAGCCGGCAATTGACATATGTACGCCAATATGGACAGGATTTTAGCAATTCCAGCCCTCCACCCGCTCACTCGTTTAAGGGTTCTTGCAAGGGAACCTGATAAAAAGGCTTAGAGAGCGAATAGAACAAGGGAAGAAGCCAGAGAGAAATTTGAAGCAAAAACAGCATCAGGTTTCCTAACGGGACTTAGCATCTTGCTAATAGGATTTACGGCAAGGGGTTGAAGTTGGGCATCTGTTCGGATATGTGATTTCCATTCTCATAAAAGAGATTCCGATTACATGAGTGGAAGGAAGGTACTAACCGCTACTTAGGACTTGTTCCAAGAAAGAAAAAACACTCCGGGGGTGGGGAGCACGTGTGTGAAGATGCTTAGATGTTTTCGTATGTCTACCGGCCAACCACATATCCTTTCAGCGATGAAGAAAGCCGGTTGATGAATGGACATAGCCAGTGATCAGGGGATCAGGTATTTGAAATATAGTACAAGTAACCTAGTTCCTCTAATTCGGTGCATTCAGCGTTCACACTAACCAACCAGACAACTGTACCTGCGCAGAAACCTACTACCGTCCGGCTAGCATCGTCTAGGAAGTGTGTCACCCTGTCTCACTCGCTTTCGGATCAAGTCCACTGTCGGAGGTCGCGCTGAAGAGGTCGGAGATGAAGTGTAAAGTAATAGGACTTGGACAATAAGATAAGGAAAGAGATAGATTCTATCCTGCTCGATCGCCTATAGACGCACCTAAGACTGCGGTACTTATAGCCATCCGCAGTATCATCATTCATCAACATGACTCTAGTTACTTCCTAGTTCCCCATGTCCCAAGTAGCCTGGCCTCTGGCCAAACATATCTGTACCACGCATCATACTAAAGTAATACTTCCAACATCCACCAACAACGAAATAAGTTATAGAAATGCGCGGCGAGCTCAAAGCGACCGGGCGAGGGGTTCTATATTTATTGTGTGAGTGAGGGTTCATGTCCTTGCGCCTACGGATCCGGGGTATTGAGCACTCGTCCCAGATTAGCGAAGATAGATATGCAAACTCCACAGTGGATAAGATAGGATCCAAAAGGAAGACTAGCTATCCGTTGACTACTAGTGAGATATAAGCTTGCCCCCCCGTTCCCAGACTCCTGGAGACTGATGAAGTGAGAACACAGGGTGGTTGCTTAGTCCTAACCCTACTCAAGTACTCGAGTAGTTAACCCGCAAAATAGAGTGACAGCGCCCCACGCAGAAGAAAGAGTTAGACTAGAAGTTCGAAGTTAGAACTCTTAGCGAATATCTAAGAGGGGGGAAAACTCCTTCACAGCAAAAAGCTTATGTCACTGCGTATTCCTCGCTTTTCTCAGGCGTTGTCTCGGGCAAGGCTGCCAAGGCTTCGAACTTTTGACTCCTAACTTTGGTTTATGCACGGGGGTGCCGTCACCCTAATAATTCCAACAACCAGGTTTCAAGGCTGACGTATACAAGTATATCTCCTCCCCCCCCTCCCCCCTGTCAAAGATGGACGTGTTAAAGATCGGCAACGCCCCAAACGCAACAACTCGTAGCCTACGAAGAGCAAAACGTACTCGAGTACAAACCCCCACCGATAGCCGGCGTGAGCCTTGCCACGACTCCCAACTCCTCTCTGTAGATCCCGAAAAACAAGATCCATTGGTAATAGTCCCGTGTTATCCGGCCCACCTCAATACTGAGAATAACTTCCAGTACGAGTACTCGTACGGGGTTGGGGCGATGAAGTGGGGTTACGACGAACGAGTGGCAGAAAGAGCAGGATTTGGCGATTTGTTGGGAGGATTATGACAGATAGTTTCCGGGGCGGTGAGGGGGGGTTAGGGGTCCGCGGGAGGGGGGAGGGCCGGCGGGGGCGTGAAGGCTGCTGGGGTAAGGCGGTACCAGAAAAAGATTTGGCGGGGAAGTAGCCTAGTCTTGAGTCCTTTCTGCCGGGGGGTTTCGCATGGCGTGCAGCCTGGGCCTGGTTCAGATGTTGCGCTGGTGATCACAAGGCATAGTTCTCATCATATTCTATCACTCGGTTTGTAAAATTCACAAGTCACTTCAAGGATAGCTCAAGTATCGACCCCTTGCCCCAACTTCACCAGAAACTAAAAGATTCAATCGTCAACGATTTATATATTTCTAGTCCCCTAACTTATCTAGTAAAAAAAGAGGATAAATTGTAGAATAAAACCCAACCCCGCCCATAACCTCATCCCATTGGAAAAAAAGAAGGAAAAACCAAAAACCAATCGAAAATGAAAAACTCCCTCCCAAAACTGGTCCCAGAACAATCTAATATCTTCAGTCGTGCCAGACATGATGAGCGCGAACGGCAAGATTTTCACTATCACCATCGTATTGCTGGACGCGATTTCCTTCACGGTCCCGGGTTTCGTAAATTGGTGGGCTTCTGCGTCCCTCGCTAGGGGGTGGGGAGTGGTGGTAGCCATGGGTCGTTACGGGGAGGTTACCCCCACGATGCTCTGAGACGTAATCGCCTTCGGCATTCCTGTACGTGGAGTGGCCAGTGTTGGTGCGTGGGGGTGGTCCCCTGGACAGACTGTTCCACTCGGGGTCGTTGGTTTGTACTCGAAGAGGGAGATCCTCACCACTCTTCGATGCCTGAACGAGGTCTCCGTTGGCGTCTCTGTATGTTTCTATGCCAGAGCCGTAATTGCTATCGCGGGGCGGAGTGTGTGTCAGACCGGAGTTCTGGCGGGATGCGGAGGAGCGAGGAGGGGATTGTCTGTTGCCCTGGGAGTAGCTTGAGCTTCTCTGGGGGTTTGGGTTTGATTGGGAGTTGATGCTTGCCATCAGCTCTGGGCCAAGATCGTGGGAGCCAGTTGCTGCGGCATTAGAGAGGATCTCTCGCATGGTTTCGGGGCGGAAGAGGATCTCCTTCTGGGGGCGGTCTCTGCCGCTGAAGCCGTCTTCATTATCGTAGCCTCCGTGGTTGTAAGACATTTTTAGATGGAGTGAAGGGGAGGTGTGTTAAAAGATGGAATTGATATGATAGAATTGGTAATGAGGAAGTTCTTTGCTTGCTTGAGTCTCGCTCGAAAGTATGCTTTGATTGTGATTGTGATGCTGATGGTGGAAAAAAAAAGTATCCAGAGACGGAACTCAGGTGGGTCTTTATATCTAATTTTCCCACACCTGAAAAGGTAGGATTACTAGTTATCACCAAGGTATTGTATCATCACACCGCATTACTCTTTCTTTCCTTTCTTTTTTCTTTCCCTTTTTTCCTTTTTCATTTCTCTTTCCTGTTTTCGTTTTTTTCTCCCTCGGTTACCTGTTTTTCTCGTTCTTGATTCGAAACACCCCATCGACGTGTCTACCATTGTTGTAGTAGGCTCGCCACTATTATTCCGCATATAATGTATGTGTTGTTCGACGCTAAACCACTTTAGGACCCTCACAGACCTTCCAGAAGCACAACAAGCCTAGATTTTTTCCGCCTACTACAACGCCTCTCACAAGAACCCCACTGAGAAATCTACCCCGCCCACACACTCCTTCCCCAAGAAAAAAAAGATCACGGATAATCACTGCGCTGGAACCCTAACATTGGCTCGTCGAAACACCTGAGGGGGCGTCCACCCAAAAACGCCCCAACCTCAAGCGCCCGCCGTCGCTTAGTGAGAGCTAAGCTAGCCTAGCCTGGTTTACCATACCGTGAACTCCTCCGCGAGTTATCTTGCCATATGATACCCGCACGGTGCGTATTTTTGGACTTTTTTCAACCTAACCTTCGCCTTGAATCAATCGAGTGGCTATTTCCCGCACTGCCCGCCCTAAACTTCATCCAAGATGCCGATCGTGCTAGGGCGCCTTGATGTGTTGGCCGAAAAAACGCACCAAACGCGGGGCCCGCTGGAAAAGTCGTTCGTTAAAACCCATCACCAACGTATCACACTCCTACAAAGCATCCTAAGCTAAGTTACTACATTTTACGGAGAGGGGTGTACATATGGTACTGCGAGCTGGGTTGGTAACGGTTGGGTATCGAAGTACACGTTTGATGTCTCGGTACGTACCAAGATGCAGTCGAGTTGGGCGGTTAGAAACGAGCCAATGGAAGTGTGGCTCTGGAATCTGCAAATAGCACTGGATGGCTGGTCGTGGGAGGGGCTAGGGAGGGACCAACGAAACGGCCAACTCAAAGAGGCACCACTCACGAAACCATTGGATACCTTGTGGGAAAAAAATTCTCCCAGTTCTTGCTCCGCCTGCTCCAACAACACGTTGCTCAATCGGCATGCGTTGTTTATACCCGTAGCGGGCAACAAGTACCGTACTGTATCCGAAGGTAGGGCTTGCGAATCTGTGTGGGCGCTCAGATATATTTTGTGAATCTCTGTTTTGGGGCTGCTACGTACGAGTGAGAAGGCGTGTGGTGCCTTATTGTATCGTAATCTAGATATGCAAGTGGGGAAAGAGGTGGAGGATCTAGAATCGGTCGCTTGAAATATCACAACGCCATTCGAGTGAGAAGAAAAAGGAATCAAAATACAAGTGTGAATAATTCGGAACCGAAGGCGAGAAAGAACATAGGTCCTCTCTCACGAGGCATACGACACCAATGCCATTACACCTCCGTCTCCATCTCCCCTATCTCCGCGTATTTCCCCCCCATCCAAGGGCTTGGTTCCCCGGACTGCGGAGCGCCTTCCACTCCGTATAATTATGACGCCCGCGAGAAAGCCCGGAGTAGCACGGAGCAGGAACCCTAACTCCGGCATCACCGGAGAGCCCTACCCAGGCCGCCGCGACATCCTCCGCTGACAGACTGCCTATTTTTCTAGCCCTCGCGGCGCGCTTGATGGCAGGTCCACAGCGGCGTATCCACTCTTCCTCAGTTAGTACGCACTCTCGCCGCGTCTCACCACTTTCGTCTTGCATCGGGCGAGACATTCTCCAGGTCATTGTAGCAACGTGATACCGTCTTGTCATGAACCAGAGGTATGGCCATGTGAATACCCAGAAAAAGGTGATGTAGAATATCAACCGGAACCATCCTGTCTTTCGCAGTTTTGAGATTCTATTTGCTGGATAGGCTTCTACTCGTGTATCATGGATTGGAAACCCAACTGATATTCGACCGAGGTAGTTTGTTGATCGGATGCACTGCGCTATACGGCGCTCCAGATAGGCTCGATCGTGCCCGACTACCACTTTCTTCATGACGAATCTATGTTATGATCGGATGCATGAGCAATATCCATGGGATGGGGGAAGGAAAAATAAATATATAGATATATAAGTCGTAGATACAGATTGAATGGGTGGATGGGACGGTGAATGAACGAATCAAACATATAGCCTGTTTGATATGGGATATCGAAGAAATCACAAGAGAGGGGCAAAACTCACTCCTTGAACGTTGATTGATCCTCACAATATTGATCAGCAAAGTCTCTCACGCTCATCCCCACTTCTAAGTCCTTGGCAACAGATTTGAGCCTCCCGTGACCACGGTGGGCCTTTTTATTTGGTGGAATGGTCGCTAGAGTCGGTTCTCCCATATCGTTCTGCTCCAGTAACAGATGGGTAATATCGCAGGTAATATCGAAATCAGTCACCACACTTTTATAAGTGTGATTCCCGGTGCGCTTTTTCTTAGTGTGAGTTCCTCGTATGTGGACCTGCACACATGGTGGTTTCGAGCGTTGTTCTAATAACCATCTACGATAAACGATCAAGCAGATTAGCATCTAATCTAGTGTTCCGATCAAATAAACGAATAGATCCAAAATCGAAGAATTAGAATTTTACCGATGTAGTGCCTCGCCATCTGTGTTAATGTGTTTGTCATGGGAACCAGTCAGGACTTGAACATCATCCGATATTTTCCCGATTTTCCGAATTCGCTTCACCTTAGGAACATACACCTCAAATTCAGGCGGGGCATCAATGTTAGCCTCTCCCTCCGTCTCCCCTCCTCCAACCCCTCCTACTCCTCTGGCCCCTCCTACTCCTCCATCCTGCCCCCCCACAGACTGCGCTGGCCCATCGACAGAATCGTCGTACCCCGGCAGCACCTCCCCAGAATGATCCGGCTCGTCCTGAATCAGAAGAGAGATTGCTGCAGAGGAGGAACTGCTTTCGACCTCCTCAAAGTCGCGATACGCGGGGAGCTGCTCACCTTCCGATTCCGACATTTTTTCTCTTGCTTTGAGCACCGGTATGCGGTATGAAAATGAGCTCTAATAGGTGCCTGTGGTTCCGGTTAAGTACCGTCAGAGGTTCTTAAAAAAGGGGTCTTAGAGGTGGTAATCCCTACTACTAAGGTTAACGCGATAAGGGAGGGGGGGGGGGGTAGGATGAGACGGCCTCGTGAGTAATTTGTCCTTGGGCTTTGCAGTGATGGCGGTGCTTGTTTAGGGCCATAGATTGGGGTTTAGGGATTAGGATAGTACGATAAGAGCACTACGGTAGCACCGAATCTCAACTTGACTCACTTTAGACGGCTAGAGCTTGGATAAAGATTCGAGAAAGAAAGAAAGTGATAATTATGTCATCACAGAGCTGTCAGAATCTTTTACGACGCTGTTTGAAAGTTAGTTTTTGGAAAATCCACCACACCGAGCCCCGGGGGCAGAAAAAAAGTCCCAATCTGGGTGTGTCTCGGCCTCAATCCGCCACCAAACGGTCTCCGCTGCTGTAATGTCCGGTGCATCCTCCGAGTGGCAGGTCTTGATAGGCCTAGTGCCTGACAGGTCGGGAATCTTAGGGCGTGTCTAACTGCACCATAACTCGACAATCAAGTCGTACCGGTATTTATGAGGTCAAAATGAAGGTTTCTGAAATATTGATCAGACCAATATTTCCCCACTGTTTGTGAATAGGAACCCCTAAACCACATATTAGAACCAGTAAAGGAACAACGTGGGGAGTAAAACCTGCTGCTGCTATCTGGCATGGTCTAAGTGAATGGGGCATTTTTGTTCATGTATGATTTATATGAGCCGGCAGTAACTTTAGCCTGCAGTGCTATAAAAAATCATGCTGTTCCAGTAGTCCATTAAGCAGCGATACCTACATCAAAAAGAATCAAGATCGAACAAACATGGGGGCGTGCGTGATGGTTTGCAGAGTGAGATACTCGAGTACACATAATCAACTTTGGTCTTCAATAAGTTTAACAATACATCATTCTTACATAAAACTATAATTCTTGGCATCTTATCGTGGCTCTTGGTCAACTTTGAGATTTCTTGGCATTTTGCCGATGCCAGGTTTGAAAAATCTAGGTGACTACGGTAGACGCGCCCTTAGGCACGGCTATAAGTTAATAACCATTCCTTTGACAGGCTCGAGAAACCCCTAGACCTAAGCTTGCTGCGCTTACAAGTAGCCTTTTGTGCACACTCCATGCCATCTAGGCAGCGACAATTCTCAGTTGCTTTCTGTCAAGATGTTGGCCTGGGCGTTGAAATCTGGTACCCACGTTGGTTTCTATGAACAAATCACTAACTATCTATCCCGGGAACTGAGAAAGCGCCCAACCAGGAAGAAAAAACGAAGTGAAACCGATCCCGCCTCTGCTACTTGTTGTCGGCTTACAGAGCCACAGCCCAACTTCCCAACCACCTCCCTCTTTTTTCATGCCTGCTGCAAAGCCTATACTACATCTTGGGCTCACCACCACCCTCTCCTCCAGAGAACAACTTCGCGCGCCCCCGAAGGTCGAGCCATAAGTCAACGTCGAACACACTGCGAAGGTTAGTACCCAAAATATCAAAGCGAGATGTGTCCGGCGGCATGCGAAGCAGATGATGCTATTCACCGATCTTGACAAAAGCTCTCCAGTATTTCTCAACACCAAGGTATTTACTTGCCTGGGTAGGGTAATGGTCGAGCCCCTGTTTTGTAGGTCTGAGGACCACCTGAGCTGAAAAACAGGTCAATAGGGCACTACTATTAACCACGAAGAACACCCAACGAGGCTCATCCCCACAAGAGACAGCCAACGGAATAATCGCTCTAAACTTCTTGCCACGCAAATAACCATTGTCCACTCAAACCACCTCTTTCACATCAGTCTCCGCAGCCTCAAGAAGTATGGCATCCCAGCTCCTCTGCAATTATGGTCTCTAGAGCTCCGTACTCCACGTCTGGGACCAGCTAATAGCCATTAGGATCTCTGCAGAGGCCGTGGACTCACTGCGCTCTATAACCTCTCGCTGATGCTTATGGGGTGATAGGACCGTGAATCGACATCTGGGGAGTGGCGTTGAGCTATAATATCGTAACTCGGAGGGCTGGTGGAAGGGAGTTGCATGGCATGATTTTGGTGTGCTGCGGTGTTGCCGGGGAGATGAAAGGCTGGCCTAGGAATAGCCTCAAGCGCTCGTTAGCTGAGGAGTCCGGAATGCTTGTTTTCGTCTCCTGAGAGATTCCTAGTGCGCCCATGCTTCGCTGAACGAATTGGGAGAGTAAAACCAGGTGCGGCGGGGGGCAGCAGCTTCTCAGGGCAAACATAACCCGCGCAACACAGAGTCACAGGCGCCTTACGCTCGGCCATCGTAACAACGGCCGATAAAGCAGAATAGTAGCGAGAGCATAAGACACGGAAGTACAATACTGCACTCGCGCGGGCGAATTCGAGTCGGGCAGTTAAGATGGAAACTCCCATACACGGCATCCCGCGCCAACTCGGCCGCGCTAGTACTGTACAAGGAGAAGAATAAAACAGAGCGACTATTCACAATCTGACTATTGCAATCTCGTAGATGTCAGTTCCCCAGAATTAAATTCACCCACTTCTGTATGTCAGCTTTGTAAGAACTCCTATAAGTTAGCCTCCATCCCATACAACATTCAAAATCTCTACTAGTCCTTTGAACGGCCCTTCCATTCAGTCCCTTTCGTCCCTGATAAGGTGTTGTTATATCTAGTTTGCCAGTCTCCAATTCGGGTGTCGTACCGTGCTCGGGTAATCGACAACCGCTATTGTACCGTCGCCCTCCAAGCACGGTCAATCTTTTTGAGCCTATTTGAGTAACGAATCAGGGAGACCCACTATCGCAGGAAGAGGGGGGAGAAGGGAGTAAGATCCCTAACTTACTGGAATGCTTATCGTTACATCTAAGCCATACTGCAGCTCGCTCCAAGAGGGGCTAGTTCCAAATATCCCCCCGGTCCACTTCCCATGATAGGATTCCGAGAATTCCGCCCACAAATAAGATTCACTTATCAAGATCATTAAGATCAAGGATCCCCTTATCATATAATTCCTAGCCCTCGAGATCCGAGAGGTTCGATTGGACAAGAACGAGGCTGGATTAGACCATGGTGTTCAAGATAAGATGCAAGTGTAAAAAGCCCACATCCTAAAGCCGGACATTCAAGCTGCGGTATGGTGCTCGGTTCGTCAATATCAACATGAGCAGAACACAAGCTTGAAACCATCGAAATCATTCAAACCAGATAGTTAATTACCAGACCAAGACTGCACCCAAATAATATTCAAACGTAAGTTCACCTTCGTCCACAGCCGGAATGAATTACCGGTATATCCACCTCACCTCACACCAAACGCCAGACAACCAAACAGGACAATTCAATATCAAACAAACCAGCACGCACACTCCAACTTTAAGATATTATGCTTCCCACATGCGATCCCCACCCACAAACGAAACTCACCAAAGACAACCCCACGGCACAGCCAAGGCTCGCAGGGCTAAGCGCAAGACCAGAAATCGGGAAAAGGGCGTACAGAAGTACCTGACGAATATGCTGACTGAGTTGACAGGGCAATTGGAAGTAGTAAGCTTCGAAGACTGGAGGCAAGGCGGCGGAGGAGTAGGAACGCTCCAGGATTCTGGTGCTGGGACGACTTGTATGGATTGATTGATTGATCGTGGTAGGAAGTACGAGTGAAAGTCTTTTGCGAGCAGAGATGTACGTAGCCATACGACAGGCAGTTCGAGGATCGAAAATGGATTCTCGGTAGGTGTGTTGCTATGGGCGGTATGATACTGTAGACAACCGTAAAGAGGATAATGGCGGTCGATGGCGGAGGTATCCCATGAGCTCGGCCGTGGCGCCATAGGTGTCGGTGACAAAAAGCGATCCATCCCCCCGCCCGTATGCCGAACCCCACGGAAATTCGGCTCGAAAGCCCGATGAATACCTGGTTGGAAGGGGTGTGCAGCGTACTCGAGTATGCTGAGGTCTCCGGTCAACAAACTTCTCCGACTCCAAGGATCCGCAGAGACATTGCCTGAATAGGTGGCGTTATTCTCCATGAAGGCGGTCTTGGCGCCGGTTCCGCCAATAGAGACGAAGGGATCACCGATTGCCCATCGCCCGCCCAGTTTTTTGAAATATAGTACCTTGCCGTTGTATCCATAATGCCAGCCCATTGTGCATGTAGGACAATGCCTTTATCTCCATCTCCTAACCAGAATATGATACCAGCTCGAAACCCCTGTAAGGCTCAGACGAAAAACCAGGCATGGTGAGAGCCGCACAGGTCCCTCGAAATCTAACGAAGGGGGGAGATGGAGGGGAATATATTCATTTCCCTGCCTACTCCTAGCACGAGTACAGTACGCTTGCTCACAAGCAGGAAAGGAGCAAATCGTAACACGTCACCTACCGTAACCGTAGCTAATAGTCTATCCCAACACCGTCAGTCTACCTACTGCCGGTATCACAATAAAGATCTTACCTTCGCCATTCGCCAACCGACTGTATCTGACAAAGGAAAGCAAACAGCCGGTCTCCGTCCTCGTCCCCTCCTCTCTCCCTTCTTTCCTTCCATCTCCGTTCGATCCAAAAAAAGGGACGACATGAAACGCGCCAATACTAGCCAACGACCGAATCGGCCGCCGGAGTGTTTGAGGTTACAAGCTGCGATTGCCCTGTCTCTCTGTCGCCAAAATGGGGATACGTGTAGTTTGTATGGCAATGTGTGTAGCTTGTGTAATAAAGAAGGATCCACTGAATTTCTCTTACGAAAATCCAAACTCTCTAAGTAGAAGAGGAAGGAAAGTGAGAGGGCCAGATAGGCAACGTAAGCCTCTCTACGCGCCATCCTATCGGAAACTCCCCACAGAGAGAAAAGAAAAGAAAAAAAAGGAGGGCCCGGAGGCGTCCCTGCATATCATATCAGCACCCATTTCAAAGCGAAGCGGAGCGAGGTAAGTAGGGAGATAGGCAAACACGGAGAGTAGGTAAAATAAAAAGGGCATACCTTTCCCCTGAGCAGGAAGAGCATTTTTTCTCACCTGAACTTGGATTTTACCACTCTCAATACCGATACTACGAGTACAGAACCGCTGCGATAACAAACAAGCGGGCAAACCAACAAAGAAGACGACAGAGAACGACGATGAACCCAAGGGGAATACTGTATAACAACGCTCTATAATAACCTGTTACAGAAGGTTCCTAATCCATACTATTTCCGCCCTCCGTCAGATACCGAAACTTCCTATTCTTTCCTCCAATTGAATTTCTTCTAGCACAGCCCCATTCTACGGATCTTACGGGACTGAGCCGTACTTAAGTCGTGTGCTCTCTTTCCCAGAAACGACCCATCAGAAAGACCAACAAACCAGCAATAAACTACATTCTATCGCATCGAGCTACGGCCTCCACCTCCTTTACTTCAGTTCATATCACGTGCTTATATACCACCGCATCGCTCGCCGGGCCCAACCTCATCATCTTCTTCACCACCCGCTTTACATATCTACCACTCACTCACTCGCTCACTCGCTCACCCCACTTTGCGTCACCGCGAATAAACACAACTAAACCACCAATCAAGTCAAAATGTCCCACAAAGCTATCCCAACAGAAACCTTCGACCGAATCCTCTCCGGTCTGCCAGCGGGCGGAGAAGCGAAGGACGAGTCTGCCGAGAAGAAAAAGTCCGGAGGAGCCCGAAAGATGTTTCTGCGTGTCAGCAATGCCGTTCGTGCTACGAGCGGAGTGAAGGTAGCAAAGGAAAGGGAGAAGGGCAAAGACAGAGTCGAAAAGGAGGATAGGAGGGAGGATGAGGAGGATAAGGATAAGGATAAGGGACGAAAGAGCGGGGATGATAGTGGGGATGACAAGGGGAATAAGAAAGTGCATTTTAAGTAGCGGGGCTGGGCTTTGCTGTGCTGTGTTTAGGCGTACCTGTTGGTGTGGTTGGTTTCCCCAATCTTTTCTGTTCTACCGGTACTGGGGTTTGTTATTTTTTTCTTTTTTCTCTTTTTTTTTTTAGTTTGCATGTACACTACGTTTGATTTTCAATATCCTTGCTGCTTTTCCGTCCACTTGTGCATTGATGGGGTGAGCTTGGGATGATGTGGTACCGGTATTACTGTCAATAATTGAGTGAATTTTGATGACTACTTTGCAGGCCAGAGTCGGCCCCAGTCTCAGCAGTGTTCGACAAGGTCGTGTCTCCTTTATTATTGTGCACCTCATAATTATCAATCCCTAACTTTCGCTCAAACACAAAGGAAGGAAGGAAGGGCATTCTTTGAAGACTTGAAACTGTCGGTATCCAGAGTTTTTGCAAAATTCACAACTTCATCGGTCCTCACAACAGCAGGCTTTAAAAGCCTTACTGTCCTCAAACAGGTCGCATTGATCGCCCATGCTGTCTATAATCCACAAAGCAGGCTTACTTATTCGTACAACCTCCCTCACGCCACATGATGGACGCGAAACACGACCCTCTCAAGAACAAACTCGACGAACCAGCCCAGCCCTGCTCGCCGCTCGCATCACAGCAGTCCAGATAGCATCCAGAATACACGCAATGAGTATAGCCCAAGTCTTGATCAAGCCCATAATACCATTATCACACCATGCTTGATAGACTTCTAAAATTAAATTCCCCAGGGCGGTGGCTAGCAAAGCTAAATCATCCCTAATTCTCTCGGCCCTAGCCGACCTAGTCAGAGTCGCTCCCAGCAAGCTACTTGATTGACGACACTTGTATCGCCCACCAGGGCGAAATGGGATTGGTATAGCACAGGGATCAATGTCTCCCGAATCACCCACAATATCCACTGTGGCAGCCGAGGTGTTATCCGCCGCACAATTCTTCACTGCAGTCTTGATATTGTCGTATGCTTCCCGTAAAACGGAGCGTTCGTGCTCTGAGGTGTCGGAGTCTGAATCGGACGACGCGTGCGCACGGAAAGAACTCGAGATGCTTCCGGGGGTATCACTAAGTCCAAAGTTTCCTTTAATGACCCCGACAGACTCAGGAGCAACCGCATTTGCTGGTGTAATTTCAGCCGTAGGTGCCGTGATTAGGCGAATGGTGCGAAGCTTTTCCGTGTCAGGCATACAAGCGGGGTTCATTGGATGACTTAGGAGAGCTACTCTGATGCTTGGAGGCCCTCGGGTATGGGAGTGTCTACCGCCCATCGTGATATAGGAGTTCGGGATGAAAAAGGATAGGATAGAAAGTATTCGAACTGCAAGAAAAGGGTTGGAGAAGACGGGGTGAGTGGGAGAAGTGAACGACGAAAGAGCAAGCTTCTTGCACAGAATATATTGTCAGAAACAGCGAAAGCGGAACGGTCGCGGAAAGCAATAGGGAAGGCCTTCAAGAGCAAGCGAGACTCCAGAGTGAAGGGGTTGGGATATAAAGAGAGAACCAGTCCGTCTTTATATATATATTCTCCGTGGAAGAATTCATAATTCGGAGGTTAGGCTTGCAAAACATGACGACACGAGCGGTGGCATACATTCTCACTCGTAATACTGGTGCTGTATTTTGGTGCCCGCAAGCCTTGTCAACCTAGTTGGGTTAGCCTTCAGCCCTACGCAATGATTGGCGGAAAATTTTTCGCCGCAAAAATTCGCCGCCTTGGCGCTTGGGAACTTTGGTATAAAAAGGCTCTTCTCCCCACCCCCCTCTTCTCTCACCATGCGATTTTACTTCATAGGATCATTTCTATAGTATATCGTCTCATCTGAAACTCTAAACTGAGCCACAGATTCTCCAACCTGGGGGATGACGATTATCTCCTCGATGCCCAAGAGTGAAGCCTTTTACCTCTGCCTCGGCGGTGGTGGTGATGATCTCGACCCAAATTGCTGTTTGCTCTTCAGAGTAAGTGATGAGGGTGGGTGTCGATGGAAGTCTGACAGGTTCTCTCTTTATCCTATTTATTACTTCCATAAGTTCCATTATCTGTACGATTACTTAGGATTGTGGTTAATATACTTTCTCAAATTTCGGTTCTCTTTTTTAGCGATGTGAATATTTTCCTTGATGCTTGGTCGGTCGGGTACTGTAGTGTGACGAACATATCCGTAAATTTCCTCACGGACAAGCCACTCGGTCTCAACCCTTCAGAGTAAGTTTGGTGGGAAACGGGGAGTTTTTTCTCCAGAAAAATTTGCTGCTAAATTACAATCCAGCCCATTCAAGGACTGTATCAGTATCATAGTATTATCTGGGAAATCCTTGCGCCGGGTTTGTGGGATGTACCGCTGGTCTCACTGCCACTCTTGAGGCATAAGCACTCAGTTCACTATGCGACCACATCGGCCACTCGGAGTTCTCAACTGGGACTCTCGCTGCCATCGCTCGCTCGTGCCGCCTCCGGCTTTTTCCTTGGACCAAATATCTCACGGTCCGCCCTTCACTAGAATCAAACTGGGCGTGAGATAATTAACAGATCCCCTTCGGTCCGGGGGTCCGCCAGCACAAGCGTGGAGCGCCAAAGAGCCGCCTTGGATGTTCGTATGGCCAGAATTGGTATCCCACCGGCGTTATTACGTCGCGGCAGGCGATTGAAGAAATCATGAAGGCGGAAGCATTGGTCGACTTCTTTAAATAGGGGACCGTCGTTCCAGGGCTTACGTGCACCATTGAGTTGATATTGAAAGCATCTAGCCAATCTCTTTCCGGCGGGACATCCAAGCTCGTTGGTGAAGCTACGCTATCATATCATTCATTCATCGTCATCAACCTCCCCCCTAACACTAACGGCAGGAAAACCGTTACAAAAAACCATATCAATCCTTCCAAACTCCTTCCCAGAGCCGTCAGCCTACTTCAATTCCTCTTTTCCTTCAATTCCCGCCTTTGTTCCGACCGTTTGGGGCTTTGGTGCTTCAGGAGCCTCTTTTCTGGCTTCGGAAGTCGACGAATTCGTTTGTGTCGCGCGGGCAGTGCGATCATTGCAGCTTTCTTCCAGGAGGATTTCCACAGCTGCTTTGTAAAAAAAGGAATCCCAGACCCCCTATCCTGAGCCCTTGTGGGCAAAGAAATTTACTAATTTTTCTCTTATAGTACTGTTTTTGCGGACGGTCGAATGATGGTAGATCGAGGGGTCAATTTCGGTGTGTTTTGCCCACTGCAACCTTAGTCTTCCAAACTAATTGGGACTAAACAAAGGTTGGTGATAGTTGATGATCACTATAGTGTCCTGTCACACCGCACTAGGTATTGGTATGGCCATATTAGGAGCTGTGTCCAGGGATTGGTAATGGAACTTACCCTACGTGCTAAAAAAGAAATTTATCGCATGCCCATTACCCCCCCATCGCCATCCGAGCAGATTCGATAGCTTTGTTTCTCGGCTCACGTGGTTAGGGGATCTCCTGAAGGATCCTTCCCAACGGACCGACTTTTCATGTTGTAGTTTTTATGCCTCTGGTTTTATCTAGCTACTAGCATGGTGGTTCGGTACTGAGCCCTCAGGTTATCATGGGGCTCACTCGGTAAGTTAATGAGTCCTAGGTTTTTAGGGCTTGGAAATGTTTGTTTTAGGCAACTATAGGAGGCTACAGTAAAACAGTTGCGAATGCACCGAGAACCAGATAATTATCAAGAACTCAGCGGGGTGAGCACTACCGTAGGTGGTAAAACAGCCTCTCTCTCTCTAACCCTATACCCAATCCCCCCTATTATATTTCGAAGTGCCGGACGTTTCAGCACAGGGGTTTGGTTCCACTCGTACAAACATCCAGGTTAAATAGTCCTACATGGTAACTCTTTTACAACAGATACTGGCCGGTATTATCAAATTGTATCACCTCTTAGCTACCGTGAGAACTGGAATAATCGAAACTGGCGCTAGGACGTTGGAGTTGCCTTTGCCGGTCAGGTCAAGCACTTTTTTTTTTTGTCTTATGCCTGGTGCTGAGGCGGGCGGTTTTCGCAGTGCTCTTGAGCCCCTATCCAAGAGAGGGAATTTCAGATGTCTTAGCACAAGGTTCAATTATTCTAGTTCTTACGGTAGCTTGGGCGTATGAGGCTAGTCTCGGCTAGGGACTGTAGTTCTCATCGAAACCTAGGGCTTTTGCGGGGGCTGTCCTCACCGAAGGTATTGAATGATAGGATGTTTGCTTTGAGGATTAGGAGATTGTTACCTCATGTTTTGCATCTTGCAGTCGGAGGATAGCGCGATTCTAGGGGTGATAATGGGGCTTTTTGGGATTTTCTTGTTCTCTGCTAGGTTCATTAGATGTCACTCGGCCTATTTTTGGATCAGGTGGATAGGGCACATTTTTGTCTGAAGGTTTCTTAGATAGGAGAGGCTATCTGTTGGGCGGTTCGCCTTACCCTAGCGCAGGGGTTCTGCAGTTTGTAAGAAGGGCCGCTGATGTTGCGTCTTATTAAGCTACCGGGGGGATATATTCGGTTTAGAAACTCCCCTGTGAGCGAAGGCCAAAGGGGGATGAGAGGTAGTTTCCAGTGGTGTCTTTTTCCCCTCCCACTACTGCTAGCAGCATCTGCTGCGCTACTGAAGAGGGTTCAGGAATTTGCGGTTGCAAGCGTAGGAATACTCTTGACTGATGGTGTTTCTTCTAGGCTATGGCAATCGCCTCCGTGTCTGGCAGCGAAGTTGTTGATTTGGGGGAGAAGCTATGGGGCCTATCAGGCGGCGGTGGAGTATCCCCCGGGAAGCCTATAGCTAGAGTGTTATCACCCCTGAGAGTAGAACTTGGCTTTAGCTTCGCAAGCAACGGTCTCCGCCGGGGGGTAAGCGCTAGTGTATCCCTCTATGGTTGGCCGCGATGTCTTAGAGATCTGGGGCGTGGAAATAAGCACTTAAAGTGTAGCGATATTGCCGTGGTTCTAAAACCTCATACCGTAATGTTAGAGTTTAGACTTTGATTTAAGGATAGAGGTATAATACATACAGAGCGCACTTTCACCGCCCTTTCCAAAACCTCTTTGCGAAGGCCGACGATATAGACTTTTGTCGCACCGTTATGTTCCAGGGCGGCTGCAATTATCAAGCCGATTCCTAATAACAATTTCATGGTTTGTTGTCGACGTTATGCTACTCAGCATGCTGTAGAAACTCGAATAATTGAACTGTGTGCTATATCGTTGGGTTTTCCTCTCTTAGTAAGGTCGAGAAATATCGTTTTTTCTGTCTCGCAATGGGGAAAGGGTCTGTGTTTTTGCTGCATTTTTTGCCCCCTTTCCAGAGAAGGGAATTTTGGACCTCATAGCAGACAGTTCGATTATTCGAGTTTTTACGGTACCTACCTCCCACCAGTGACCACAGCCACCAACCCCTTCGCCGAGAAAGGAGTGCTCCCCTGATAATCCGACATTGTAACTCATTATTAACACCACGGTGCAGCCCAAAACTATGATATGATCGATTTATTTTTCACAAGCCTGCGTTTTTGGCGAAAGCTGTTGTTGATGACAATAGAGTAATTTCTTATCACGATGTCTCCCCGCATCGCACATCCCGATATAGGATAAGTGATGTGTCCATAAACAACTGCTAGCCGTGTGCAGCCTACCGTACAGTTGGAGGTTGCTCCGGTAAGGGTAACAGCAGAAGACTTGTCTATTTTTACTCGTATTGGCGGGCTTTACCGAATGTCGTTATCGTAGAATGGCGTATTGTTGACGGATTCACTTCACTGGTATGTAGGGTTATGGTTTGACGACCGATAGCTATAGCTGTTGGGGAGACCATGGCTTGGGAAATTGGGTATCGTGCATTAGAAATCATATGACTGATTGACCGAGCACCTGCCCAGTCACAACTCTGCCCACTATCGTGATCCTCGAGCAGTGCTCGAGTACGCCATTGCGCCTCAGGTACTATATTGGCCTGGGTACTAAAAACTAAGCACTAGAGCATTCAGCCCCCGGGTCGTAAGAGCGTTTCTGAGTACTGCTCCTCTAGCCCGTAGTTAGGAAATATGCCGTATTACTAAGTTTCGAAGGGGTTTGCTGGATGTGTAAATTCACGCAAAAGAGGAGTTGCACACTTGCCCTTCAACTCGAAAAACTTGCATACCGGTAATTTAGACGTTTTTCAACACCCATCCAGGGGCTGAATGCCACACCGTTATCGACTTCACTAATCAACGGTACCCGAGCACTCGAGTACGGTACCGGCACTAGAGAGAAAAAGAAAAAGGGAAGAGGAAAAAAGCCACGATACAATCCCCACTCCGAAGGCAGCGCCATGTCGGGAAAAAGAAAGGAAGAAAAAGAGGGAAAAAGCAAAGAGACTCCCAACACAATGGTCGTTGACAAGAACTGTGCGCCACCTCCTCGTGAGCTCCCAGTCTCCGATCGAGCGACACGAGATGTTAGCTTGCATCCGCTTATGACGCCCAGTGCCCAGGCTTTGTTCCGAGCCAATCGCTTGACACCTCAGCCCTCACGATCAGGCTTTGCCACGCCGAGCACCCCCGAAGGCAAGCCCCGAAAACAAGCCCTCTGTATCATGTACCCCACGTCTCGGCCTGCACGGGGAGTAACACCGACGAACCGGTCCCAGCCCAAATAGGATCAAAAGAAGCAACAGAGGTCTCTGTGATGGGGCAAAGGTTCGGCCGTGATAACTACGTCACAGGGAGGATGGTTTATTGCCATCAGGTTAAAGTGATTAACTCTGCGGTATGGACATATCGGTATGTGGGGATGATGAACAAATGGAAGACCTACTGGCGGGTGACCTATGATAGCTAAAATTCCGATCTCTAGAAACATCCCCTGGTCCTGTTCCGGTGCCGGTACTCATGTTCCAGGGTAGAAGTCGCGCCTCTTTTGATGCAATCCGCCACATGAGTAGATCCCCTCTTCTACTCGTACAGTCCTAGAGTCCAGAATCGTAAGAAAAATTTAGGGAAAATCTTCCTCCAACCAGAAGTTTTTTTTTTGGAAAAAGCCTAGCTCCGGCAAATCCGCCCACCTATAGAAACTTGAATACAAGTAATCGGACCATGCGCAAGGCAGTCGAACTCTAGAAAGGGTGCAAAAACCACAGCAAAACGGAGAGCTTTTCAGCCCCCACGTACAGTACCGCAAAGGAAACGGGGGAGCACCAAGCCTTACCAAAGGAGGCAACTCCAACGACATAAACACTTGACCCTGCTGATATTGTTCGAGTTTCTACTTGAGTACGGTTTTCCGTGGATCCCCTGTGAGGGAGTGAATCAATCCCCCCAATATCATGTCGTACGAATGTGACGGGAATGATCCACTCCTCCCACTCTGCTTCTCCTTCCCACATTCCTATCCAACCCATAGGGCAACCGTGAATCTCGAAGCTGCAAGTAGGAATGCGGGGAAGGGAAGGAAAAGAGGAAAAAAAGAGGAGACCAACATGGAGGCTGCGACACCGACAATCCGCGCTGTCGATAAGGTAGGTGCAGTGAGCGATAACCTACCAGTACAAAATAGGGAACTCACCGGGTGTCGGGGCTCGGGTGTAAATATCGGATAGAATTGCATAATATAATACTCGAGTAGAGGGAAAGTGAGTGTAGAGGGAGAGAGGGCACATGTCAATACGGTAGGGATGCTTTTGTTAACACGGTCGTAAATTTGAACTGTGCTTATTATGTGGGGGGTTAGGCGTGCTGCGACGAGTGTTATGATAGAACATTAATGTTTTGTTAAGCAGGGCACCCTGCTGCTGCTACTTGGTAATTTACAAAGCTTGGTTGGGGTTCAAAATTTTGCTCTTGGCGTGTACCATTTACCATTTGAAAACGAAAGAAAGAAGGCCTGTTAGGACCGTCTTACTTAAGAGCCGTTTCTTAATAGGATTGTACGGTATAAAGTTGAGCCGTAGGGCACTTGCATACATCGGGAAAGGTTGCGATTGTTGCTCTAATAGCAATAAGGATCATAATAGTTTAGGTTACGACTGCTTTAGCAGAACCTAGCTAATTAATTTGTAATTCTTTTGTGTTTTCCGTTTATGTAAGGTCCAGAGTGTGGTGGAAAGGGGAAACTGGTAAGCTGGAATAACGGTGGAGGATGAGAAGGAGGATGAGAAGGAGGAGGGGCTGCTGTTTCTGTGCTCCTTCTATTCACAAATAATTAGCAATCGGTTTCCTCCTCAATTCGATATCATATGATGCACTTCTATAGCAGCAATTCTCTGTTTATCTTTGATAGTTTTTGTTGTATTGCATCTTTAAAAAAAGAGAAAACTCTCAAAATACCCTCTCGGCTAGGGGCGGGGATCTAATATGCCCTACACAACTACAATGCTCCAAAGCAAAGATTTTTATTTTATTTCAATCACGACATTCCAAGTACTCATAGCCCTTGGCAACACTTCGCTTGCCCTCTTTCCATTCTTCATTGGGAAACAAGCCAATAATAAATCCTGACAGTGTCTCCAGAGGCGGTTGTTTGTCTTGTAAGGTCTAACACAAGCTCCAGGTATTGAATTTTGGCGAGCGGTGATATTAGTCCTCTGGGGGCTACCTCTTCCCTCAAAATTGGATCGCTAGGTAGGTTAAGAGCGGTTGTTATTCTGTGACAAAGTACTCATAAAAACGTACCGGAGATGGCATTCTAGTCATGTGGTGCATCTTAGACCCCCTGACCTAGGTCGGATGTACTGAGCGAGGGGAAAGCCGAGGCGAGTATTAAGAGACGTCATGGTGATTTTGTCACTCGCTGTGTCGTGAGAGTTACCGAATTACTTGTGTATGATACAGATTTGTCGTCGTTGGGTTGTGTTGAGTTAGTAATTTAGCTTATCGTGGTTAGCTCCCTCTGCTCTGCGCAGAGAGTATCTTGGCTTGGCGGTTGAGTGGAATTGCTATTGTGGAATTGGCGATTTTTATGGCAATGGCGACGGAGGGTGGCGGACGAAGCGAAGTGTTGAGTGCTATATCCTGTGAGCGGAAGGTATGGTGCAGTGAGAACGGGAGCAATGTATAAGTTCCAGCATAGATGAACTCGCCTTGGGCATCGTGCCACAGCATCGTACAGTATGAGTACCTTAGCAACCATGCCCCCAACACCCGTCAAAGCTAAAGTTGTAGGAACTTTCGAGTGATATCACGTGAGTACCTTCCACCATCGAATCGTGGGCTGCATAAACGCAAAGAGAACATGGCGTGCAAAATCTCTAGGGAGAGTTGGGGTAGGGGGGGGGGGTCGGGGGGGAGAAGAAAGGAAGAAGGAAAATAGAGGAATGAGCAAAATATATAACAATCCCCACCCCCTCTCACTATTTCTCCGCAGCAACATCGGTCAGGTAAAAACCTTCCTTACTTTTGCTTGTGATTTTATAGCATAGGCGCGGGTAACATTCTCCAAGCTCCGTAGCTCGGCGCCTGGCTGCAGTGGTCCGCACACTTACGCTACCCGTAGCTTCCTAGCCGTGGATGCTTGCCAAATAGGGTATTCATTTTTCCACTTATTCATTTATCTTTTTTTTTTAGTGTTGGGTTCACGTGTGTAGGATATAACTTAGTGCATGCGATGGGCACATAGATGTGCGTTTCTAGAACACTTAGGTGGGGGTATACCCCCTGATCAGCAGCGGTGCTGAGGAAAGCAAGGAGGGGTGGAGTGGGGAGTTATCCCGACGTAAGGCTTATTCGGAATTCGAGCATACTGACTAACTAGCTGTAGGCGAGAATGGGTGGAGGGAGAGACATGTGTTAACGGTCCCCTCATGTAATGTCGTTAGTCCGTAATAGATTTGGGTTTGGGAGAGTGGTTCCGTGGTCTTGGGATTGTCATACGGGATTATGGAGCGGAAGAATGATGAGTGGGGAAGGAGGAATCATGAGGGTATGCGAATGGACTAATCAAGTCGCCGGCGGTGGGTGGTGTATTGGAGGGGGAGGGGGGAGACCTGGGAATTACCTACAGGTGACTGGGTGTGGGGTTGTCTGCTGCAATATGTTGGGGAATAGCTGGATGGGTAGAGCACACTCTGCCCCAATACCGTAGCATGTCGAAGTGAGCGGCAAGGTGCCCGCGGGGTAATGAAAGCTCGGATCAGAAATCTCACGTTGGAAGAACTCTACTTTGTCTTATAATAGAATCCCTTACTTATAGTATGATACAGTACCGTAAAACCAGGAATATAAACGGGATCTCGCTAGGACGTTGGAGTTGCCTCTCCTAGTAAAGTCTGTTTTTTATTTTTATTTTTACTTGTCTCACTGAGGGCTGAGAGGGAAGCTTTTCGTTGGGTTTTCTCCCATCAATCCAAAGGGGGAAATTCTAGACGTCCTCGCGTCGTCCTCAACTATTCCGGTTTTTGCGGTGCCCCAGCCCCAAGCCACCAGATCTAGACCCAACCCGGAGAGCCCCACGCATTGCATAGATAACTTTAGTAATACATACGATAATCAAGAAGTTACCGTGCTTGTACTCGTATGATACCGTAGCATATACAGCAGAAGTGATACCCAAGCTCTCACATCAACTACTATAGCCCGACTTCAGCGATTTCCAATAATATCGGTTGCATCCCACAGTGTCGCCCGCATTCTTAACTACCCTACCCCGCTAGATTAGTCCGACATCCCCGAGAAAGCAGAAACTACCTAAGCACAGCGTAAAATCTTCCAAGCAATCTACCTCCGGCCAAGTCAGAAGAAAGAAACATGGAGAATATGGCAGGGATATGATACTGGGAGGTGAAATGGTGGAAAGGAAGGGCGAGGGAACTGGGGTTCCGGGTTTGGGTGCTGCTTTTTTGGAGAGTTCTGGAGGGAGCATGAGATGGAAAAGGTATGCGGATACACAGGATGGCCATTCCTGGATTGAATATACAATGCTTTTTTAATAGCTCATACTGGCTAGGAAAGTTTCGTTTGTAGTTACGATCTTGATTGGAGGGACTCCCGGGCCTTTAGGACTGAAGTGAGATTTGGAGATGGTAGGATAAGGGGAAATCTGGACGTCGTGAGAGCCAAGATCGGTAGTCTGGGAGTGATAGGTGAACAGGTGGGAAGAGGAGAAGACAATGGGGGGTGGAGGGGGAAAGTAATAAAAAAAAAGGCGGAATCTTAGATGCAACTCAAGGAGTTATCGTAGCCCCCATCCTCCTTTCCTAAGGCACTGCCCCTCCCTGCCTTGTATAATAACTCACCGCGGGTCCGAGTTCTCATAGCACGATAGGATACGCAACCAGCTCTCTAATTCTTAGAAACCAACAAACCTAGCCAATTGTAATAGCACCATACATGCTCGTGTGATCAAGATGGGGTTGGACACATAGGTCGGGGATACCCACACGGGGCGCCCGACTTCACCTCGGCCGCGTTAGCAAGACAAGGTACCGTTACTGCTCAGGCAGTATCCCTTTGATTTCAGGTCTCGCGTTGTCCGAGGCGTTTTACTGGAGGATGAAACAAAAATGTGAACTAGTTTTGTGGCCTACGACTTATGTTATACCTGAGTACTAAAACAATTTCTTCCCTCCTACACTCCCCGATCCACAATCCTTCTTTGATATTTATTAGCTTGTACGCTTAAAAACCATGAAGCTTGGAGGTAAAATAGGGATTTACTCCACCTTCATAGCGATAGGACATTGTAAGTCGGAAATAATTAGAAACCCCTCCAAGAAGGGTGAGACAGTACTGTACTTTTAACCTACCCCACGGATCTCAGCTTCGCAATCAGCGGGGAGAGTCGGCACAATTACGGTAATACTTGGTCAAAAACCCCAGTCCAGGATATCTTGGATAACCTATCAGCACACCAACCACCACAAACCCCCCAGTAGGGAAAAAACTTTCTCCGTACTATTCATTCATTGGTCGGATGGTCAGTTGGATCCCTACGAACGGGGTACGGACAGTGCCATGGAGCGTTCCTTTTTTTCTTTTTCTTTTCTCTTTGTTAGAGTATTAGAGCTCACGGGTAACTAAATCTCGTCACAGATGTGACCCGCGCTAAAACTACTAGTGATGAGATTGCTGGTGGCGGTTGTTGAATCTCACGATGTTTTCTCTCTTGCGCTCCCACAACGGGCAGGGATCGTGGTTAGACTAGGTTGAAGTTTTAACCCTTTTTTCATTTCTATTTTATTCTCCATTATCGTCTGAGTTTTTTTTTGTTTGGTGGTCGGCGGGGATACCGTGACGAGAGAAGGCGTAGTTTAACTAGGGAAGATAATTTTCCGGCGCGATGAGAGTATGGGAAGTCGTGCTGTACGAGTAGAAGTGCTCGAGTAGGGTCTTTTGACAAGTGCCTTTGGTGTAGGAACGCTTCCGGGCGGCGCCGAGAGCCTAGAGGGTAGCAGCGGTATGATAACCGCGCTGTGGTGTGTGATCCTTGATAGATATTGCTTGCCTGTTACTGGTAGCTGCTCGGGATTGATGGTTACTCGCTCACTCACTTCACCCCGCCGCCGCCCGGGATCTCCGGTGGTTGTTGTGGAGTTGGCGCGGGGAGCTATAAGACCTGGGGTTACATATCACCATACTAGACTGAAACTGCGCCGTATCTAGCCTGCCATACCTGGGGATTGATGGGGTTGCCCCCCCCCCTCTCTTTGCCTATTAGTCTACTTCATTCATGCCCCTCATTTCGCCTGATCCGACGACTATCTTGCGCTTTTTTTTTCCCCTTCCTTCCTTTGCGACTGGTTTTGTTCAACCTCGTTGGTAGCCGGGATGTGGATTTAGTGTGGTCTGGGCCGGACTTTCTTACCGTCTTGGCTAGCGCTGCCCGGGCATCTATGCGGGCATCCATTCATCTTTATGGTGGGAGTGTGCGCGAGCAGGACGCAACTCTATTTTTTCTTCATTTTTTTTTCCTTTCATCTTGCTTTTTACGAGGGCAAAAGAAAAAAGAAAAACAGAAAAAAAACAGTTGTCGTCGGTGGCTGCTGATGTGTGGTTTATTACCGTTATATTTTTCGCAGACGCGCCAGACCGTATCTGCTTCCCGGTACGGTAAGAGTGGGTTGAGTGGGGAGGCAGTGGTTGTGTGGTCGCGATGGGGAATTATGGGAAGGACATTGTCTCAAGTTTGTTGAATTTGTGCCACTAGTATGTCATGTTGACTGAGACCCTAGGAGGAGTGGGGAAGCTTTTGGATTTCCCTTCTTTTCTTCTTTGCTTACGGTATTGCTTCTCTTGGGAAGTGGGAGGTGTGCGGAAGCTTTTAGATTTCTTTTCCTCCCCCTCACCCATCGCCATCCGTCTTGCCCTGTTTTGCCTACGGAAAAAAGTGAGGCCGTAACCGGCGTAGCAAGGGCCGGCCCGATTTTAATTGGTCACGCAATAATATCAGATTTCGATGCCTAGCATTTGGTTTCTTCTCGAACGGCATACAATGTAGTGGTACTGTACTAGTACAGTAAAAGTGCCGGTATACAGAGCACAGCGGTGCGTTTACCAGGCATCAGTTGTTTTGCAGAGGTTGAGCCTCGCTTGGAAGAAGAGTAAGGGGAGAATAAGCAGGATAAATGGACGATCTTTAATTAAATACCTTTTTTTCTCAGGCACCCGCACCGTGCAGGGTGATACGCAATATTGTAAAGTACGTATTGTACCAGTAGTAAACGCATGATAGATTCGTGTACTGTACTTGCAAACGTAACACTTGGCCTCGTAAAAACATGGAGGTTATCAATTTACCCCGAGGGTTTTCTCCAGATCTCTCCATAAAACTGCGATAGACTCCAGATACCCCCCCCTCAATGAACTAGTGGGTATGCTAGCTTGGTACCTAAGTGGCTGACTGACCAGCCGGTTGGTGATGGAGAAGGTAAGTCGGGTAAGCATAATTATACGAGATGAATTTCCCGCAGAGAACTATACTAGGGAGTTCGTCTTCCCTTGCTTGCAATTTTGCAAGCATGTCTAGGGCTGCCACTATCCTATAGCCTGTTGCCCTGCCCTGCTTGTGCGCTTGTCTAGGTATTATCACAGAAACGGGAGAATCGAAATCGAAGAAGGGTACCAGGGGCAAATGTTTGGTTTGGTCCTTCACCCGAAACGCCAAAAGTTTAAAATTCCGAATTAAAGTCGGTACGGGTCTTGCGCTCCTACAAATTAGTGAGGGATCAGAGCCGAACCAAAGTTGACCCCCAGTACTCCACCGACAGGAAGTCGGGGAAAAGTCCTTCGTGGTGGCTCGAAAGAGGGGGGAGGGAGGAAAAGGCGTGGGAATAACATACCTGCCTCCAGGGCTCGAATGGGTACTTAGCACGGCATCACGGGTACAGCGCTAGGTCTGTCTACTGTAATTAGTATTCTAAAATACGGCACAGTGCTGGTGCAAGTACAAGTACTGTGGGGGTTTTTTTTTCAGTAGAGGGAATTTACTTGTACCACCTTAATCTACTAGGCGTTCACTTCGAGTACTATTAGCACTCAGTACAGTACTCGTACATCGGACCGCACTCTCTACCGGTAGCTCAAGTTGTGATAGGCTGGCTAGTTAGGGAGTGACGGGGATTGTAAAATCGAGTGATAATGCCTCGACAAGCATGATTGTGCATGGCAGAGCTTATTTTTATGCAGCGTCACACCGCAGAGCTTCGACTTTCGAAGCCCCTGTGGTGCCGCTATAGCCATTGATTTTCCTTGCTTTGATCTGGCCCATCAAAGAAAGAGAAACCATTTGTCTATTAAGGTTATATTAAGGTGAAGCTGGAGTTGCCGTTGGTGGACCTGGTTCTCCTATTAAGTTCAAATTGAATCTAAGAGATAGCATGCGACAAGAGTCTAAAGTACTACCGTAGTTGACACTAAGAAGGATGAAAAAATATTCCATTCCCACTCCCAGACTGGACGTTTCCAGGGTTCTTCAATGGCCTAGCCGATCACACCTTTGGCCGGTCAGTTTCTAGTGGTAGCTAATTGAGGAGCTATTCTCGATCCATATCAACCTCCCGCAAGTTCATCCGGCGATGAAACAGAAGTGTTAGTTTACAAGCAGGGTATGCGTTGTGCAGGTTGTACAACCATAGCGTAATTATTGCAAACAGTTTTTCCCTGGTTGCCACCACGGTAGAATCCAGGTCCCCACCTCTTAATTTTCTTTGCCAGTGACTTGGCTTAGAGAAATCACCGCAACCTTGTGCTTCAAATAGTTTTGAATAAACTTCGTAACAAACGCCGTTAGCCTCGCTGAAGGGATTCCAAATCCTCAACACCGGTAGCGCCTCCGTTGGGTGGATGAGAATGGCGTCTGGAGTTGGCATTCTTGCTTGAATAAGTGGTGGACTACTTGTAATATGGCAGCATATTACAAGCACGATATAGTGTTCTCGTCCATTGGTGGGGAACAACCTGGCTGATCCCTAAACCACCGGTATACGGGTAATACTCGAGTACAAGTACTAGCATAGTAACACTAGGCTATAATGGGACTCTTTATACTGGAACCTCGCTATTGCGAATGAACCCTCTGGGAGTTTGCCCCCTGCTCTCATATAAATCGACCCCGTCATAAGGAATTTCTTCTAAAACCTCTCTATAACGAATGAACGAAAAATCCTAAACTCTTGGCGTTCCTTATAGCGAGGTGCGAGTAATCTAATTTCATTCTTCTAACTATCTAGCTAACTGTTGCTATCAAGGTGCGACTGTACTCGGGTACGTTGCCAGAGTCGGGTAGGAAATTCACGATAGGATCCGCTTAGCTGCTAACGTTACGGTACAAGTACCGGAGTAGATAACAAATCATAAAAGACAAATGCAACCAGTGTCGCGTGGCCAAGACCAAGGCCTAAGCAATAACATCATGATATCATTCTAAGGCAAGCAGAGTCTCACGCATCTGTTTACATGCGGACCCAAGCTTGTCAACCGTCAGATGTTCCCTCCTCCCACCACTACCACGCTTTCTTACCGTCTTCTCGAAGATGATCAATTTGCAAGTCCTCTTTTAACACCAGGGTAGAAGCGAAATGCTAGAAGAAGGAAAGTGGGCTAGGGAAATTGCGTTCCAGAAAAATGAAAGGAAGAAAAAAAGATGGAGAGATTCTAGCGTTGGCGATCGACAATAAACGGGTGCGAAAGAGAAATAATAAGAGAGCCTCCCAGAGCGGCACTTCGGGCTTCTTGTTCCCAGGAGGGAAAGTGGATTAACAATAATGCAAGATTTAATTAAAAATTACGCGCTCCCCGCAAGGGGCGAAAGAACGGGTAAGGACACGGTCACAAGTGGTTCACAGAGGGGGTAGTGGGGTCTCCACGAGATGGGAAACCTGGAAAGATTAGCCCCGGCCTAGCTTCTTTCCTAGCACTCTTCCCCCACTGAGGGAACTCCACTGGGAAAAAGGATGTTTGGAGGAAAGTGGAGGAAAGTAGAGGCGTGTGATTCTTGGTGCCCCTCTCTTCCGTCCCTTCCCCCATATATTAACCCCCTCCCATCCTCCCCTTCCCAAATATCTCTCCAAGTTTCTGCAACCATAGTGTGAAAGGGAATTCCCTGGTAATCTCACTTTTCCTGCTTCAGCCTTCAAGTCAATTCAACTCGAGTGCCAGTAATGGGTTTCATCATCAGGAAACCAGAGGGTGAGCCTGGCAAAGCTTTGCCGGCTATTCTCATAGGTCTCTTCGTCGCCTTTGGTGGTATCCTTTTTGGGTATGTTACTTCCACCCTCTTCCACAATTTCCAATTCTCCCGGGGATGAATCTGGTGGGAGGTGATTGTTGAGCGACTCTCGGTACAAGTATTTGAGAGCTGACAATCAATCAGATATGATACTGGTACCATCAATGGTATCCTTGCCATGGACTTCTTCCAGAGTGAGTTCGCTACAAATGGAAGGAAAGAATTGACCGAGAGCCAAACCTCGTTAATTGTCTCTATCTTATCTGCTGGTACCTTCTTTGGAGCTCTCGCCGCCTCTCCCTTCGGTGATAGATTGGGTCGTCGTATGGGTCTTATTGCCTCTTGCCTGGTTTTCTCCATCGGTGTTGCCCTCCAGGTTGCCTCTACCACTATTCCTATTATGGGTATGTGATAACTTGTCTTTCTATTTCTATATCTTTATTTTTTTTGCTCCAATTTCCCTTTTTCCCGCTCGTGGCTTCTCTCTCTCTTTTTTTTTCTCTAGTGCATAAGCTAACTTTTGCTTAATACCAGCTGCTGGTCGTGTGATTGCTGGTCTCGGTGTTGGTCTAGTTTCCGCACTGGGTATGCTTCCTATCGCCGAAAAATTCCCCCATTTGCCATCGGCTAACATGATCTCTCCCCAAAGTGCCTCTTTACCAATCCGAGTCAGCTCCAAAGTGGATCCGAGGATCCATCGTCGGCTGTTACCAATTGGCTATCACCATTGGTCTCCTCCTCGCAGCTTGCGCCAACCAGGGAACCCACGCCCGAAATAATCACGGTTCCTATCGTATCCCCCTGGCCATTCAGTTCGTCTGGGCTGCCATCTTGGCCGGTGGTATGTTCATCCTCCCGGAGACTCCCCGTTACTATATCAAGAAGGACAACATGGAGGCTGCCGCAAAGAGTATGAGCCGTCTCCGCTCTCTCCCAGCCGACCACCCCGCTATCATTGAGGAGTTGAACGAGATCAAGACTCTCCACGACATCGAAATGCAAGCGACCGGATCGGCTACTTATTTAGACTGCGTCAAGCCCGACATGATCAAGAGATTGTTGACCGGATGCGGAATTCAGGCCCTCCAGCAACTTACTGGTATCAACTTCATCTTCTATTACGGAACTCAATTCTTCAAGAACACTGGTATCAAGAACGCTTTCCTCATCGGTCTCATCACTAACTTGGTCAATGTCATCTCTACTTTCCCCGGTCTTTGGATGGTTGAGAAGATGGGTCGTCGCAATCTCCTCCTCTTCGGTGCCATCGGTATGTGCGCCTGCCAATTCATTGTCGCAATTGTGGGTGTTACTACTGTCAGCGCCATCGCAAACAATGTCCTCATCGCGTTCGTCTGCTTCTACATCTTCTTCTTCGCCTGCTCTTGGGGTCCCTGCACTTGGGTCGTTACCGGTGAGATCTACCCTCTTAAGGTCCGTGCCAAATGCCTCTCCATTTCCACCGCAACCAACTGGCTTCTCAATTGGGCTATCAGTTTCTCAACCCCTTACCTCGTCGCCGAGGGTCCAGGCAAGCCCAACCTCGGAACTAAAATCTTCTTCGTCTGGGGTTCATGCTGCTTCCTCTGTATTGCTTTCGTTTACCTCTTCATCTACGAGACCAAGGGGCTCTCCCTCGAGGATGTCGACCAACTCTACATGACTGTAGATAAAGCATGGGAGTCCAGGAACTTCACTCCATCACATTCCTACAATAGCGACAAAATGCTTTCCAACGGACATGGGGCTGACGGAAAGCCCTCTGAGCTCGCCCACATTGAGGGCAAGCACGGCGATGTTTAGAGAATTATAAATTTTTATCTTTGTAGCTTCTCACACAGCTCCACTTTTATATGTATTTTTATTTATTTTTTATTTATTTTTTTCCATTTTTCCCCGCTTGTTCTATGAGCAAATGAGTATGGCTCATGGAGAACATACATACCGGAAGATGCGGGAAGGGATGCATTTCTTATTGTTGTTTTCCCCTTTGCTCTGTACCATGATTGGTCGGAGGTGTGAAGTGATGTAGGTTAACGAACGGATAAAAAATGTAATTATGCCTAGATCAAATATACCTTTTCGAACAAAACAAAAAAGAAACCCAAAAAAGGAGAAAGCTAGACAACAACAAAAAGATGTCCGGGAGAGAGAGACAAAAACTGCTTCTCTCCTCCGTCGTTACACTAACCCTCCCACCTTCCCCACCTCGACAGACAACGCTCCACTTTCTATTTCCGCCACCCACCCCGTCGATCATCACACGTGAGACACATTAACAAAAAGCAAAGCTTCACGTGGGATCACTCGAGAGGCGGCAATATCTCAGCACGCACCTAGCCGAAACCGGGAAACCCTATTCGCGGAGACAGATGTACTGGAGTACTCGTAGAACGATAATAATAATATTATACCCTCAGTTTGAAACTTGCAGCGGACTTCGACCTAGATTTGTTTCTCTGCCCGTTTTTTTTTTAAAAAAAAAGTTACCGGTGCCTTATACTTGTCGTATGTAACCTTCCTAGAACTGTCATATAACTTACGTTTTTTTTTCTTTTCTTTTTCTTTTTCTCTTTTTCCCTACCCTGCGCGAGATCTTTTTTGTGTTTCAATGGTGGGGGGGGGGGTGTAGAAGTGGATTGTGCGAGGA
>Ga0307507_10002956_pt1 | contig 34128 bp, 6 predicted proteins | sample 7_EM_MG_FD_207223 | JGI IMG/M metagenome (GOLD analysis project Ga0307507, IMG submission 207223) | Populus trichocarpa ectomycorrhiza microbial communities from riparian zone in the Pacific Northwest, United States - 7_EM | ecosystem: Host-associated > Plants > Roots > Unclassified | place...
AATTGCATGTTAAGAAATATATAGTTACCTTTTAAAGTTACTAAGTAGGTTAATTGCGTGTTAAGAAATATATAGTTAGCTTTTAAAGTTGTTAAGTTAGTTAATTGCATGTTAAGTTAGTTAAATTGCGTGTTAAGTTGGTTAATTACATGTTAAGTTAGTTAAATTGCGTGTTAAGTTGGTTAATTGCATATTAAGTTGGTCGAATTGCGTGTTAAGTTAGTTAATTGCGTGTTAAGTTGGTTAAATTGCGTGTTAAGTTGGTTAATTGCATATTAAGTTAGTTAAATTGCGTGTTAAGTTAGTCAATTGCGTGTTAAGTTGGTTAAATTGCGTGTTAAGTTAGTTAATTGCGTGTCAAGTTAGTCAAATTGCGTGTTAAGTTGGTTAATTGCATGTCAAGTTAGTTGAATTGCGTGTTAAGTTGGTCAATTGCGTGTTAAGTTGGTTAATTGCGTGTTAAGTTGGTTAAATTGCATGTTAATTACACGAAACGCGAAAATTAAAGTCTACTTGAATCTCATCCTGCGAATATTTTCCCGATGCTATTCTTTCTTTAGCTATACTACTTGTTTTCTTTACTTAATATAGCAATAACAATATTCTTGGTTTATATCCGTAATTTACCTTAAAGGGTAATATGCCTATCCCTTTCTATAGTGTTATATTGTATATAAACTATATAACTGGTAATAACGATACCTAATTATTCTATATATGATTAATATAATGCCTTAAATACTATTTTAATGTTTAGTTCAGTCTCTCTATTTAACTATCTATTTATAGGTAATATACAGTTAACGTTACTGCTTAAACCCCTTATTCTGCTAAAAATACCTCCTAAAATGCTGCTATGAATCTTAGATCTCTGTCTAATACAATTTTTATTAGTACTCCATGTCTTATAAACACTTCTTTAATATAGATTTTAGCTATATCTTCTATAGATATTTCTTCTATACATGCTATAAAGTATCCCTACTTTGTTAGCTTGTCTACTATTACTAAGATTGCGTTATAATCTTGTCTAGTAATAGGATCTTTTAACTTTAGTAACTTTATAATAAAGTCCTCTAATATAACCTCCTATAGTCTTTCTGGTGTTTTAATAGGTTATAGCCCTCTATACGGCCTATACCTTATTAGTTTATTTCTCTAACAATCTAGATATTCCCTTATAACTTATCTTACTGGTCCCTAGATTTCTTAAATAATATACTCCTCTTAAAGTCTTAACACTAGGCCTGTAGCTCCATTATATCCTTATATTATTCCCCTATAAAAGTCTTTTATAAACTTCTTTACTACTATTTTTAGTATATATGTAGCCTCTTAGTTTTTATATTATTCTAACTCTAAATCCTTATCTTATACTTCCTGGATCCTTTATGTCTAATCGCTCTTAGGTAACTTATAAACTTATTCTTCTCTGATTGCTATAACCTTGGGATAATTATACCTAATTAATCTATCTTAGTCCCTTTGCAGTAAAGCTCCTAATGGCTTTTCTTTACTTTACAACTCTACCTTTTTACTAAGTGCGTCTGCTCTCGCATTTTTAGTACCCTTAGTATGCTAAATTTTAAAGTAATATTCTATAAGTATCTCTGCCTATTTAACCTGTCTTTAGTTAAGTTCCTTTATTATTAGGAACTCTATTAGGTTCTTATGGTCCATTTTAACTATAAATGGTTTATTTATACCTTATAAGAATACTCTCTATTCCCTAAGCGCTGTAACTATACCTAATAACTCCTTATTATAGATATTATAGTTCAGTTCTAGTGGTATTATTTTTTAACTATAGTACGCTACTAGATGCTATCTATCTAGATGCCTCTGCAGTAGGCACGCTCCTAGTATAAAGTCTAATGCATTTGTTTCTACAACCGTTTCTAGCTTAGGTTAATAGATCTTAAGTACTAGATCCTAGGTAAACAACTCCTTAAGTTCTTAAAACAGCTTCTTCTATTCCTATCCCCATATCCATAGTTCCTCTTTTTTTGTAAGTCTTATAAACAGCTTAACGTTTTTTAACCACTATGCTATAAACCTCCTATAGTAATTGCAAAACCCTAGAAACAATCTTAACTGTGTAACATTCTCTAGTTCTTGCCAACTTACTATAACTTTAACCTTTTTTAGGTCCATGCTAATTTTTTCTAGTTTGATAATAAATCTAACAAAATCGGTCCTTCTAGTAAAGAACTTGCATTTCTTAATAGCTATTAGCATTTTTTCTTCCTACAGTCTCTTTAAAACCCACTTAATATGTTCTCTATGTTCTTCCTTACTCTTAGAGTAAACAATAATGTTATTAAGGTATGCTATAATTAACTTATTAAGGTGTTCTCCTAACACACTATTAATTTATTTTTAAAATGTTACTAGTGTATTTATAAGCCTAAACTGCATTACTAATGGTTTATATAGTCCTTCCTTTAACCTAAAGGCTGCTTTCTATTTATTGCCTTCCTTAATCCTAATCTAATAGTACGCCCACCTTAAATCTATTTTTGTAAAGATCTTTACATTACCTATCCTATTTTAGATTTCACTAATTAAGGGTAAAAGATACCTATCCTTCCTTATAATGCTATTTAACTATCTATAGTTAATACACATTCTAAGTTTTCCGTTTTTCTTTAGAATAAACAGTACTAAATATCCTACTAATAACTGTGACGGTCTAATATACCCCTTTTATAAATTCTTCTAGATAAACTCCTTAAGCGCTACTAACTTGGTTTTAGTAAGCTTTATAGATTAAAAAGAACTTTAGACTAGTTCCCAGTTCTAATTCTATCTTATAATCCCATACTATATACTTTAACAGCTTCTTACTTTCTAACAACTATAACTTTTTACTATACTTATAGTATCTCTTTAGTATATAACTTAAGCCTTACTTAGTCTCTTTATATATCGCTCTAACTTAGTACTATACCAGCTTAGTTTGCTATCACATTTTATGTTGTTGTGTATCTCTAATATCAACCTATTCTATAACCCAATTAATCCTTAGATTATACTCTTATAACTAAGGCATTCCTAATATTGCCTCGTCTTTTCCTAATAGTAGGATATTAAAAGACATCTCAACTTATCTTCCTTTAATAGTTAACTAAATAGGTCCCGTTTTAAGATTAATAATACCCCCTCTATAAGCAATTAAATCTCCTAAAATTGTTATAAGTGGATATAGGTGTTCCTTTTATCTATATAGTAACTCTATCCTTTTTACTGCTACTGGGGATATATGGTTCCTTATTACTCTACTATCTACCAATACTTTAAACTGTTAATCTTGCCATTTAACTTATAAGTTTAAGTATTGTCCTTTAATTCCTTTAAGGGTTTAAGGCTCTACTACTAGTTCCCTCTAGTCCTATAGGCCTCCCCTTTTCCTAACTATTAGCTGCTAGATCTTGTTTATACTTAGTCCTCTTTAGGCCAATACTTAGTTTATTTCTTCTCCTCTATATACTATAGACAAGTATTCTCTAGATAGTTCCACTATTGCTATCTATCTAGGCATTCTTCCATAAGGAATCTTCCTAGTTAAAGTATTAGGTTCCCTTAACTCTGTACTTTTACTAGGTGCCATCTATATATATACTTAGTATTTCTAAACCTTTATTTATCTGGTGCCTAATATATCCTTATAGGGTACTTCCAGTTTTTATCTTTTAGTGCCCTATATATATTATACGTGTTATCTATATAAGCTATTTATAATAGTATATAATACGCCAAATAACCTAGGTTAACTCTTGGCTTATTTTTATCTTTAAGTTTAAACCTTTATCTAGTTGTCCTAACTGTTAGTCTTTTGCTTATAGGTACTAGGATTTATCTCTTACTTCTCTAGTCCCTAGATCCTTCTTTTAGGTTTCTTAACATTATAATTAATACTCCTTTAATGTAATTTATACGTTTCTCTATAATAGGTTAGTCTTAAATAACTTTTTTGTCCAGCTATATATAGAAATCTTCCCATTTAATACTATGTTATTACCTATACTACTTTCTATATAACTGGTTTAGTATATATAGTCTGTCTATTAAAAAGTACCTTACTATTACTGCGTTATAACATCCCTTAGTATATCTTTCTTTAAACCTAGTTAGGATTCCCAAATTCTCCTCTTATTCTAGTTTATCTAACTACTTTACTCTAGGCGTCCCTACTTTAGGCCTATTAGTAATTCTTTATATAGGTACTCTGTCCCTTATAAAACCTAGTTTAGCTAATTTCTTATTTAGCTTCTGCTCTTACTATATAATAATTCTTCTCCTAAACTTATCTATAGTTTCTTATTTTCTACATCTTATAGCTAGATCCTTAAAGTTATCTTGCTTCTTAATCTCGGTATTAACTTTTTAATCTTTAGGCTAAATACCGCGTTTACCTAGGATTAACGCTATTACTTATTCTCTAAACTCGCAGTTCTTAAACTGGCGTCCTATACTTATTTGTTTATCTTAAAACTAAGCTACTACCCTTTCCTATTGGTTTTCGTCCGTTATAGGTTCTTAGGTGTATCTTATCTCGTCTTAAAAATCTTAAGCCTATAGCCTTTTGCCTTTACTAAGTGGTAAGCTAGCACTAGCAGTCTCCTCCTTACTTAATCGTCTTTAGATATTGCTCCTTCCATCTTATAAAGCGATAGATGCTGTATCTAATAGTGTCACTATGCCCGTTACCAAACCGCGTTTTATGGTGGTCTTGGTCTCTGCTTCTATTGCGTTATTAAGGTTTAAGTGCCCCTAGTTAGCCTCTTCTTTTCCCTTATTGCTGTTAATTAATAAGTATTCTAACTCCATTATTATTGTTACTAATCTTTATCCATATATTACTATAATATCTTAATCTAGCTTATAGAGTTAATTGTGTTCTTTATCTAACTTTCTGGTTTCCTTAAGTCCTCTTAACTCTAGCTCTTACGGCTATAGCTTACACCATACTTAGCGTCCTTATAAATTTAGTATACGTTATTATAATAAAACGTAAAGTGTTTAATTAAACACTCTTTAGTCCCGCGTAACATCCCTATATCCGCATTATTATACTCTAATAACCTAGTGCCTTTTACTGCGTGGTTACTCTAACCACCTCTATAGTCTTTGGCAAAATAACCCTATTTTCTATAATTTATACAAGCTCCTTTTTTAAACCATTTTTTTTTATTATAGAGTCCGCCTAAACATCTTCTGCTGCTAAAATCCCTAGTTTAGCCTCTGCTTCTTAGTCCTATAATTACTTAATCTTTAACCTCTAGGTTTCTACGGTTTCTTATTCCATCTTTTAGATTCTTTAGTACTGCTTAAGTCTATTAGCTCTAGCCCATTCTATAGTTTATAACTCTATATCTACTAATATATACTTTACGCCTTATATAACTATAGAACTCTATTGTTAGCGACTCAGTTAATCGAGGCACTAGCACGGCAAGAGGGACGCGCAAGCCTATACAATTGGTAGTCTATAAACGAGGATCCAAAGCTAGAGAAAGGAAGGGAGAAGAATAGCAGCGCCGTGTGAAGTTTTATGCGGTCCTCTAGTCACGTGGGCTTACGTGACTCGGCGTCTACCATAACGTCTACCATAATCCACCATTTTCCACTAGCGCTGTAACATTACCCCCCCCTCCAAAAAAGCCTGCCCTTAGGCTTTATATGTCCGTATCATATCCGTGGGGTGTTTTTATCTATATGCTTGACAGGTAGCTTATTATCTTCGCTATACTAGCACTCTATCTACTTGTCTAGATACTTTAGGGGTCCTGGCTTGTTAGGGTATTAGTTATGGAATTCTTTAAGCTTCTGGGGGCAACCTATAAAGTTCCAGGCAGGGTACTAGGTTGGGTCTAGATTATAACCTTTCCGTTAGACACGGTATTTTAGCGTTCCTTGTACTAGTTTACAGGCTAGTATTTTATTAACTTCCCATTTGTTGTCGCCATTAACTTAAATTAGTAGTGGAGGCTCATTCTTTTATCTAGGTAGTGGGTTATTTATAGCTTTCTATAGTTTATCTAGTAAGAAAATAGGGTAGACTTTAATTAAGTCTGGGAGTTTAACCTTATATAAGTTGCCTTCTTTATTAAGGATCTTATACAGTCCTGCTATCTTATAGTCTAGCTTACAGCTAGGCCGTTCTGTCTTCTAGTTCTTTGTTATAACCCAGACCTTATCGCCTACGGTAAAGTCAGGCTTACGCCTATGCTTATTTACCTGCTGTTCCATTAATTTCTGGGCCTTCTCTAGGTTCTTATAGGCTACTATCTATACTTCTTCTAAGCATCTAGCATACTGCTGTGCTTCCTTATAAAATGGTTTTTTGCGTATAGTCTGTAGTTCTTCCGGTCTCTTTTAGTTAAAGCTTATACGGGGTAAGTATCCCATTTCTAGCTAAATAGGTGCAAACCCCATAGAGTTATAGGGTAGGGTTGTCTAGGCGTAGTCTATTATAGGTAGTAGTCCGCTCTAGTTATCCTAAAAGTAGTTAACAAAGGGCCGGAGTCTCTGGTCTAAGTATTAATTTACAATCTCCGTCTAACCGTCTATCTGGGGGTAGTATACTATAGAGAGCTTTAGCCTAATACCTAGGATCTGGGTAAACTTGTTCTAGAAGGCCGATATAAACTACGGCCTGCGGTTAGATATAATAGTATCTAGTAGTCCATAAATTTGGTAGACATAGTGGATATACAGTTAGGCCGCCTTTTTAGCATTAATATTTTTATAATAGGGGATTAAGAACGGGCGCTTGCTAAAGCAGTTAACTAGGATTATAACTATATTATATCTGTTGCGGTCTGTAGGTAACTTGTGGAAGTCTATAAAGATATACTACCAGGGGCGTTTTAGTATTAGGAGTAGCTTTAATAGCCCTAGGGTCTTATCTTGTGGAATTATAGACCTATAGCAGTTGTCGCAGTTCTGTACATAGCGGTTAATATCTATAACTATTCCAGGCCAGTAGTAGCGGTCGCCAATAATTCTATGGGTTTTATTTTTTCTAGGATAGGCCGTAAAGACCTAAGTATATGCTTTAGCAATAAGCCAAGTCCGTAAATTCTGTTCCTCTACCACCACCAGCCGTTCCCAGTGCTTAAGTAGTCCGTTTTTAAGGGACCATAGGCTAGTAGCATCCTTTACCTTTTTATGGCACTCCTATAGAAAAGGGGCCGTACGGTTTACCTATAGTAGTTCATTAATAAGGTTAAGTTCTATGGAGTTAATGGGGTATATCTCAGCATCTAAAGGGTCCGTATTTAGTTCTGCCTGTATTTAGGGGTTAAGGTGCTCTAGTTATAGTAGTACCTAGGTCCGTAATAAGATCTTTACAGCCGCCTAGTTACCTAGGTCCTGTTTACACCTTATAAGAGCATCCGCACGGTTTATAGCGCCTAGTCTATACATAATTAAGAAGTTAAACTAAGATAGGATATCTGCCTAGCGTGCCTAGCGGGCTATAAGGGCCTTAGTTATTATAAAGTATTCTAGGGCCTTATAATCCAAAACTACCTTAATAGGCTTAGGGGTCCCCTCTAGCTATACACGCCAGTGCTAAAAGCTAGAGATAATAGCTAGCATTTCTTTGTTATAGATATGGTAGTTTAGCTTAGCATCTATTATAGTCTTTAAATAGTATATAACAGAGTACCATTCTCCGTCTAGTTGCTTTTGGGAAAAAACACTAGCTATTGCACTGTTTAAGGCATTAGTTTCTAGCATTAAGGGCTATTTTAGGTTAAAGTGGGTAAATAGGGGAGCCGATACCAGCCGCTTTTTAAGCTTATTAAAGGCCTATATATATATATAGCATTAAAGTAGAATAGCTGGTCTTTCCTAGTAAGGCGGTTAAAAGGCTAGGTGATCCTGCTGTAGTTCTTAATAAAGCGTTAGTAGAAGTTACAGAAACCTAAAAATAATTGTACCCCCTTTACGGTCTATAGGGGTGTCCACTGGTTAATTGCGGCCGTTTTCTCTGGGTCGGCCTTAATTCCGTCCATACTAATAATAAAACCTAGGTACTTTGTACGCTTAATACTAAATTCTAACTTCTTAATATTAGCCTGGAGACCAGTCTTGTGGAGCCATTATAGGACTTTATAGACGTGCTCCTTGTGTTTTAGCTCATTCTTAACGTAAATTATAATGTTATCTAGGTAGGCTATACAGAAGTTGTTAAGGTAGTTAAAGAGTATATTATTTATATACTGCTGGTACGTAGCTAGTCCGTTGGTTAGTCCAAAAGGGAGTACCTTGCATTTGTATATTCTGTAATGGGTTTAAAATATAGTAAGCTCCTTAGACCTAGGGTCTATCCTAATTTAGTGGAAGGCCTAGCGGATATTAAGCTTTATAAAAACCCTAGCTCTACTTATTTGGGCAAGAGTTTTATTAAGTAAGGGTAGTAGATAGCGGTCCTTATAGGTTATGTTATTTAGCTTATAGTAGTTAATGCAGAAGCGTAGTCCTCTATTTGGCTTTTTAGTAAAGAGAATAGGCGAGTTAAAAGAGGCTTAGCTAGGCTTAATAAAGCCCTTATTAAGGTTGTTGATAAGGTACTGCTTTATGGCCTACAATTCGGCAATAGACTATAGGTAGAGAGGGCTAAAGCTAAGGGTGCTTCCCTTGCCTTAATTAATCTTAATCTTATAGTTATACGGTTGGTAAGACGGAAGTATATCCAATGCTGCCTTAGAGAATACGTTCTCGAATTTCTAGTGTTAATTGGGTAGTTTTTGTTTTACTAGTTCCTTATCCATAAGCTCGCTTTCCTATCCACTAAGCTTACTTTCCTTTTCCTTAAGCATTTAATTAATTTTGTATAGGCTAGTTGTAAAGGCAACGGTATTAGGCTGAACCAAGTTCTGGTAGAATCCTATAGCGCCAATACAGCAGATATTAACTGGTGGGAGGTCTATAGGTTTCTTTACGGACGCTTATTAGACCGTATCTTGCGGTATAGGGTGTATAGTCTTCCTTAGCTTATGTTCCATTTTCTATAAGTTATCCTTCCTGTCTATTAGCTTAGTATGGCGTCTAATATCCCTGGTTTTCCTTTAGGGCTGCATAGGGCCTAGGTTCTCCGTGGGGGGCTTAGCTAGGTCACTACTAACTTCCTGGGTCTCTAGTGCGGATGGCGTAATATATATAGTCTGGGGGCGGCGTAGTATATAGATCCGTTAAGGATTAAGACGTATATGCTTCTTAAAGGCCTGGTCTCTGCGTATAGTATTAGCTTGGTAAATAGTATTAATCTAGGGCCGTACAAGGTTTTCTATTATAATGCTGATTTCTTTTATAAAGGAAGGGGTTGGGGGTAGGGTTTTAGGCCAGATAAGCCGTCTATTCCGTATATTAAGCTATAAGCCTAAATAGGCTAGCCATTTTCTCCTTATAATTATATTGTGGCTCCCAAGGTCTGTAATAAAAAAGGGGACATTATACTACCTTTGTCTGTTAATGCGGAGGTAAATCCGTAAGATAGTTATAATAGGTGGCCCTATTTGTCTATTATACCCACAAATAGAAATTAGTTTAGGCAGTTCTTTAAGGGGTATATTTAAAAAGTCAGCCAGCTTTATGGCATACTAGGTGTCTATTAAGGTAAAGGCATTTGCTCTAGAGTTAGCTAAAGTAGAGGTTAAAACTTAATATCTATTATGGAATAAAGTACAAGGGATAATACAGCTTCTTCTACTAACTAGCCAACCCAGATTAATATGTAACATATTAATCCCTTTTAACCCTAGAGAGGAGTCTTTCTCTAGGGTTCCTCTTTTTCTAACTTTGCCTCTACACTGTCTTCCTAGATTAGTAGGACCTTATCTTTTTTTGCATTTGTTAGGCATTTAGCTGCACGGTAACCCTTTTAACCGCATATAAAGCAAGCTCCTTAGTTACTAAGGGCCTGTCTATAGGGGTCGCTATACAAAGGCCGAGTATACGCTGGAGATATGGCAGAACTAGCTGCACGGCCCGCTACTGGGTTAATGGTAGGCGGTACGGTCGGTGCTATAGGGGCTGCAGATCTTACTGGGGCATTGCGGCCCATTCTTGTAGTACTTATATTCTGGTTGGCGGAGCTTCTAGCCTTATACTGCTCGGCACGTGCCTTAATTTAATAAAGGCCCTGGTTAATAGCTAGGCATTAGTCTATAAGTTTCTTTAGCGTCTGTACAGTAGTATAAACCGGCAGTATAGCGCGCTGTAGGTCCAGGGTAAGCTTGTTAAAGAGGTCTAGCATTAGATCTTCCTAGGGGATTTAGGCCTGTCTAGCTAGGTATAGAAAGCAGGTCTAGAAAACCAAGAAGGTTTTCATTGTTTTTATTATTAGGCTTTTATAATTAAGACGGGCATTCTATACCTTAAAGGGATCCTTATAAATAGAAGATAGGTAATTAATCATCTCTTTTTCAGAGAGGAAGAGGTCTGCTAAGTCCTAGGCGTATCGCGGACGTAAGTGCGTCTATGCGTCACCGCTGGTGCGGCTAAAGACATATGCCATTTTAGCTCTGGTATTAGGAAAGTGGTCCGTATTAACTTTAAGCTTGTCCTATAATTAAAGCTTCCAGTTATTAAATATAGGGTTGGTTCCATCTGTAAGTAATAGGGGGTCTGCAACCTTCGCGGACTATAATAATGCTAATACTATGTGTTGGGCTAGGGCCTTAAGGACCGTAGCAAGTCTGTCTAATAAGTTAACACTAGATGTAGGGGTGTCCCTAGCTTTAAGCAGCTCTTAAAGCCATTTAATTTCGGCATTAGCTGCTGTAAGCTCCTGCTGGGGGTTTAAGACATTAACTGTTTTACTATTAGAGGTATTTAAGGGTCCTACGGCTGCTTTGCCAGCTGCTGTGTTTCTTGGCATGGTAGTAGGGGTGTTAGGTAATTTCTAGTGTTTGTTTATTTTCTAGGGGGGTTCTGGTCTGTGTATATCCTATTCTTAGGGTTTGTATTCTATTTGTGTTCTTTTAGTTCTGTCCTGTCCTTTTTATAGTCTATAGATATTTTTTAAGTTCCTTTTTAGGAAGAAAGAGTAGAGATAAGCTTTAGATAATGTTAGCGACTCAGTCAATTAAGGCACTAGCACGGCAAGAGGGACGCGCAAGCCTATATAATTAGTAGTCTATAAACAAGGATCCAAAGCTAGAGAAAGGAAGGGAGAAGAATAGCAGCGCCGTGCGAAGTTTTATGCGGTCCTCTAGTCACGTGGGCTCACGTGACTCGGCGTCTACCATAACGTCTACCATAATCCACCGTTTTCCACCAGCACCGTAACATCTATCTTGCCCTTTTTTAGCTTATTCCCTCTAATAGATCTTATTATTAATCTTTATCACTTAATTTATTAAGTCTTTTAGACTTTCTATATCTTCTATTAGGATAATTATATCCTAGACTTTAGCCTTAAGTCCCTATTTATACTATGCTATAAGCGCCTTATTATTCCACTTAACCTATATTATAAGTGTCTAAAACTGCATTATATACTTAATTGCTAAAGTATGTTATACTAAGTTCTATAGCTTTCTTTCTGCTATTATTATTGCTTCCAGGTCTCTAAATATCTGCATTAGTCTTTCTGCGAACCTGTTTTAACTTAAGAACATATACCAGATATCCTAGTTAGTAGTTATCATTCCATAAACCTAGATTTTAGTAAGGTAAGATTTAAACCACTTAAGTGCCCTTCCTATTAAGAACAGTCCTGCATACGCTACTTGGTCCATAGTTATTACCAATTTTACTCCTTCTTACATAACCTTAAAGTGCATTTATATTAGAAATCCCTTAAGTTTTAACTTCTTACCTAAAAATCGCTTAATTAATAGTAACTTAACCTTAGCTACTCCGATGCCATTAATTCTTTCTTTAAGTACCTTATTATTGCCCTATAGCTAGTTAACTATTTCCTATAACTATCTAACTATAACTAGTTATAAATTAGTATCCCTTATACTGGTGTCCCCGCTAGTACCTAAGGTGGTTACCACTGTCAGCGTTAATGTAACTAGTGCTTTTAGTGGCATACTATTCGACTTATTAATACCGTAACTGTGGTAGTAAATATATAATAAAGCCTTATAGCAGGAACTACGGTAGACTTGTTATTAGGCTAGGTATATAGATATTAAACAAAGTTAACAATGTAACAGTAATAAGATAATAACTAGTAGAGTGGTTACCTAACAGATTAACTCTAATTATATTCTAAGATTTACTACAAAGAAAGGAACTATCTAGGTAGGAACTGTGGGTCCTTAAATACACAAACCTATGCCTAAGAAAGTCCTTGCTCCGCCTGCTCTATCTACTTTATTTACTCTGTCTTAGATCTTACAGATTACATAGATTACACAGATTACATCACGTGACCTCGGTTACTATTTCTTGTTAGATAGTTCTACCAGATCCATCCTAGACCGTGCCCTTACTAACTAACTAGCTTCCTCTAACTCCTCTCCAAGTAGTCGTAACATTGTACTTAAAGCGTCCATAACAGTAGTATCTTAAAATATAATTCTTGCTTCCGCATTTAAAGCAAAGGCCTAGCTTAATGCGTTATTCTTATTTAGGGGACCCTAGTAGAGCGTATCCTAGGGTCCCTATGTTAATATCTATAGCATTAGGGTGCTTAGGCTAAGATAATAACTTAGTGGACATTTGCGGAGCTATTATATTGTATTAAGGAGTGGACTTTGGTGTTAGGCGTAGTATATTATTATACCATTTATTAATAACGTTTATATAGACGTTAAGGGCTCCTAGTAGGTCTATACCTATTAGGGGGGTTTTTAGTTTGGGACTTAGGGATTTAATAAGGCTATTAACTAGTACGGAGTTGTTCTAGTCTATTTCTTTTGCGTAATGGTTAAATTTAGAGAAGTATACTAGGAAGCTTTTTTTTTTTTAAAAGTTATATGGTTTATCTTCCTTTAAGCGGTAGCCTAATAGTTTAGGTTACCGTATATAGCTTTAAGAAGCACAACTAGGCTTTATACTAAGTTTGGCTAAAGAGGTTTAATAAGGTCAGCTATGTCTCCTCCTAGTTAACTTAAGGCGTAGTAGAGTTAGTTGGCCTTAGTTAGGTAACGGTTAGTGTTACTAGTTAGTTTATTCTTAAGCCGGCTTAAAAATAATTAAAGTTCTTATTATTTACCGGTAAATACTAGAGGGTCTAGTAATTTTTTAGATCGTTATAGTGCAGTAGATAGATTTATGGGATAAATATCCGTAGCTGGCTTAAGGTTTATACCTAACGAGCCAGGTCTAGATTTAGTTATTTTTATTTTGTTTATAGATGGCGTGTTAGCAGCCTCTTAGGCTAGTATTTGGTCTTAGGTCCCTAACGCGAATGCCTTAAGGGTGCGGACTTCTTCTTAAAGTGCTTTAATTAATTCCTAGTGCCGTGCTTCTTGTTTAGTTTGTTATTTAGCTATAGCGGCCTAGTTCTATGCAAGGGCGTCTATAAAAGACTTCTATATATTTGCTAATTGTTCTTAGAGTACGGATATAATATTAGCGGTTATTGTAGGGGCTTTAAGGTTGTCCTATATTTTGGACTGGGCGGGATAGGGTAAAGTATAGGTTTTTAACGCAATATAGTGTTACGGAGTAAGTATAAGTAGTAATAATATATAGCGAAGTAGATATTATTAAGCTATGTATATAAACTGTGTAATAAGGTTAAGACGTTATGTAAGGAAAGAAAGTAAGGAAACAGGAAGAAAGGGTATATATTATTAGTTTAGTTGCTTAGTTAATACGTGCACGGAGTAGAGTAGGATTTAAGTAGCGGTCCTGGCAGAACTTAGTAGGATTTGGTAGACTTGGCAGAATATAGCAGAATGCGGCAGATTGCCGTTAGATTTCCGCATATTGTCATCAGATTGCCGTTTTACGGTTGGTCTCTTCTTGCTACATTAATGGAAATAGGTAAAAACAGGTAGACGTGTATAAGGTGTTACGGAGGTGTCCCGTAATAACTTTATATTAACTTAAAGAAGTGCAAATTCTTAGTTACAGAAGTAAAATACCTTAGACTAATTATTACTACTAAGGGTGTCTATATAGACCCCAAGAAGGTATATATAATTATTAAATAGTAAACCCCTAACTGTATTAAGGATATATAAGCCATCCTTAGTTTTAGTAACTTTTATTAGAAATTTATATATAACTTCTTAGGTGTTATAGCACCGCTTATAGCAATAATATAAATAAAGGGCCTTTCTGTAAAAGGAAGAAAAATATATCTACGTTTTATCTAAACGCCTAAATATAAGAAGGCGTTTTAAGACCTTAAAGATGCTTTTACTAAAGCACCTATTCTAGCTTACTTTATACTAGGATAACAACTCTATCTTAAGATTAACTCCTTAGACTACGTTAACGCAGGCGTCCTCTTCTAGATAGGTAATAACGGTCTCCTCTACCTAGTTGCATTCTACTTATCTAAGCTTATACTATAAGATCTATAATAAGGAACTTCTTACGATTATATAAGTGTTTAAGAAATTCTAACTAGAACTCTTCTGTAGAACCTAACTAGCCAACTAAAGTCCTTACGGATTATTGTAACCTTAAGCGCTTTATAACTATAAAATAGCTAAACTAACGCTAAGCACGCTAAAATAAGTTCCTCTCTAGTTTTAACTTTAAAATTATATATAAGCCAGGAGTATAAGGTATTAAACTCAATAGCCTAATACGCTGCTTACAAGACCTTCCTTAGTCTAAGAATAACCCCTGTAATTGGTTCTAATAATAGATAATCTTAAAAGCACGGGATTTAGCCCTAGGCATGCTACCTACAATAGAGCTAACTATACCTTAGCTTTATACTACAGAACTAGAGTTACCTTTTAAAATTAATAAGCTTATTACTATAGTATATAATACCTCTGTTAACCTATTACTATATTAACTTATTATCGCAAAGACCGCTAGCGCCTATATACTGCCTACTAACCTCTAAATCTTAGGCTAGATTAATATAGCAGCATTAAAAGTAAAAGAGAACAGGCTCTATTATAAAGGCCGCCTATTTATCCCTAACTTAGAAAATATATAACGGTAACTAATCTAAATAGCCTATAACCTCTAATTAAGCGGCTACCTAGGTAAAGAAGGAACCTATAAACTTCTTAGCCAATACTACTTCTAGCCTAAAATAATAGACTTAGTTAAACGCTTTATAGATGCCTACTACGGTTGTAAGCGCGCTAAGGCCTTTAATATAAAGTACCAAGGACTACTGTACCCTCTATTAGTACCTATACAACAATAGGCAGATATCGCTATAGATTTCATTATTAACCTACTACCCTATAAATAACGCGGCCGTACCTATAAGAACATCCTTATAATAATATGCCGACTTATAAAAGAGCGCCACTATGTCCTAACTAAAGGCGTAGCCGTTAGCAACGTTATTAACGCCTTCCTTCGCAAAATTTACTAATTATATAGGTTACCTAACTTAATTACGTCTAACTAAGGTATATAGTTTAACTCTAATATATAGAGACAAATCTGCTAACGCCTTAGCATCTCCGTTAAGATATCTATATCCTTCTACTATAAAACTATTAGGTAACTAGAAAACGCTAATGCTAGCATAAAAGCGTACCTACAATAGGTAGTTTCCTATAGTTAAGATAACTGGGTAAATTACCTTCTACTAGGTAAATTTATAGTAAATAACTACATCTTAACCACTATAGAACTTACCCTATTCTTTATAAGCGGGGATTATTACCCCTAATCCGGTATAGAGCTTCTAAACCCTATTAATAAGAACTGCTATATAGAAAACGCCTTAAGATACTACTTGTTAACTAGCATATAGACCGCATAAAAAATCCACTTGACTACTATAAGGGAGAGATGGCCTAGGCTTAAGCAAAGTAGGCCTACTTTACCGACTATTATAGAACGCCACCACTAGAGATGCGTGTTAGCGACTAGTTATGGCTAGATATACATAATATCTCTACGCAGAGGCCTATAAAGTTACTTAATTATAAGAACCTCAGCCTCTATTTAATTAAATAAGTTATTAATAGGGAAGTTATATATAAGCTAGAGCTCCTACTTACCCTAACCACCCGTAAAATATAGCCTATATTTTACCTATAGCTACTATACCTTTACTAGCCTAACTCCTTACTAGGATAAATATAGCCTAAACCCCTATTAGTACTAATCTAAAATAAAAACAAAGACGAAAACTATTAGGAGTGGACCGTGAAATAAATTATTAACTCTAAATACTTTAGCAAAGGTAGAGGACGGCGGCTCTACTACAGAGCTATCTATATATGATTTAATATAGATTAGCCAGAATAGCAACTATAGAAAGACTTTAAAAATGCAAAGGATCTAATTAGCGATTTTTACTACGCAAACTTATAGAAACCGGGCCTAAGCAGAGATTTCGTGCCTAATTCTCTATGGAAGCCCTTATAGAGTTAAACCGTTGTCATTACCACGTAAGGGTAAATTGCTATTAGATTGCTGTTAGATTGCCACAGATTGCCATTACGTAATGGTAAAGTGCGATTATATAACTGGAAAATTATTAAAATATCCAGGAACTTTAACCAGCGATTAAAGTTATTTAATTAGTTGGATTTTTAGGTGCCAAGCCTTATTACGTAACGTTATTGTAAGCCTTTAGTAATATTTCCTTTTCTTCTTTATACCTTAAGTATCCCTTCTATATATACATAGTAACCATAGCGTTGCTAGAGCTCCGTCTTAATAGAAGGGGGGGTAGTATTATAGAACTCTACCGTAGGGGCCTCTATAAGAGAGCCCTGTGCTCTTGCATATACCTCGCGTATAGCTTACGTCAGCTATACGTAGGTATATTACCTCTTTACGCCCTTAACCCTTATAATTGATCGCGTAACGTCTTATAGACTTCTTAAATACATACGCTCTATAGCTACTACCCCCGTCCCGTAATAGGAGTCTTTTAAAAATATTCTTACCCTATAGTCTACTTTATAGTTAAAGAAAGCCCTCCTAGCCTCCTTCTCCTTCTCCTTCTATAGCCTTTAAAACAAATTTAAGGCCTAGTACTTAAAAAATACTATAAGGACGTATAAGCTAAAGTAGAAAGAGTGGGAAGACTAGTATATAAGACTAAAAGGTAATATAGACGGCGCCTAGGTAATAGAAGATAAGCTTTGCCTATTTTTAAAGTAGTAAGTTATTAACTAAAAATTATAGGCTGCTAGCTATTAAAAACGGAAGTTAAAACGGAAGTTAAAACGGAAAGAGATATAAAAAGATAGTAAGTAGGTAAAGAAAAGATAGAAGATGGTTAAGTAGGTAAGATAGCTAGGGGGGAAGGTAGCTATAGGGGCAGCTATAGGGGTAGCCGTAGTTATAGGGGAGAAAGCTATAAAGGAGGAAGGGGAGATATAGGACAAGGAGGCCTTAGACGCCCTATTTAAGGAGATAATCTAATACTTAATTATAAATAACTATATCTCCGCTATTACTAAGCTTTATATATAGTAGTTAAAAGGTAAAACCTTATAGCCGCTACGGAGGGCGAAGCTCTTAGCAGTACTAGATAGCGTCCGCCGTAATAAGAACTAGATTTAATACGTTAATTTTATTAATTAAGGCCTATTTATAATTACTAGCGGCTATAACGTTAAAGGGCTTAAAAAGACAATTACTTAGTGCTAGGAGACGGCTCTAAGATACTGGGTTTAGTTAAGTCTTACCATTAAACTGCAGCTAAGTATTTATTAGGTTTGCATATTACTACTACCTATTTAGTCTATACAGCTAAAATTTTCTAACCCGTTCCTTAGGCCATACTACTATTACCTATAGTAAAAGTAGACGGGACGTTTAGCTTACTAATCTTATCCTTATTAAACTAGAAAATAAAGGGCCTAAACTAAATAAGTTAGCGCTATATATAATTATATTAATAATATAAGAAAAGCAAAATTAGTATAGTAAGGTTAAGTATATAGGCTATATACAGAACGCTAACCTTATCCTCTACCCCCTCTCTATAATAGCCTTTTACTTCTTTAACTGCTAAAGTAAAGATAGCGCTAAAAGCTTTTTATCCTTTTAGCAGCTAGAGGACTACTATAACCTATATATCTTTCTTAGTAGTATTAAAGTACCGTAATAGCCGCTAAGCTATTATACGCAGTTTAAATAGAATAAAAAGATATTCTAAAGGGTAGGAATTTACTTAAAGAAGAAAACCTATAGCGCCTATAAGTAGAGCATCTAGTATACTAAGTTTAGCAGCGTTAAGGAGACCTAAATTAAATAGGCTAGATGCTAGAATATAGACGCGATAATAGGAGCCTACCTTAGCTACCTACCTTATACGTTTATGCGGTTAATTGCCGGCTTCCAAAAAAAAAAAAAAAGGGCTACTTTCACCCCTATATATAGGAGGTGTTAAAAAAGGCCCTCTATTTAAAGATATGGCCTAAGACTAATGTCTAGCTAAAATGTATAGAGATCTACCACCTAGGTAGGGCCGATAATAAGGTTAGACGGCTTAACCTTATAGGCTTAGGATTTCTAGCTATAGATATCTAGGGCCTTAAACTGGCTACCCCCCTAAAAGTAATTATATAGCAATAAGGCACCGCCAGAAGTATAATTAACCTTATATTTATGGACGAAGGCCTATACTAGAGACTTAAAAGGTACAACCCCGAAGAAGAATGGGCACTCACCTTAGACCATATCCCCGTTTAGATATAGCTAGATCTAGATATTAAGGCGCAACTAAATAGCAAAAGATACGCAATAAGGAAGCTTAAGATAGACAGCTTCCTTAATATAGTTAAATAACGACTTTAAGACCTAGAAGAAATCCACCCAATACTAAATAAAAGAGGCTTATTAGCCACCCCTAAGGAAATTAACTAAAGACTAGAAAGGATTTAGGTAGTAATTAAAAACGGACTAGAAGAGCACTGCCCAGTCTTAAAACTAAGCCCCTATACGCGATATATATAGTCCACATAGTACGCGGTTCTTATTACTAGCTAACAATAAGCAAAAAGGAAATATATAAGTAGCTACAACCCTAAAGACAAGAGATAATATAAAGACACAAGAAACTAGTTAAAGAATACCCTAAAAAAAGAAGTAAGGAATAACTAGAGACGGTTTATAAACAAGCATACTTTTAACCTAAGCCTCCCCTATAATAAGGGCCTTTAGGCTATAGTAAAATAGGTAAAGAAAAAGGCAGGGCGCCTAGTAGAAGACCTATACCTACCGCCCCTATAAAGAGTAGGGAAATTATAGGCCACCAATAATAATAATAAGAAGGTAAAGATCTTTATAAAAAGGTTCTTCCCCTATCTAGCTCTAGCTAACCTCAGTAATATTATAGGTAAAACACCGGTAACTTGCCTATAGATTAACAGCGATATAATAACAGAGGAAATGGCTAGAACTATTAACCACCTTTTAAATAATACAGCACTAAAACCAGATGGGATTCTAAATAAGGGTTTAAATATCTATAGACCACTTATAGCACCTTAGCTTATAAATATAGCCAGAGTATACTTTACTATAGGCTACTACCTATAACTTAGTAAAGCTATAATAACAGTTATTCTATAAAAAGAAGGCAAAGCAGATTACTTAACCCTAGGAAGCTACTACCCTATTGCCTTAGAAAACACCCTTAACAAGATCTTAGAAAGGGTAATAGCAGACCGCATAGTAGATATAGCTAAGAAATACACCCTACTACTATAAAGCCAAATAGGGGCAAGAAAGAACCGCTTAATACTATTAGCACTTACGCTACTCGCTGCCACCATTAAATCTACATAGGCGATGCGAAGGGACTTTATAGTATTAATGCTTAGCCTAGATATTAGCAGCGCCTATAACAACATCCCCCATAAGCGCCTCCTATACATCCTTATGGTAAAGGGCTTCCTAAAATAGATTATATAATTTATTTAAAAGTTTATAAGCTAAAAAGAAATATTACTAGTCTTTAGTGGATACCAGAGCCCCCCTATTATAGTTACAACAGAAATACTATAAGGATCACCCCTCTTACCTATACTCTTTCTTTTTTATATAAGCAACTTACTTAACTCCTTTAAGAAAGGGGCAACCTAGGGGATAGGCTTTATTAATAATATAAACCTAATTATATATAGGCCATAGAGAATTGTAGAATACTAGAGAAAGCTTATAATACCTATATAAAATAGGCAAGATAATATAGAGTCTAATTCTTACCAGAGAAATACCAGCTAATTTATTTTATAAGAAAATGCAACTAATCTATAGATCTTTAGTATATAATTTATATCTAAGGCTTTAGAGGCTAACTAGTTTAGGGCCTAAGGGTATTAGGAGTATAGGTAGACAGTAAGCTTTAGTGGGGCGTATATACGGCGCAAGCGGCCCGTAAGGGCTAAGCATAGTATATCGTATTATCTAGGATTATTAATTCCATATGGGGTCTATACTTCTAGAGGTCACGCCTACTATATATAGCAGTTGTCTGGCTAACTATAACGTATAGATCTAGTGTTTAGGCCATTGGAGAAAATAAGAAAGGCCCTCCTAAATTACTCCTTAAACTACTCCAAAAGGTCCAAACAGCCTACCTCTAAAGTATTATAGGTAGGTATAAGCAATTGGCTACAGCACTGCTTAAGAAGGAAGCTAATATTCCCCTCCTATAACTATATATTAAAGCCGCTGCAATATAAAGGGCGCAAAATAACCGCAACTCTAATATTATAAAGTATATTAAGACACGCCTAAATAATCTATGGAGGGACCCTAGGGTGTCCTATAGGAGAATAATCTAATAACCCTAAAGTAGGGAAGACATATTAGAGAAATAGGTAAAGAAAGTAGAAGAAGAATAGTGCTATATTAGGGCCTAGGCCCATATAGAGGAGGAAGGGAGACGCGTAAGAGGCCAGTAAAAATAACAGTAAAAGAGATAAAGAAGCTAAAGTAGAGTATAAAAGAACGCTAGGAAACCATTTACCGTAATATAATACTAGTTGGACCAATACTAAAGAAGTGTATAGGAGTTAAAGGTACAGAAGCTAACTTAGGCAAGAGGAATCTAAGCCGTAGCATAGTTAACGCCATAGGGGGTAAACACTTAAGGGCTCCAAGAAGGCCTAATAAAGGTAGAAAATATAATAGCAACACTCTTAAGAATAGGAATAATAGGACTAAAAGATTGGCTTTACTGGGTAGGTATCCTACTAGGTAGCCTAAGATATAAATATAGCTGGCTAAGATAGACACCAAAATATATAATACTATTATGCCCCTTACGCACTAACTAAGAAGTAATACTCTTAGTAGCTGGTACAGAGAACTATAATATACTACTCTGAACATAAAAAGGTCTTAAGGCGGTTACCTAGTAGCTTATTAGCCAAAATATACTAGACTAGTTTTAGGTTATAAAGGAAATGGTAATAGAAGGCAAAGAGGCGAGTAATAGGCGCCCCCTAGTAACTCTATAGTAGTAGAGTAAAGTTTATAATACTAGCGCGTCTATAGGTTTGTTACGGCAGCAGTAGTTCCTAAGGAGGTTAAAAAGTAAAGTAGTAGAGCACTATAGGCGACTCCTAGGCGCTAAGTAGGCGAGTCCTAAAAGGCAGGGAGATAGATTACAGGGTTTTCTTAAGTAGAGTTTTCTCCCTATATATAAATAAGGAGTAGTCCGCGTGGGCCCAATAGGGATCCAAATCGGACGTTAAGCAATGAATAATTATTAATATTATTATATATATCCGCAATTCGGCTAGTTATATAAGGGAATTTAAAGATCTAGCAGAAAGAATAATTTTATTTAATAACCAGACAAGATCGAATAGCTAGTATTAGATACTAGATATAGCTAAACAATAGTTAAGCGCCATTAATATATATTTAAAGAACTACTTTACTACGCTCTAAACGAAGTATCTCTATCTAAAGGACTAGAAATTTCTTTATACGACTAAGGCATTTCTTTAACTATTCTATTAAGCAACTCTAAAAACTTAGGAAGACTACGCAATAATTAATAGAGTACTCTTTACTATAGATATTCTTATTAAGTACTTTAAAAAGGCCCTTATAAGTAGAATTTAGGGTTGTTTTAGATATATCTTATTGCGATAAGTCTTGGCATACCCTAAATAAATTTTTGTTTGCCTTCTTCTTCTTTATTATTATACAAATATAGCTTTAGAAGTAGAATTAGAAGCTCTCAACTCTATTAATACCTCTAAATTAAAAAATATATAAGGTTGCTTAGCTCTTTTAATATAGGAGCATACCTATCTACTAGGCAGTAATGAGCCCGTACAAAATAAAAACGCCTATCTTTTATTCTATTATAAACACTGCATAGAGTTATACGCTATATAGTTAAGCCTAAAACTAGTTGTATAAAAGAAGCAATATAGGATTAATTAAAAGATTTTTATTTTAAAGCGTTATCTTAAAATAAGATAGAAGAGTTAGATTTACAAGTACTCCAAGTAGTCCTAAACAAGAAAGTTATTAATAAGGCCTTTATTATATTAATTATTAAGACAACAGCAAGAGGGAGAGAGAGAAAGGAGCTAAAGTAGAGCACGAAAGAGTGCTAGGAAACCATCTACCGCAATATAATACTAGCTAGACTAACACTGGAGAGGCGTATAGGAGTCAAAGGTATAGAGGCTGTCTTAGGCAAGAGGAACCCAAGCCATAGCATGGTTAAAGCTATAGGGGGTAAATACTTAAGGGCTCCAAGAAGGCCTAATAAAGGTAGAAAATACAATAGCAACACTTTTAAGAACAGGAATAATAGGACTAAAAGATTAGCTCTACTAGGTGGGTGTCCTAGTAGGTAGCCTAAGATGTAAATATGGCTGGCCAAGACAGATACCAAAACATGTAATACTATTATGCCCCTTACGCACCAACTAAGAAACAATACTCTCAGTAGCTAGCACAGAGAACTATAATACACTGCTCTTAATATAAAAAGGTCTTAAGGCGGTTACCCAGTGGCTTATTAGCTAAAATGTACTAAACCAGTTCTGGGTTGCAAAGGAAATGGTAATAGAAGGCAAAGGGGCGAGTACTAGGCGCCCCCTAATGACTCTACAGTAGTAGGGTTAAGTTCGTGATACTATCGTATCCGTAGGCTTGTTATGGCAGCAGTGGTTCCTAAGGATGTTAAAAAGTAAGGTAGTAGAGCACCATAGGTAACTCGTAGGCGCCTCGCAGGCGCTATGCAGGCGAGTCCTAAAAGGCAGGGAGATGGATCACGGGGTTTTCTTATATAGAGTTTTCTCCCCACATGTATATAAGGAGTAGTCTGGATGGGCCCAACAGGGATCCAAATCGGACGTTAAGCAATGAATTATTATATTAATTATTGTATAAAACTTACTATTTTAAATAGCTAAGTGGCCAGAGTTCTATATCCTTCTATAGTTAATTAATTCCAAAGTAAACGGCTATATAACTATAGCCCATTTAGCAGTTCGTAAAAAGGTCTATAACTTATGGCTATTATAAAAGGATATTATATAAAAGAAGCTACAGTCTACACTAACAAGTATTTATCTCTCTATTAATATCTAGACCTCTTTAAATAATTACCTTCTCCTCGCGATTTGCAGCCATTTTATTAATAGTTAGGAAAAGCCTATAAACGCTCTCCTCGGCCTTTATACGGTAGCCTCTTATAGCGGGGATAAGCAATAAAATACTCTCCTTTTAGTGCTTAAGGACTACGGGATTACGCGAAAACTGGGTACCGTTATATTTAATAACCATACTGCAAACGATAAGCTCTGTTATATAATAAGCAACTAGCTTCTCTAGGAAGAAGAAATTAAATAGAACCCCATCCACCAACGGATCCGCTATTAGGGTTATATTCTAAACCTTACCGTTTAGGCTTTTCTCTTTAAAAACTTAATTAGTCTTAATAATATTAAGTTATATAAAAAAGATAAGATAAAAGGAAAAGAATTAGATCTAAAAGAGGAGAAAGATAAGAGCAATATATTTTAGAAACTTAGCGCACTTAGGAAGCTTTATAATATTGCCGTATACACTTATAGCTTGGCTAGTCATATAAGAGAGTTTAAAAGTCTTATAGGGAGAAGAATTCTACTTAATAATTGTATAAGATAGAATAGCTAGTATTTTATACTTAGCGTAGTAATTTAGAAAGAGTCTGCCATTAATATATATACTAAGCGTAACCTTAATATACTTGAAAAAGACTGCCTTAGTCTAAAGGACTGGGAGGCGCTTTATATAATAAAAAGCCTTCTTTAGACATTCCACTAAGTAGCCCTAAAATGCTAGGGATATAAAGCAACACTTAAGAATATACTCTTTATAATAGATATTGTAATTAAGCACCTTAATAAATCTTAGGTTGGTTTATCTCCTTACTTTATTTTCTAATTTAGCTAATATTATATAATAGAAGGAGTATATATCTAATAAAGAGTTCTCTAAACATATTAGAAATGCTTAAAATACCTTTAATAGGTATTACTATAAAACAGATAACTTGTCCCTTTACGCCGCTATGCTTATTCTTTATCTAGCCTATTATATAAGATATATTAAGCAGGTTTGGAAAAAGGAGTAGCGTAAGCCTATATTTAACAGCGTTAAAGAGCTTTAGGAAAGATATTGGAATAGAAGTTTTACGCCTAGAAGTATATTATTATATAAAAAGCCAGCTCTAGCTTAAGGCCTTAATAAGTTTAATAAGATTGCCGAGGATCTTAATAATATAATGTTTTAACTAAAAAGTTAGGATAAGTATAAGGACTTTATCTCTAAGACGCCGTATAAGATTTCAACTACTATACTTTAGTGGTAGTCTTAGGAACAATAACAAAAGCGCTAGCCACAGCTCTTACTTATAGCAATTAAAATTCTCTTAATTCTAGCAATAAGCGATAAGCTAGAAAGAGTCTTTTTAGGAGGACATTGTATGGTATTATGGCAGAGAATATAGATAGATCCTAAAACTCTTAAGAAAACAAAGTATTTAAAGAATTAGTATTAGAGAAGAACTATAAGAGGAATAGGGGATTTTTCTTTAAGTATTTAACTATTATATAGTTAGGGGGAGAGGTATATAGGGACCTGTTTCTACTATAATATTCGCAATATCCGCAATATCTGCCGAATTCTGCTGAATTCTGCTTAGTTGGGGTAGAAAAGCCCTGCATAGGGCACTTTTATCCTTATTAATTGTGATATTTTATACTCGCTTGTTCGCATTATCCAAAACAACCCTAGTAGAATTTCTAGTTTTTACTGGATTAAATAAGGCTAATACTATATAGTAGTCTAAGCATACTTCTAATAAGGAGTTTAGCTCCTAAATTAGAAAGGGGTGGGAGACCTTTAATAAGTACTATAGTAAAACTAACGACTCTTCTCTCTACGCCGCTGCCCTTATTCTTTATCTAAACTATTATATAAAGTATATTCGCGTAAACTAGAAGGTTAAATGGCAAAAGCTAATAGTATAAAAGGTTAAAGAACTTTAAGAGTCTTATTAGGAAAAAGCGCCTACTCCTCTTACTTTTTTTTTGTATAAAAGGAAACCCTATTAAGATTAGGATCTTAATGAATTTATTAGGATTGCTTAAGATTTAGGAATATACGCTTAGTTAGTAAGTTAGGATAAGTATAAAGACTATAGCAATGAAGAACCGTACGATATTGGGAAGCTATCTACTCTTAAGTACGGAGGCAGCGGTCAAAAGTGACGGACCCCCCCCCCTGCGCCACTAAAACGCCACCAAAACGCCACGTTATCAGCTCTTGGCGTTCCAATTTAGGAAGGAGGCTGGAGTAGAAGATGGATTTTGACTCTCTATAACGAGAAGTGTAGATAGATGACATCATATTAGACACCTATTAAGGTGTTGATATATACAATATATACAGTTACTGCTTCCGCCCACCACCCCGTCGCTGTAGCCTCTTTGATGACTCAGCCTGCTGCTGCTGTGGCTCCTCGGACTCAATAAATGTCTTATTAAGGACCTCATTTGGAAGGCGACGTCGTGGATTTCGTCGTGGCGCTTGAGGTGGATCTTGAGGTAGTTCTTGAGGTAGTTCTTAAGGCGTTTCTTGAGCTTCTTATATAGCGAAAACAGTAGCTAGAGCTGTCAGATAATCTGTATTATCTAAAGGCGTGGGTCATGTGCACGAGTCACGTGCACGAAGACACGTCACTGAAGACACGTCAGATCAAGGTCAAAAAGACACGATATAAGATCATCAACGATTAAGTTAAGATCAATCAATCAACCCATTTCATCAATGAACTCATCTATTTGAACTTCGTGACAGTTATAAGCCCGGTCCGCCAACTCAAGAAGCTAGTCAGCTATTATTTAATCATTTAAAGAAATTCTACCTCATCATCAGACTCTGACACCTCATCATTAAGACGCAGACTCTGACAGAAATCCTATCACAAGTATCACAGGACGATTCTAACACAAACCTTCCACGAGATTCTATGAGATTCCACATTAATCATCACAGGACGACTCTAATAACAAGGACAATCCTGACAACAAGGACGATCCTAATAATAAAATACCATCTCAATTCCTCCTTTGCCTATTAGTTAAAATAACTCCACTAACGTTAAGTTTGTCAACCATAATCATTTTTAATAAACCAGAAGACTGGGAACAATGGCTATAGCAACTATAAGCCCTTATAGACAAATGAATTTGGGCCCACGTTAACCTAAATAATATAGTACCTCAACGAGCTCTACTACAAGAACTAGCCTATCCAGAAGTTACTAATTTTAATGAGAATGCAACCTTATATACATAGCTCTTGATAAATTAACAGAAAGCGTATAAGAACAGTAGACGATACTATAACTAGGATATAAAGTACTTTTTAAAACAGGAAGAGTATCTATAATAGATACGCACCCAGATTACATCCACAGTATTAATTTAGAAGAAGCTACTGCTTAACCCTTCCCTTACAGTTAAAGAATGGCTGATTCGTTTAAAAGAAGACACTAAACCCTTAAAGAACTTTATAATAAGGAAGGTACAGCTGCAGTATATAGAGTTACTTAAGGGGCTTAAGCAGATAAAGGTTACCTAGTGGCTTAACCGATGGGAGCATACAATAAAGATGGTAGAGAAGTATAATCTTCTATAGATAACTAATGGGATCTGGCTAATAGACCTTATAAATGCAATACGACCTATAAGCGAAACCTATTTTGTTCTGTACATAAAGTAGGCAAATAATACCAAAAAGGCTCCCTTATTAGAATACCATAAAGTAGTAATAGAGCTATAAGAAGCATTCCAAAACCTTTCTAAAGCCGTACCTATAACGGCAAGAGGGAGTGCATTTAATGTAGACTTTATAGGAGAGCCCGAAGAGGGTATCTTTATTACTGCTAAAGTCTAAAAAGGAAAAGGGAATAACTTATCTTGCAGCCAAAAAAGGGCAGGTATAAATTTAACTAAAGAGATGTCTTCTAAAAGGTCAAAGAACCTTAAATGCCTAGTATGTGATATAAGGGGACATACCCTTCCTAACTATTAGTATCTATTTAAGAGTAAAAGGCCTAAGGGATTTAAAGCTATAGATACACATATAAAAAGGGTACTTATAAAGGTAGAGTAAAACAAAGATCTAGCTGCCTAAGTGGAATAACTTAAGCTTAAGGAATCAAAGGTTAATAAAGCTTAATAATAATAGAAAACAGTTAAGATTAAGGGAGAAGCCAATGCGATATTCCTAGAATTATATTACACCGGTTAACTCTATCTATTAAAGCTATTAACCATTCTTAACTTAGGAACCACTCTCTACATCTTTAATAACCTTTTTTATTTTTATAATTTTAGGAAAGCTCTAAGACACAAATATATTATCGCCGGCAGCTTAGAAGTGCCTATACTAGATTACAGCGATGTTACTATCTAGGTTATAAAACCAGATAAGAGTAAGGGAATCCTACATCTTAAGGATATTGCCTTTTATACGGACTTTAATACGAATCTAGTGTCGTTCCGTCTACTTTAAAAACGAGGGTTCTACTAGGACAATAAAGGAGACAATAATCTGCTAGTTTAGAAGGACGACACAATCCTATATTAAATAAAAGAACGTCACGGACAATAGACTATTAAATATGTCTAACTAGGAAGTCTATTAGCGTTCAATATAAGCCGACTGCTACACCGCCAATAGAAGCGCAGAGTATCGTTAAGAGACGCTTGTCTAGATTTAAAAGGTAATGTGTATCTATAGTATCTGCGTCTAGGTTATCTAGGACCTATAAGCCTTTACTATCTAGGTCTTAACGCCCTAGGAGTCAAGCTACAAGGCCTAAAGACAACGGAATGTTAATATTGCAGTCTCGCCAAAATCAAGTGTTAGGTCTTAAGAAGGTTCTTAAAACGGAATATTAATAAACCTTATCTTAACCTCTATATTAACTAGACTAACCTTAAGGAAGCGCATGCTGGATTTATATAAGTTATATTTATCTACAACACCTTTTTAGGAAAAACCTTCCCGTATTTTATGACGACGCATAGTAAGAAGAAGGAGACACTATAAGTACTTAAAGATTTTATCTAATGGATTCGTCTAAGGTATAACCTTAAAGTTAACACCATTAGATTAGATAATAAGCTAGGGAGAAAGAGAACACTTAAATAGCTACAGACTTAAAGGATTATATTTAAGCCTTTGGCACCATATACCTAAGCTTAGAACGGTACCGCTGAACGCTTAGGGGGTGTAATCATTAAGAGAATATAAGCAATAAGAATTACTGCTAAGCTACTGCATAATCTATGGAACAAGATTATTAACTATATAGTCTACCTTTAAGATCAAACGCCACAAGAAAGCAATAGATGGAAATCACTATATAAGAGGTTCTATACCTACCTAGCTAATGGGTTAAGAAAGCCGCAACTAGCGCACCTAAGGGCCTATGGCTGTAGGGCGTATATAATAACGTCGGATACCTAGCTAAAGAAGAAAAGGCTAAGCAAGCTAGATCCGCGAGCCCACATTAGCTACCTTATTGGCTATAACTCTACCAATATCTACAGGATCTGGATCCTATATAAAGGTATCATTATCTCTACTAGGGATATCATCTTCAATAAAAAGACGTTCTTTGATGGCAAGCAAATGGACATTTTAAAGGACCTATACACTGAATTAGACACGCTAATTAAGAAGATTTAACTCCCTAATACCCTAACCAAGAATGAGGTCCTTCTAGAAGACAATAAAGAAATATTTAAACCGTCAATTTAAGAGGAAGACGACGACAACGTCAATAAGCCAGTTTAAACCTTTAATGAGTTAGCAGATCTCAAGCTTATAAGAGCTCTTAAAGATGCGTACTATACACCACCTCTAATAGAAGAAGATGAAGAATCTCCATATGCCTTTTATATTGAGTATCCTACGAAGTCAGGTGTATAAGGTACTGATTAAGATATCGCTTATTAAATAGGAGATGCGTTTAACACTTAGGGGGTGTCTAACAACTTAGTTAAAGACTTATTTAAGGAAGCCTATAATAATAGGTTTAAAGACTTTATTATTAAAAGAATTACGTCAGCCTATTAAGGCGCCTTCTTAGCAGGAAGGAAGTTCAACCTTAACAGTTAACTTAACAACAGTAAGCTGAAATTAGGCAGAACACACAATGTTAGATTATATAGGAAGAACCTACCTCTGCCACCTTAGTTAATCTAGGACCTTAATATGCATCCTCTTCAAGATCAGTTCTAAGAGGCTTAATAAGCCTATCTCCAATCTTATTATTAAATAAGGTCGTTTTAAGAAACAGACAAGAAGCATATAAAGGGACAGCAGGTCCTCAGCTTAATGTAGGTGTTTATCTACAAGACGGACAAGCACGGATTTCTCTAGAAATATAAGGCATGTTTAGTAGTATATGGAAATCAATAGGCCCTAGGAGACCTACCTATAAGAGCTACTATATTAGCTAGTACAACCTTCCGAACCCTTATGGCAATTACCGCAAAATTTGACCTGGAGACGATATAGATAGATGCAGTTAATGCGTTTATCCATTATAATCTTAACGAGGTTATCTATATAAAGCTACTACCAGGGTTCAACAAAGGAAAGAAAGATAAAGTACTGCGCTTAAGAAAAGCCTTATATGGACTACAACGATTACCACTATTATAGTAGAAGAATCTCATAAGCTTGTTAAACGAATTAGGCTTTAAAGAGGTACCTTAAAAGCCATATATTATACTAAAAGGTAGAATAGTCGTCTTTTTCTATATTAACAATATTGTCTTCTGCTACCAAAAGATAGATAAGAAGAAAGCTTAAGAAGTAATTAAGGAGCTATGCAAGGAATACCAGATAAGTATCCTTAGCAAGCTAAAATGGTTCCTAGGAATCCACGTACTATGTAATTATAGCTAGAGGCTCCTATAGCTATCCTAGAAAGCCTATATTAAGAAAATAGCTAACTAGTATAAGATAGATCTTAAAGGGCGTCTTCTAGACACTCCTATGGTAGAATTGGAACTCCTCCCTACTAATTACCGATCGATCCGTCTAACACTTCTGTCCCTTAATATAGACCTACTAGTCCGTCCTATATCCCTACTAAGAGAAGCAGCTTCTATAATGCTATATCAGAGAAAAATGGGTTTAATACTTTATGCAGCCACTATAATGCGTCTAGATATTGCTTTTGTAGTATTACAGCTGGTAAGGTTTAATCAGAACCTAAGCTAAGAGCACTATTAAGCGGTAGATAGAGTAATCCAGTACCTATATAGCACGAGGAGCAGAGCAATCTACTATAGAGGAGACAAGGAAGGAACGAACGGTAAAGGAAGAGATAAAGGAATACGTGACAAAGGATGAGACAATGGAAGAGACGGTAGAGGTAAAGCGCAATTATTTATCTGTGCTAGTGATGTATTATTCGCGGATAACTCTATTAACAGAAAGAGCTTGCAAGGATATATTATAAAGCTATTTAGGGGGCCAATTGCCTGGAGAGCAAACAAGCAGGGTACGGTAATAATATTAAGCATAGAAGCCGAGTTGTTAGCCCTATTATAGATAGCAAAGAAAGCTATCTTTATTAGTAGGCTGTTTAAAGCAATAACGTTACGCCTAAACGAGCCCTTAATTATTAAATGTAATAACACACAGACGCTCTAACTGATTATAGAAGATATGGTAAAGCTAATTACAAAGCTCTAACACATTGACATCTATCAATACTGGCTATGTTAGGAATACGCAATAAGACAAGTACAATTTCAATAGATAGCGATAAAGGAGATAATTACTAATGGACTTACAAAGGCCCTACCTAAGCAGAGGTTTTAAAGCTTTATTAATATGATTGGGATGGTGGATATTAAGGAGTAGCTGGATAAGGAGAAGCAACTGGAGGACCTAAGGGACAGTATCAGAGCAAGACGGAAGGATTTAGATGAGATTACGGTTTAATTGACTCATTGACGGACACGAGAAGGTGGCTAGCTTTGACCTCAAAGAGCTTAAAGCTAAGGGGGTGTGTTAGATAATCTGTATTATCTAAAGGCGTGGGTCACGTGCACGAGTCACGTGCACGAAGACACGTCACTGAAGACACGTCAGATCAAGGTCAAAAAGACACGATACAAGATCATCAACGATCAAGTTAAGATCAATCAATCAACCCATTTCATCAATGAACTCATCTATTTGAACTTCGTGACAAGAGCAGCTCCAGCAGCGCTTTTTACTACCTTCTTTAGAGCACGCTTTCTTAGCTTAGCCTTTGCCTTTGCCTTTAGCTGTGAATTCTCCTTATCTTCGTCTGATATATCCTCCCAATTGTTCTGCGGAACACAGTGTTCTGGAGGCCCTGCGCGCCGAGGTATATCTAATGAGCCCTTGTGATACTCGTTGCCTCCCTTAAGCCTTATTATCTCTTGAATATACCAAGGGATCCTCTCAATCCACCGCTGAATTCGCCACTGTTTAAGATCTTTCTAAGCCTTCTTCCATGCTCTCTTGGCAGGCACAGGAGTTATAAGGGCGCCCTTCTTAGTAGTAGCTCTCTTAAGGTAAGGCCACGCTGGCTCTATTATATTTATGTTAGGCGAATTAAGGCACCAAAGGAGCCGTTAAACGTTCGAGAGGTTTATAAGAAGGTCGTGATAGAGAGAGACGTGCGGCGAAGCCTTATCTTCTTGAATTAGCGTACTAAGACGGTCTTTTTTACAAGCCAAAGCAATGGGTATAAGCTTTGGCTTAAGGACGAAGGTTGCATAGCGATACCAATTAATTCCTTTACCATCACCTCTTACAAGCTTGCCGTGCTTTTTATCCCATTTCCATGTAGGTTTAACTCCTCTAAGATTTTAAAGTCCTGTGCGTCTCATAGCTATAGCAAGCTCCTACTCTTCCTTCGCGGTAGCCTCCATCTTGGCGTTAATTTTAATAACTTCTGCAGTGGCGATAAAGCGCTCCTTCTTCGTTTCTAGGGCCCAAATATAGCAGGGACCTTTCCTATTATATGTAAAAGCGCCCCAAAACATAAACTCTGAAAAGCCCTTCCAACATTTTTTTATTGTAGACTTAAGAAAGCGTTCTTCTAGAGTCCTCTAAATACGGTAGCCTTTAAGGCGGTAGCCAAGAATAACTAACGTCTCGTCGGTCTAGATAACGTTCTTCCAATCTTCTAGCTTCTAATCCTTATGGCGGAGGCAGAATTCAAGCCTATCCTTCTTCATCTGCGCTGTAAGGCCGGGCTTACATGTTGGCTTCGTCTTTCGCATGTTTGATAAGTGGAGAATTCGCCATACTAATAAGGCTCCAATATCGCCGGCATCAAGGGAGAGTTGGAGGGTGCTTTTCTCTCTACTATATTGGTCACGACGAATAAGGTTAAGAACCTATTAAATTTTAGCAGACGTATGCTTTTTTAGACGTCCAAATTGGTCTCCATCTTTAAGATAGATGTTAAGAATCCTGTGGTCTTTAGTCTCGTCAAAGCCTTATTCTCTGGCTATTTTAACAAGGTTCTTAATGCGGGTTTCGCTTATGCCCATGGCAGCTTTAATATTAGCATTTATAGCCCTAGAAATCTTCATGCAAAGGACCTGAGCCCTAGTAGTAATATTATATAAAGTACGCATAATAAACGGTAAGATATAATATAGATTTGGTGTATTTTAGAAGCCTCTGGAGTATAGTATTGAGGGGAGAGTTGCATATGTGGCAACCCCGCTATGCGCGCCAAGACTCGGTTAAATCTAAACTAGCCTAATATGCGCCATATTAAGCCGCTAACGGCTAGCGCGACCAGGGGGGGGTTCGTCACTTTTAACCGCTGCCTCTATAGTGGTGTTAAGATTAATAAAGCAATCGTTGGCTAAGATTATCGTATATAGTAATTGATATTCTATTAATTCTAGCAATGAGCGATAAGCCAGAGAGAGTCTTTTTAGGAGCTCGTCGTACAATCTTATGGGAAAGGGCGCAACTAGGAGCTAAAAATATTGAGAGAGTGGAGTGTTTAAAACATTGGAAACGGAGTGGTATTATGTAAGGGGACTTTGTAGACAGGGGGCTATAAGGCACGATTGTAGGAATAGGATAGATTGTGGAGGAGACGAATCCTTGAGGAGGTAAGGCCTCTAGGATCGGAGAGGCTATATACTACGGGCACGTGCCTCCAGCACGTGACCGACGGACGTCCGAGGGTGTCCGTTATCTCATAAATCAGACCCCGGTGGACCGTTGGTACGTGCACTACGCGCACATGCGGGCATACTGCTCCTTATTAACCAACGAATTCTCCACCAAGGGTCTGAGAGCTTATGGGCCCAGCTTTGGTGGTAACGGAGCGTCAAAATACACCAAAAATCACCTTTTTCACTGCCGTATCTCGACCCTTCTACAACGTTCAGCTACTATAAAAATACTATAAGGTAGGAGCTCTTTAGTTTCTCTATCTATCGCATCAAATAATAACGTCGTAGCTATATTATGTAAAATATT
>Ga0307507_10002957_pt1 | contig 34128 bp, 11 predicted proteins | sample 7_EM_MG_FD_207223 | JGI IMG/M metagenome (GOLD analysis project Ga0307507, IMG submission 207223) | Populus trichocarpa ectomycorrhiza microbial communities from riparian zone in the Pacific Northwest, United States - 7_EM | ecosystem: Host-associated > Plants > Roots > Unclassified | place...
TTTTGGCTAAGGTAGCTACTATTACCTCTTACTATAGTATAAGACTCTACGTAAAGTTGGTGCTAGTAAAGTAGTATATAATATATAGGTAACTTACTAAGTTATTATAGGGGACTATTACCTAGGCTAAGGGATCTTCCCTAGGGTTAAACGCCATTAGGCCGGTTAAAGAGGTCTTAGAGAGAATAGTAGGATACCCTAGTCTGCCGGCGCCATATTTGCAAGGGTCGCTTATATACTATATATATGCTACTTACTAGTTTGGTATAGTAGCACTAGGACCGCCTATAAGGCCTATAACTTATAACTTTTGCTATAATATAGGCAGAATAGCATTAAGGACTATCCTTTTACTGCTATTTTTAAAGCCTTTAGCATAATCCGGGCGCTAAAATAGTGTATTAGTAGGATTTACTTTACCTGGCTTATATTTAATCTTAAAATTAAACTTAGCTAGTTCCTTAGCGTACTAGGCCTAGTAAGTAGATAAGCTCTTTATAGTTATAAAGTACTTAAGATTATTATAATTGTAGAGCACGCGCGTTATATATGCGGCGTGCTTAAAGTAGTAGCACCACGTCTTAAAGTATTACACTATAGCAAGTAGTTCCTTATTATGCGTATTATACTACACTTCTAGGCTAGTAAGCTTCTAACTATAATAAGTAATTAGGTACTAGTGGAGTTGGTCTCCCTGCCTAAAAGGCTATAAAAGTATACTACTATAGGCATAATTAGAAGCGTTAGTAATTACTATTAGAGGTAGATTAGGGTTAAAGTGGCGAAGTAGAGGAGCCTATATAAACGCAGTAGGTAGCTTATAAAACGCCTACTAAGCGTTATTAGGCTAAGACTAAGGTTAATACTATTTAGTAGGCCCCTTTTTACGCTTTTACTTCTTCTTCTTTTTATCTAATATTAGGTTATAATATACCCGTATAAGATATATATGTAGGGGGTATACGGTATCTAAGTAGTTCTAAATAAATTGCCTATAGAAGTTAGCAAAGCTAAGGAAGACCTAGATGTCCCTATAGAACTTAGGCTTAGGCCATTTCTTAATAACTTTTACGCGGGTAAGATCTATTATAATACTATTAGGTGTAATAATAAAGCCTAGGAACTTAACGTTCTTAGTATAAAAGATATATTTTAATAGTTTAGCGTATAGGCCTTAAGCACGAAGCTGTTATAGTACCTACTTAATATGCTTAACGTGTTTGTTCTTATTATTTAAGTAGATAAGAATATTATCTAGTTAAATTACGCAGATAGTATCTACTAGGGTCCTTAGAGCTTTTTAAATATAGCTTTAGAAAGTTATAGGGGCGTTAGTAAGACTAAAGGGCATTATTAGGTACTTAAAGTAACTATAGCATGTCTTAAATACGGTTTTTTTTTTCATCTCCCTTTTTAATATAAATCCTATAGTATGTATTACAAAGATCCAGCTTTATAAATATCTTTATATAGCTAAGCCTATTAAAAAGTTTGCTAACCAGCAGTAGGGGGTACTGGTTTTTAATTATAATCTTATTTAGGCGTCTGTAGTTAATATATAGCCGTATTATACCTTCTGTTTTAGTATAAAGAGAATAGGCGCTCTAATAGGCGACTTACTAGGCTTAATCCAACTCTTCTTAAGAGTACTCTCTAGGTACTTGTCACGGAGTAAGTATAAGTAGTAATAATATATAGCGAAGTAGATATTATTAAGCTATGTATATAAACTGCGTAATAAAGTCAAGACATTGCGTAAGGAGAGAAGGTAAGGAAACGGGAAGAAAGGGTATATATTATTAGTTTGGTTGCTTAGTTGATATATATATAGAGCAGAATAGGATTTAAGGAGCGGTCCTGGCAGAACTTAGCAGATTTTAGTAGATTTTAGCAGAATATAGCAGAATACGGCAAATTACCGTTAGATTACCGTAGATTGCCGGCAAATTGCTATTAGGTTGCCGTCTCGCGGTTAGTCTCTTCTTACTACATTAGTAGAAACAGGTGGATATATATAAGGTATTACAGAGGTATCCTGTAATAGTACCCCCCTTTAAACTCGAGCTTCTGCAAAATAGGGCTGTGGTAGTTCTAGGTAGAGTTTGTAAAAGTCTTCTATAGCTTATATAAGTCCTATAGAGTTAATGGGTTCCTATATAGGCTTATAAAAGCCTCTTAATTTTATAAGGTATATATACTAGTATTTTCGTTTATTATACTTAATATTGTTAATTCTTTTAATAAGGTACTTATTCTTACCATCCACTTTAACTAGTAGGGGAGGGTCTTAGATCTGTTTAGGCAGGGCGTTTAATATAGGGGTGGTAGGATAAAGAACTGACGTATAAAATATAGGGTGGATTTTAACCGTATTAGGGAGCTTTAGTTAGTAGGCATAAGGAAAGACAACTCTCTCAACCTTATAAGGGCCGGCATTCTTCTAATTAAGTTTCTTAGTAGGTCATTTTATATTTAGATTTCTTATATCTATCTAGACAAAGTCGCTAATTTGGTAAACCAGTACTAGGGTTTAGTCCTTATTTGCTATAGCTTTATAGATAGATTAGGCCTATGTTATTTTATTAGTAAGGAACTCTTATAGTTCTTCTATCTTTTTTATAAATTTATTTGCTTCTATAACCTATAAGGCATAATAAGCAGGGTAAGGGACATTACTAAAGGGTTTAAAACCTATTTGTAGGTGCTAGCCGTAGTTAGCTAGAAATGGGGAGACCTTTATAGTTTCTAAGACGGAGTTATTTATGGTAAACTTAGTAAATACAAGCTGGTCTATTTAGTTATCCTATAAATATAATATATATATCTAAATATACTGTTCCATTATAGCATTTATATATTCTATTTAATCGTCCATTTCTAGGTAGTATGCTATAGACAATAGTGCTTTAATATAGAGTTAGGTAGTTAGTTCTTTCTAAAATATAGAGATAAACTATCTACCTCTATTAAAGACAATTGTTTTAGAAAGTCTATAGAGTTTTTATATATAATCTAGAAATAATTAGGCAATGGCAGGTACTAACATATTAGGGTAGGCGATTAAGTATTTTATCTTAGATAGTTAGTCTATAACTACTATAATATTTATATACCCTTTACTTACGGGGAGCTTAACAATAAAGTTAATTAAGATATCCTTCTATCTTTAGTCTGGAATAGGTAGTAGCTTTAAAAAGCCGTTATACGTCTTATATAAAGCTTTAGCTTATTAATAGGTATAGCAGCTAGAGACATACCTTCTTATTATATTATGCATATTTAGCTAATAGTACTCTTATTAGAGGAGTTCTAGGGTTTTTCCTTAGCCTAGATGGCCGGCTACTGGTAGATTATATATATATTTAAGGAGCTTAAGCTTAAGCTTATTATAGTTAGGTATAACTAGACGGTTCTAGTAGTATAAGCGGTCTCTATAAGCTTTGCATTTACTTAAAGAAATCCTTTTAGAGCGTCTAACGCCGTCTTAAATTATCTTAAGCGTTTCTTAAATAAACTCGTTATTTAGGTATTTGTTAACTATTATCTCTTCAATTAATTAATTAATTATTTTAAGAACGTATATTATAATAACTTTAACAGAAGGGTTAAATAGCTTAGGGTAAAGTAGGGTTTAATTATAGTAGGTACGCACTTCTTTTTATGCTAGTATATCTTATAAATGTTAGGTTAGGGTATTAGGTTTTTAACCTTAAACGCCTAGGCGGTATATAATTAAGAATTAAAAATAAGACAGATATTCTAACTAGCGGGCTTAATAATAACTTAGCTGTTTTATAGTCGTAAAGTACTATAGATTCTTATAGTTACTAAGGACCTTAATTAGAAATCCAGCGCCTTCTAGTTTGGGTCGCCATTGTTTAAAATACCTAATAATAGCTAATAATTCCTTATTGTAGATCTCGTAGTTATATTTAGCTGGGCTTAGTTATTTTAAGAAGTATGCTATAGGGTGTAGTACTCCTTCCTTATTATATTAAAATAGAATGCCTCTAGTAATATAGTTGGATAAATTAGCTTCTATAATACTCTTTTGGTTTAGGTTAAAGTGTTAAAGTATAGGTGTAGTAATAAATATAACTTTTAGATAAATAAAGGCCTTTTTATATTCCTTATTAAAAATAAAGGCTTTATCTTTTTAGGTTAAAGCTATAAGGGGTAAAACCAGAGCGGAGAAGTTATTAATAAACCATTAGTAGAAGTTAGTAAATCCTATAAAGGCTCTTATATCCTTAACATTCTTAGGTTTTTACTAGTTTATAATTACTTTAATATTCTTTGGGTCTATTTATATGCTATTTATAAAAATAATAAGTCTAAGGTACAGGACTTCTGTTTTATAGAATTCGCACTTATTTATATCTAATTATAAGCTAGCTCCACGTAGGGCTTTTAAAACAAGGTTAACGTGTTTCTTATATTTAGTTAGGTTATTACTATATACTAAAATATTATTAATGTAAGTAGTATAGAAAACGTCTAGATAAGGTTATAAGGTATTATTTATAAAGTGTTAAAATTAACTTGGGGTATTTATAAGGTTAAACGGCGTTACTAAGTATTTAAATAGTCCGTATCTAGTACGGAATGCGGTAAGCTATTTATCTCCTTTTATAATACAGAGGCGATTAAATGCATAGATAAGGTTAAGTTTTGTATAGTAGCAAGCCCTACTTAATTAGTTTAGTATTTCTTAAATTAACGGAAGTGGGTACTAATTCTTAATAGTAATAGCGTTAAGAGCTTAGTAGTCTATATAGAAACGCAGACCGCCGTCAGGTTTCTTAATAAAGATTATAGCTATAGCTGTAGGTAAAGAGCTTGCTCTAATAAATTCTTTACTTAGGTGCTTGTCCAAGTACTTTTATAGTACTTTAAGTTTATTCTGGGATATTCTATATAGGGGTCTAAATCCTAGCTATTTTCCTTCTTTAAGTACGATCTTATAGTTATATAGTTGGTGTTTTACTAACTTATCGGCTTCCTTTTATAAGAATACCTCTAGGTGCTTATAGTAGTATACTGGTACTTTTATAGCAGGGTTAGTATACTTCTTTAGTGCTAAGGCCTTCTTAATGTCGGCCATTATTATAATAGCGAAGATTGTATATTCTGGTTTTCTAGCGAGTTGTACTAATAGGGTAGCTCCAATTATATGGATATCTAAGGTATTAAGTATAGAGTTAGTATTAGATTTAGGTTCGGGTTCTTTAAATATCCTTTTTATAGTAAAATACTAGTTCTTCTGGTACCTTTATATATTAAGCTTAGACTCCTACTTAGTTTAGGGCGGTGTAGCAGTTAGGATCGGTTTATGTAATTTAGTATAATTTTTAGGTTTTTGGTAGACGTCAGTGGAAATCTTATATTAGTAGAATTTAGAAAAATTCTTAGGTTGGTGGAATCTGGTGGAATCTTTAGGTTTTAGTTTAGGATCTAAGCAGCAAGTTATAAGACACTTCTACTTATAATAGGAGGCGGTAAATAGAAGCTTAAGGTTGTCCTAATTAATAGTTATCTTATATAGCTTTATCTAGGGTTGTCTAAGGATTACTAGGTGACCCAGGGTAGTCATAAAGAGCCCAATTAATTCTCTATGGTTTAGGTATTGGAGTCTTAGGGCCGCTATATAAGTAATATAGCCTAAAATAGTGCGTTTGCTATTAAATCCAAATACGTTAATATGCCGGTTAAGGGGTATTAGGGTAAATCTATTATCTTAGGCAAAGATCTTATTAATAAATCCTATGCCGCTAGCTCCTGTATTAATTAGGACTTAAGCATTAACCTATTAACCTTTTTGCTAAAAACGGTAGTTAATAGTTATACTATAATCCTAAGAGTTAGGGTTTACTATATCTAATACATTTAATAAGATCCTATAACATAGCTGTCCTAAAAAGCGACTTAACTCTAAGATATGCCTTTTAGTGGTAAGTGGGAAGGGGTTCCTCTAGAATATTAGTTATAACTTTATCCTTATAAGTGGTGCTTATTAGATGTGGAGCTAGAACTAGGTAAAGATTAAGGACGGTAACTAGAGGATTGGTGCGGTAAATAGCTGCTGGCGTTAACTATTTATAGATCTTTTTAGAAGGGGGCGGAGCAGTAGTTAAAGAGGTAGGAGCTACTTCTATATTTAAAATAGAGACCTAGCTTAGCGCGTCGTTCCTATTTAGAGGACCCTAGTAGGGCGTATCCTAGGGTCCTAGTGTTAATATCTATAGCATTAGGGTGCTTAGGCCAGGATAATAACTTAGTGGATATTTATAGGGTTGTTATATTATATTAAGGAGTGGGCTTTGGTATTAGGCGTAGTATATTATTATACTGTTTATTAATAACTATTACGGGACACCTCTGTGACACCTTACACACGTCCACCTATTTCTACCTGTTTCCACTAACGCGGCAAGAAGAGACTGACCGTAAGACGACAATCTAATGGCAATCTGCCGGCAATCTATAGCAATCTAACGGCAATCTGCCGCATTTTGCCATATTCTGCTAAGTCCACTAAATCCTGCCAAGTTCTGCCAGGACCGCTACTTAAATCCTATTCTGCTCTGTATATGTATTAACTAAGCAACCAAACTAGTAATATATACCCTTTCTTCCCGTTTCCTTACCTTCTCTCCTTATATAACGTTTTAACGTTATTATACAGTTTATATACGTAGCCTAATAATATCTACTTTGCTATATATTATTGTCACTTATACTTACTCCGTGACACTACATTACGTTAAAAACCTATACTCCGCCCCGCCCTGCCCTATCCAAAATATAGAACAACCTTAAAGCCCCTATAACGGCCGCTAACATTATATCTACACTTTAAGAACAATTGGTAAATATATAGAAGTCTTTTATAGACGCCCTCGCACAGAACCAGGCTGCTATAGCTAAATAACAAGCTAAATAAGAAGTACGGCACTAGGAATTAATTAAAGCACTTTAAGAAGAAGTCCGCACCCTTAAGGCACTCGCATTAGGGCCCCAAGACCGAATACTAGCCTAAGAGGCTGCTAACACGCCACCTATAAATAAGATAAAAATGACTAAATCTAGACCTGGCTCGTTGGGTGCAAACCTTAAGCTAGCTGCGGATATTTATTCCGTAAATCCGTCTACTACACCACAACAATCTAAAAAACTACTAGACCCCCTAGTATTCACTAGTAAACAATAAGAGCTTTAATTATTTTTAAGCCAACTTAAGAATAAGCTAACTGGTAATGCTAACCGTTACCCAACTAAAGCTAACTAACTCTACTACGCCCTAAGTTAACTAGGAGGAGACGTAGCTGACCTTATTAAACCTCTCTAGCCGAACTTAGTACAGAGCCTAGTTATACTTCTTAAAGCTATATACAGTGACCTAAACCACCAAGCTACCGCTTAAAGGAAGATAAATTATATAACTTAAGAAAAGAAAAGCTTCCCAGTATACTTCTCTAAATTTAACTATTACGTAAAGGAAACAGGCTGGAATAACTCCATACTAGTTAATAGCCTTATTAAATCGTTAAGCCCTAAACTAAAAACCTCCCTAATAGGTATAGACCTACTAGGAGCCCTTAACGCCTATATAAATGTTATTAATAAACGGTATAATAATATACTACGCCTAACACCTAAGCCCACTCCCTAATATAATACGACAACTCCGTAAATGTCCACTAAGTTATTATCTTAGCCTAAGCACCCTAACGCCATAGAAATTAACATAGGAACCCTAGGATACGCTCTACTAGGGTCCCCTAAATAAGAACAACGCATTAAGCTAGGCCTTTACTTTAAATACGGAAGCAAGGACCATATCTCAAGATACTACTCCGTCCCTATACCCCAACACAACTTATAAACGGCCAATACTAACAACTGTTTACCATATTAATTCTCTAGTCACCATTCCTAATATTCACCTGGCTCTAGCCCTGCGTCTAATAAGCACCACTTATAAGGATAAAGTTACAACTAACGTTCTATAGGAACCCCTTCCCACTTACCACTAAAAGGCATATCCTGGAGTTAAGTTGCTCTCTAGAATAGCTATATTATAGGATCTTGTTAAATATATTAAATATTACAAAACCTGACTCTTGGGATTATAGTATAACTATTAACTGCTGTCTCTGGTAGAAAGGTTAATAGGCTAATACTTAAGTCCTAATTAACACAGGAGCTAGTAGCATAGGATTTATTAATAAGATCTTTGTGTAAGACAATAGGTTTACCCTAATACCCCTTAACTGGCATATTAATGTATTTGGATTTAATAGCAAACGCACTATCTTGGGCTGTATTACTTACATAGTGGCCCTAAGACTCTAATACCTAAACTATAAAGAATTAGTTAAGCTCTTTATAACTACCCTAGGTTACCTAGTAATCCTTAAACAACCCTAGATAAAGCTATATAAGGTAACCATTAATTAGGACAACCTTAAGCTTTTATTTACCGCCTCCCATTGTAAGTAGAAGTGTCTTATAACTTACTGCTTAGACTCTAAACCAAAACCTAAAAAATCCACTAGGATTTACTAGTCTAAAATTTCTACCAATGTCTACCCTACACCTAAAAAGTCCACCCAATTCCACCTACCCGAGAATTCCACTAAATTCCACTAACATAAGATTTCTACCAACGTCCACCGAGAACCTGAAAATAATATATAACTATATAAACCAACTCCAACCGCTACACCCTAAACTAAGCAGAAGCTTAACATATAAAGGTACTAGAAGAACTGGTATTCTACTATAAAAAAGATGCTTAAAGAACCCAAACCTAAATCTAATACTAACTTCGCACCTAATACCGAACCTAAAACTATATAAGAAACTAAGGATAACCTAAGCTTGCTTAATACCTTAGATATCCACATAATTGGAGCTACCCTATTAGTATAACTTGCTAGGAAACCTGAATATACAATCTTCGCCATTATAATGGCCGATATTAAAAAGGCCCTAGCACTAAAGAAGTATACTAACCCCGCCATAAAGGTACTAGTAGAGTACCATGACTATCTAGATATATTCTTATAAAAGAAAGCTAATAAGCTACCGGAACGCCGTCTATATAATTATAAGATTGTAATTAAAGAAGGAAAACATCTGGAATTCGGACCCCTATATAGGATGTCCCAAAACAAACTCTAGGTACTATAGAAGTACTTAGATGAACATCTAGACAAAGGATTTATTAGAGTAAGTTCTTCACCTATAGCCGCGCCAGTAATCTTTATTAAGAAACCTAGCAGTAGTCTGCGCTTCTATATAGACTACTAAGCTCTTAACACTGTCACTGTTAAGAACCAATACCTAATTCTGTTAATTTAAGAGACACTAAACCAATTGAGTAAGGCTCGCTTCTATATAAAGCTTAATATTATCCACACATTTAACCGCCTCCGTATTATAAAAGGAGATAAATGGCTTACTGCATTTTGTACTTAATACGGATTATTTAAGTACTTAGTAATGCCATTTAGCCTTATAAACGCCCTAAGTTCTTTTTAACACTTTATAAATAACACCCTGCACCCGTACCTAGATGTCTTTTATACTACTTATATTAACAACATCCTAATATATAGCAATAATCTGGCTAAATACTAAAAATATATTAAACTGGTCCTGTAAGCCTTGCGCAGAGCCGGCCTATAATTAGATATAGATAAATGCAAGTTCTATAAAACGGAAGTTCTATATCTTGGACTTATTATTTCTATAGACAGTGTATAAATGGACCCTAAGAAAGTTAAAGCGATTATAAACTGGCAAGAACCTAAAAATATTAAGGACATAAGGGCCTTTATAGGATTCGCTAATTTCTACTAACGGTTTATTAATAACTTCTCCGCCCTGGTTTTACCCCTTATAACCTTAATATAAAAGGATAAAGCCTTTATCTTCAACAAAGAATGTAAGAAAGCTTTTGCTTACCTAAAAGTTATATTTACTACCGCACCTATACTTTAACACTTTAATCTAAACTGAATAAGTGTTATAAAAGCTGACTTATCTAACTATGTTACTAGAGGCATTCTGTCCTAATATAATAAGGAAGGAGTATTGCACCCCATAGCATACTTTTTAAAATAACTAAGTTCAGCTAAATATAATTATAAGATCTACAATAAGGAACTATTAGCTATTATTAGATGTTTTAAACAATGGCAACCTAAACTAGAAGGCTCTGGATTTCTAATTAAGGTTTTTAGCAACTATAAGAACCTATAGTACTTTATAACCATAAAATAGCTAAGCCACCATTAGGCCCGCTAGTTAGAATATCTATCCCATTTCCAATTCTCTATTATATATTACCTAGGCGTTTAAGGCTAGAAGCCTAATGCCCTAACCTAATGTTTATAAGATGCACCAGCTTAAGAAGAAGCGCGCTCCTACTGTAATTAGACCCTACTCTACCCTAAACTATTTAAACCCCCTACTAAAGACCTCTTAGTACACATCCTTGGAATAACCAATTAAACTATTAAATAGATTATAGCTGACAAATACCCAAATAACGAGTTTATCTAAGAGACGCTTAAGCTAATTTGAGACGGCGTTAGATACTCTAAAAGGATTTCTTTAAGTAAATGCGAAGCTTATAGAGACCGCTTATACTACTAGAACTGTCTAGTTATACCTAACTACAATAAACTTAAGCTCAAGCTCCTTAAATATATATATAATCTACTAGTAGCCGGTTACCCAGGCTGAGGAAAAACCCTAAAACTGTTCTAATAAGAATACCATTGGCCAAACATGCATGACATAATATAAAAATATATCTTTAGCTACTATACCTGTTAATAAGCCAAAGCTTTGCATAAGACGTATAACGGCTTTTTAAAGCCACTGCCTGTTCCAGACCAAAGATAGAAGGATATCTTAATTAACTTTATTGTTAATCTCCCTATAAGCAAAGGATGTATAAACATTATAGTAGTTATAGACCGACTATCTAAGATAAGATACTTAATCGCCTGCCCTAATATATTAACACCTACCATTGCCCAACTATTCCTAGATTACATATAGAAACTCCATAAACTCCCTAAAACGATTGTCTCTAATAGAGGTCACTAGTTTATCTTAGTGTTCTAGAAAGAACTAACTACCCAACTCTGCATTAAAGCACTGTTGTCTATAGCATATTACCTAGAAATAGATAGTTAAATAGAATATGCAAATGTTATAATGGAATAGTATATTTAGATATATACGTCGTATTTATAGGACAACTGGATAGACTAGCTTATATTTACTAAGTTTACTGTAAATAACTCCGTCTTAGAAACTATAAAGGTCTCCCTATTCCTGGCTAATTATAGCCAGTACCTGTAAATAGGTTTTGAACCCTTTAGTAATGTTCCTTACCTAGCTTATTAAGCCTTATAAGTTATAGAAGTAAATAAATTTATAAAGAAGATAGAAGAACTATAAGAGTTCCTTACTAATAAAATAACATAGGCCTAGTCTGTCTATAAAGCCACAGCAAATAAAAACCGAACCCTAGCACTAGCCTACTAAATTAATAACTTTGTCTGGCTAGACGCAAGAAATCTAAACACAAAACAACCTACTAAGAAACTTAATTAGAAGAATGCCGGCCCTTATAAGGTTAAAAAAGTTGTCTCTCCTTATGCCTACTAACTAAAGCTCCCTGATACGGTTAAAATCCACCCTGTATTCTATACGTCAGTCCTCTACCCTGCCGCCCCTATATTAGACGCCCTACCTAGACAGATTTAAGACCCTCCCCTACCAGTTAAAGTGGATGGTAAGGATGAGTACCTTATTAAAAGAGTTAATAATATTAAGTACGACAAACAGAAATATAAATATATATACCTTACAAAATGGAGAGGCTTTATTAAGCCCTTATGGGAACCCGTTAACTCTATAGGACTTATATAAGCCGTAAAAGACTTTCACAAACTCTACCTAGAACTACTACAGCCCTATCTCGCAGAAGCTTAAGTTTAAAGGGGGGGTACTGTTACGGGACACCTCTGTAACACCTTATACATGTCTACCTATTTCCACCTATTTCCACCAATGTGGCAAGAAGAGACTAACCGTAAGATAACAATCTAATGGCAATCTGCCGGTAATCTATAGCAATCTGACGGCAATCTGCCGCATTTTACCATATTCTGCTAAGTCCACTAAATCCTGCCAAGTTCTGCTAGGACCGCTACTTAAATCCTATTTTACTCTGTGCACGTATTAACTAAGCAACCAAACTAATAATATATACCCTTTCTTCCCGTTTCCTTACCTTCTCTCCTTATATAATGTCCTGACGTTATTATATAGTTCATGTACGTAGCCTAATAATATCTACTTTGCTACATATTATTGTCACTCGTACTTACTCCGTGACAATAACGTTTGCGTAGGCATTAAGGGCTCCTAATAGGTCTATACTAATTAGGGAGGTTTTTAGTTTAGGGCTTAGAGATTTAATACGGCTATTAATTAGTGCGGAGTTATTCCAGCCTATTTCCTTTGCGTAATAATTAAATTTAGAGAAGTATACTAAGAAACTTTTCTTTTCTTAAGTTATGTGGTTTATCTTCCTTAAAGCAGTAGCTTGGCGGTTTGGGTTACTATATATAGCTTTAAAAAGTACAACTAGGCTTTATACTAAGTTCGGCTAGAGAGGTTTAATAAGGTTAGCTATATCTCCTCCTAGTTAACTTAGGGCGTAGTAGAGTTGGTTAGCTTTAGTTGGGTAATAGTTAGCATTACTAATTAGCTTATTTTTAAGCCGGCTTAAGAATAACTAAAGCTCTTATTATTTGCTAGTAAATACTAAAGGGTTTAGTAGTTTTTTAGATTATTATAACATGGTAGTTGGTTCTATTAGTAGAATAACTATTGCTAGTTTAGGGCTTGCGTTCTATATATTAGCTTCTAGTAATGGCGATTAGTCTTAAGGGCTTAGCATAGGCGTCTTAAGGGTGCGGATTTCTTCTTAGAGGGCCTTAATTATTTTCTAGTACCGTGCTTCTTATTTAGCCTACTATTAAGCTATAGCAGCTTGGTTTTATGCAAGGGCGTCTATAAAGAACTTTTATATATCTGCTAATTATACTTAGAGTGCGGATATAATATTAGCGGCTATTATAGGGGCTTTAAGGTTATTTTGTATTTTAAATAGGGCGGGGTAAAGTATAGGTTTTTATATAATGTAGTGTCACGGAGTAAGTATAAGTAGTAATAATATATAGTAAAGTAGATATTATTAAGCTATATACATAAACTGCATAGTAAAGTTAAGACGTTGCGTAAGGAGAGAAGGTAAGGAAATGGGAAGAAAGGGTATATATTGTTAGTTTAGTTGCTTAGTTAATACGTATATAGAGCAGAATAGGATTCAAGGAGCGGTCCTGGCAGAACTTAGTAGAATTTGGTGAATTTTAGTAGAATATGGCAGAATACGGCAGATTACTGTTAGATTACCATAGATTGCTAGCAAATTGCCATTGGGTTGCCGTCTCGTGGTTAGTCTTTTCTTGCTGCGTTAGTGGAAACAGGTAGACGTATATAAGGTATTATAGAGGTTTCCCATAATAGTACTCCTATAAGATCTATAACTCTTTCTATAAGAGGTTATAAATAGGTATTTATAGTGGCATCTTACCTTCTTCTAAGTTAATTATATAGTTGTACTTAGAGTTTTAAGGTAGTATACTTGCTAGCTTATTAAAGAAGATATTAATTTCCTTTTTATATATATCTGGCAGGCTAGGGCCTATAGAGGTTAAGGTAACTATTATATAGTAGTGTGCTTCTGGGAGCTAGTAAAGAAAAGGGTGCAGCTAATATGCGATTTATAGGTATGCTTACACTAAAAGTATATATAGCTCTACTATAGTATACTTAATAGTTTTAGGGTTTTAATCACCTCCCCCCTAAGTTAAGGTAATCTGCGCTAGCACTAGAGGGTCTTTATAGGTACTCGCTGCCAGTAATAATAGGTCCTCTGTTATGTTTATAACCAGTATCTCTATATCTAAAGGGTCTGTATAGGTACTTACTGCCAGTAATAATAGGTCCTCTATTATATTCACAACTAGCGTAAAAAAGGAGTCTTCTGGCTATAGCAAATAGACTATTTTACTAGTTTTAATATTTACTAGAAGCGCATTAAGGGTAACTATCTAGAGGTGTTTAGGGTCTAAAGCACCCTAGATAAATTGTCTAGAATAAAAGCTAATTAATAAATCTGCTTTCGCAAGCCAATCCTATCTAAGGACTATATTATAACTATTAAATAAGCCACCCTAAAAGGTCTAGGGGCTAATGGTATAAAGGGTACCCTAGGAGTTGCTAGTAGTAACTATTAGATTATAGGTATCCTAAATTGTTATCTGGTTACTATTAAGGAAACATATAATAGGTTTACATAAATATAGCGCGTAGCTTATAGGTAGGTTAAACCTATCAATAATATCTTAGTTAATAAGGTTAATTTAGCACCTATTATTATATAAGTAATATAGGCGGACTTTACCCTAGGGCGTATTTATTGCAATATATACTATAATACATTTCTTCTTTCCCTTTATGTTAGGCCCTAGATACAGTTAAGAGAGATATACTACTAGGGTTTTAGGCTTTCTAAAAGCTAGCCTGACTTATCTTTACTAGCTTGCTTCTAATATTCTTTATAGTAGTTACCTGCGGGTCTCTTTTAACTTATATATATACTACTAGTGTCTAATTAATCCTCTAAGCTGTCTAGCTTTTAAGTAGTCTCCCTAGGGGTTTGCTTAGATAAGTGTTACCCTTTTTAGGTTCTATTTCCTAAACCTAACTTTATAGAGCCTATACTGCAACTACGCTTTATATGCAATAATTTATCACTACTATTTACGCGATCTTTTGCAAGCTTTATAGTGTTAAGCAATTACTCTATATAGCGGATTTTATTAAAGAGGTTCTTAGTGGTTCTTACCTATTAGGTAAAGTTCTGGCGGAAGAGCTCTACTTATAGGTAGGTTGGGAGATATAAAAACTAAAAGTCTATTTATTGCTTAGGATTAACAAAAGGGGTATATAAAAAGAGGTCCTCTAAGCTATATATATAGGCTAGAAAGACATTAAACCTCTAGTTCTCTTTTATAATAGCTATATAGTACATAGTAGCATTATTAAAGCGTCTTACTATAGGGTTCCTAATCTAGTCTTAGACTATAGTCTTAAACTTATCCTATAGTAAGGGACTTTTATCTTTAGTGCTTGGCCGGCAATAAACTAGTTAGGTAATTGTCTTCTCTTTTATAAGACCTTTAATAGCCTATTACGTACATTGCTCACAGTTATAGTTGGCGTTATTAACCTTAAATTGGTTCTTAACTACGGCAATCTACCAGTTAAAATGCTATTAAGCGGTACCGCTAATATTAGGTAGTAACTTCTTAACTAGGGTATTAAGATTTATTTGGTGTATATATTCGCTATATAACTTATACTCTTTACTAAAAAGGCGCCAGGAGGGCTTTATTAAATTAATAATACTCTATAGATTAGCTATTTTCTTAGCCAGCTTATTTAGCTCCTTTATATTAGCAGTATTTAGTAGGATACTAGTAATCTTACTAAGCTTTTATTAAGCCTAGGTATATAAGTTAAACTAGTTTCTAGCATTTACAGGTGGCTAATTATTTTAAGGTTTAGAAGGTGGCTTAGATTCTGCTAGTATATTTCTAGTAGTTTTATCTACATTAGATCCTAAGGCGTTTGGCGTTTATATTATTAGCATATTACCGTCAGGTATAGGCGTTAGTTTTCTTTTTAGAGGCATTATAGAAAAATTAAACCAGCTATCCTCTTAAGGGGATTGGTAAGGATGTAGATAGGGAGCTTAATAATGGAATAATAGGGTATATTATATAGATAGATAAATCCTTAAGGGAAAAGGAGGAGCATATGTGCAAGGTAAGGAAGGGTTTTCCCTAGGTATGTATAGCGCACATACCTTACGGGCAAGTTACCCCTAAGTCGCCCTAGGGTTGCCTATACCTTACGGCTATATAACTATTTACTTAGGTTTTACCTAACAGTATATTAGAATATTAAGAAGTAAAGGACTTTATAAGTTACTTAACTTTCTAGTAATATTAAGAATTTAGAAAAAGATAAGTAGTAGATTTTTTATACTAGTATAGCTCTACTAAAGAGTATAAGGTAAAATATAGTAAACTAACTAAGGCAATATCTAACTTCTAGATTTAGCGACTTATTACCTTTTTTACTAATCCTTCCTTATATATACCCGCTATAGCTAAAGTAGGCTCTAGCGTTATTACTCCTTTTACCTATAGTATCTACATACTACTATAGGAAGTCTTTAAACTTATTGCCCTAGAGCTCTGATTTACTCCTCTATAAGCTAAAATATTACTAAATGTACTCCTTTAGCTTACTAAAGAACTCCTAAATTAGATTTAGATTAGGCGAATATATAGGCAGATAGATAAGTACTATACCACGCTTGGTAAAGAGAGACTTAATCCGTCCTAAATAATAGAAGCTTATATTATTTATAATAACTACTAACCTTAGAGCTAGATAAGGATTACAGTAAGGTAAAAGGTAGTGTTTAATCTAGTAATTATATTCTTTCGCGTTTATTAAGCCGCTATATATTAACAATACTAGTATACTATTAACAGTATACGCAGGTAGAATATTAAGCCGCTGCTTACTAGAATTGTATAAAGTATATAGAATTAGCGTTATGCCTACTAGCGCCTAAGCTAACTTTTATATACCCGTCATTAAATTAGTACTAAATTCGTTTATAAAGACAAGTTACTTAATAGTAAACTATAAGATATTGGCCTAGTATTAATTGCGGTCCTCCTAACTCCGCTCTAAAGCAACGCGATAAGTCTTATATAAGTAAGTTATTTCCTTATCTATATATTTAGAATATAGCTTACTAGCTTCCTACTCTAGTCAGCAACTTTTAGCTCTATAGTAATTGTCTATCCCTTAACCCGTCAAGGCCCTTAGCGTGAGTGGTCTGTGTGGAACATTGTTCTCAACGAAGTCAAAGGCTTCGTATTTCTGAGAACGGCGGCTTGATTTGACCGGTTTAATTGGTAGGCTCTTATCGATACCGTAAGGACCAATTTTGACGGGTTAAGGGATAGGCTTGCTATAATCCTAAAACTATTATTATAATAGGACTAGCCCAGTTACAGTAGGAATGTTTTAGTAAAACACTTAACAGATAAATTCTAATGCTTTAACCAAATTCTACCAAATTCTATTAACTTAATTAACTTCTGCCAAGTTCTGCTAGATTAATTAAATTCTACTAAAGTCTGTTAAAGACCGCGTGTGTATATACGCATGTATTAACTACTAAGACCCCTAACTATTTAGTTATATAATTCTCTTGTTATTCCTTTCTCTTCTTTATATAATATCTTATTCTCCATAAGAGTTATTATTGGTCACATAGGGTGACTTACCAATAACGACTACTTGAGTAGGTTACAGTGATATTGTTTTTGTTAATGCATAAATTAATTGGAACGAGGAAGGGCGAAGAGCTTAAGGCTCCTCGCCACGCTAGTGCCGCGACGACACGTAACAACCGCTTGCCTTATTCCCAACACTGGCAACTCTTCTTTTATAGTTGCTATTTATATGCACTTATAGATTACTACTATATAAAGATACTAAGCGAAGAAGAAGAAGAAGAATATTAGGGTTAACGTAAAGGCGAGGGGCTGCTAAGGCGCTAGTAGTAAGCGAGCTAATAGTGATTTTCCATACCAGGCATGGAAAATCCTGATTGGCTGGTTAAAATTAGGGTTTGCGGAATGTTATACTCTTACTCCCTTTTAACCTAACCTTTAACCTATATATATAAAGTGTTTATGTTAACAAACGTTTCTAGAGCCTTGTTTGGGTTTGCCTTTATTATTACATCTACTGGGTTGTCTTAGCTATTAATCCATTAAATTTTAAAGAGTTCTTGCTGTTTGTAGGATTGCTAAAGTGCTATAATGTTAATTATAAGGTGCTTTTTCTTTGTGGTACTAAGCTTAATTAAGTACTTATAGAGAGAATATAAGTTGGTATACACAATTATAGGGATAATAGGAAGTTTGAGTTGATCTATAATTATCTTTAGGGTAGTTCTAATTGTAATTACTATGTTAACTCCACTAACTATTCCATATATCTCTAACGCTAGAACGCCTTAAGTAATACGCTTACTCTTGGTTAAGCTCTAATGGATAAGATTGCTATAGATTGTGAAGTCATTCTTTCTAGTAGATTTGTTTGTGATTATAATCTTATATCCTAGCTAGGAGCTAAAATCTTTATTATTTATAAATGATCTGTTAATAAATACAAAGAGCTTAGTGGTAGGAAGGTTAATAGGCATATAGAGTAGTCTCTAATTAAGATGGTTTATTTACTAGAAAAGACGCTTATTTAGGGTAAGAACATTATCCTTAGTTGGTTCCTGGTGTTAAGCGGTAATAGAGAGATTAAAGGAAGCCTTAGGTTAACAGATAGAAGCAATATAAGCTCCGTAAGCGCGTTGCTCCACATATCCTTGCTTTAGAGAATTAATATTAATAATATTAATCTTCTTACCTTAACCCTTCTAGTGTAAAGTAATAGAGTCCTTATTTAGGGAGAGGATACATCTATTAAAGAGTAATGGTATTATTAGGTTAAGCCTCTTCTTTAGCTTTACTATAAAATTTACCTTTACTAGCTTGTCTTCTTTAAGAGCTAAGAATTAGTTATCTCCTAAGATAATTATATTGTTAGTTTACATACCAATAATTCTAAATAGAGTTTCTGTAGTTATAATAAGGAAGCAGGGGTTAAATATAGAAGTTATTATTAAAAGCTTCTCTTTATGGTGCTTGCTATAGGTAGCCTACTAGTAAATTCCTACCTCTGTGATTCTATATAATGGCTTAAGCATAACTATAATCGTATCTTTGGGATATTGGTGGTGAATTTGTTCTAGAAGGTATACTAATATTAAGCGCTAAAGGTACGTCTCTAATTGGGTATAGACCTAAGTAATATCTTATAAATAAACCGTTATTCTATTCTTTATTAAGGAGGGAGCTAGTGTAATAATAACTTGTTAACTAGCTTGTTAAATTATAGGGGATTATATAAAAATTACTTCCTTGCTGTTATTATTATAACCTTAAATGACTAGCCTTAACTTCTTAAATAGGGCGTTAGTAGCTTTGCCCTTAATCTTATTAACTATTCTTAACTTAAAGATGCAAACTCCATTAAACTTAGTAGGGTTATACTTCTTAAATTTAAAGGCTCCTCTTATAATAAGACTGTTAATCTTCTACTTATTAGATGCTTAGATAGGGGCTCCTGGAGTTATAATATAGCCTTCCTTTTAAAGTTGTTTTGCAAGCTTAAAGTCTGCCTTCTCTTTAGCTGTTATAAAGGCTATTAACAACTTAACTCTACTCTTAATGGCGGCAATAAATTACTCTTTAAAATTAATAAGATATTGGCAATTTTGTAATCCTTTTAGGCGACCTCTACTATGTTGTGGCTGCGGCATATCTGCTATAACTATATTAGAATTATAGCTGCCTTCTAGAGTATGTTAATTATAGTTCTCCTCTAGGGTATCCTCTAGGGCATCTTATAAAGGCTTAAAATTGTTATCCCTATAGTAGGGCTTAATAATAGTTAAGTGGAATTAAGTGGGTCTATAGGGCATTTAAAGAGTATAAGTTTAACCATTAATTGTAATAAGTTTATATAGGCCTAACTAGCCTCCCTTCTTACGCCATACCTATACTTTAAATTAGAGTGGCAGATCTATTATTATTAAGGTGTTTAGACCATTTTTTATTTTTAGTGCGTTATTAACCTAGCGCGTGGCGTAGATGTGGTGTACCTCCTTTATTGCTTTACGGATAGCCTTAGCTCGTTATATAATAGATGGAGATAGTAAAGAATTATTAGTTATTTAAGGGTAGGCGCTAAAGACTAGTAACGTAGGTATAAGCCTATCTGGGCTAGCGGAATTATTAACAGCCTTAATAGCCATCTGTAAGATAAGCTCTTTACTAGCGCCCTCTAGTTCTAAAGAAATAATCTTATATACTTGGTGTAATGGTGTGTAATATTATTCTACTTTTTTAATACTATTATGTGCCTTAATAGGGACTTCCTTAACCTTAATTTCTATTGCCTTTGCCTATTACTAAAACTCTACAGATAAGAAGTTTCTTTTTGCGTTGTAAATAACTTAATTAGGGGGTCCTAGGTAGACATTAATCTAGTACAATTAAAGAGTATCCCATGTATTCCTAGCTGATATATCCTTTAGGAAACGTGCGGCTTGGAAGGAAGTTAAGAGGTTAATAACTTAGAGTACTAGCTTGCCGCTAAGATATATAATGTTAATAATGATATAGAAGTTAAAGTTGTAGTTATCTTTAAGGGTAAACTTAAATTGGCTAGGGGACTTCTGGTTTATTTGGTAGTAATAGCAGTATTTTATAAGATGCTTAATTGTCTTAACCTTAACTTTATAACCTGCTTACTAAAGAACCCTAAGTAATCTATAAACTAATAGATGGCTAAAGCAATAGTGTAGTTAACATAACTCTAACTTAGTTAAATGGCTTTAAGTAACGCTTCTTTCTAGCTGTTAAAGGAGTAACTAAGGGTAACCCTACTTGCGTACAACGGGCACCCAATTATCTCCCTAAATAAGCATATTCTTAAGGTTATTAAGCTTAATGCCTAACTTATTTATATTTTAGATGCAGAATAGAAACAGGGTATTTGCGGGAATAATATAGAAAGTAATATATCCTAACGGAGTTTGGACCTTGATTGTGCTAAGAGAGATTATAGTACCCTTGCTAAAGTGAATTGTATATTAGCCTACTGTTAATTAGTTAATCTAAACAGAGCTATTAAGCTGCTAAAGAGCTTGAACTTAAGGTTCTCCTGCTATAGATACTCCTACAGCTCTAGTATCTGGTATAATACTATAGAAGATGTTTGCCAAGTATCTATTGTTAAAGGAGAACTTAGAACTTTTTTTTGGCTTGTTAAAGATATCTAACTTTATAATAGAATGGAGCGTAGATTAGTTATTAAGGATAGTGACAGTTTATGTGCCATTTACCTTACTATACTTAGTGAAGTATTAGTTAGGAGAGTAGTCCTTAATTTCTATATTTATAAGGAGCTGTTTAGCCTTATTAACCTTACCCTTAAGATCTTCTTTACCTTTATATTAAACTAGGAAGCTTTGGAAGTAGGCTATAGTAACCTTACAATTTTTAACATTTTATATACTCTGGCGAAACTTATTATATGCCTCCTTTTGTCTATTAAGAGGGTGCCTAGTTAACTAGCAATTTAGCTTCTTACAAATATAGCATTTCTTCTATTAATTGTTTTAAGATAAACCTCCATAAGGACCTCTATAATTGCTTTATAGTTAACGTTAATTGTACCCTCTACTGTATCCCCTACCCCGGCCACTATATATTTAATTAGTCCAGTTATAATTATGTTGGTCGGTTGGGTTAATTAAAGTAGGTTAGAGCTAGGTGTTAAATTGCTGTACTTCTTAAGAGCGTAGAGTGGTGCTAATAGAAGATCTTAATTAAGTATATATACCTTTATAAGTATTTGTAGGATTAAAGAGAGTAAGGTTGCATTCTTTAACACCTTAATATACGCTAATAACTTAATTATGTAGGCTGAAATCCTCTTAATATGATTTGGATAAACTATACTAAATTGTCTAAAGTTAATTAAAGAGCTTTTAAAGACATTTAAGCTAAGAAATACCTGGGTTTGCAGTAATAATTCTTAGAAAGGTAGTCTCTCTCTATTCTAATATATACTGCTACTTATTCTCTTCTATTTTAAAGTAGCATCTTAACTTATATATTATATGGTTAAAATTATATTCTTTTCCTGCTAAATAATTATAATAGAAGGTACTAGCTTGGCCCTTAAGTATAATAGAATAGGCGTTGTGGTATTAATTAGACTCTATTTCTACTTTCTAGCAATAGTTATAGAAGATATATAGTTTTGAATTAAGGATATTATATAATTCCCTGCTAAACTTCTTCTCCTAATCTAAATAAAGCTTTATAAGCTCTGTAAGCAATTTTAAAATGCCTCTAATTTGGGATTAAGAAGGAGGTAGGAGTTGGATTATAGGCTATAGTGGGGATATAGATCTAGTTGGTGGAGTCCGAAGGCTATTAAATCGCAAAGTGATAGGGTCCTGTGCCTGCTCTTGTTGGGGTATAGTATCTAATGTTAAAGTTATGGGTTGAATTGAATACAGAGGAGTTAAAGGTGGAGGTAGATTTGTCTTTAGAGGTATATTACTTGGATTCCATTATAAGTTAAGCTTTCTTATAGTGCGTAGTTGGTGCTTAATCTCTTATAGAGTCTATTTGTACTCTTCTTTTGCATTAATAACCTGCTCCTGAATATTGTCTCTAATAGTACCCCTGTCTATAGGTACAAATACTCTATACTCCTATAAGAAGTTACGGAAGTCTTATACAATATCCTTCTTTATAGGAGTCTATGTTTCCTTTATCCATCTAATAAAGTCCTCCCTTATATAGTACTATAGCATAGTGTTGTTGTATTTACTGTCTCTATAGTGTGCTATATGGTATAATAAGAATCTGTTTAAGTCTTGTTAATTAACATCTTTAAGGTTAGTTATGTCGGCGTTCCATGTCTCTAGGTTAATGTTGTCCTCATACTTCTTTGGGTAGATTAACGCCATAATAGGTGTAGTTAGGTAGTAATTGTGATCCTATAGTCTGTGAAGGTACACCGAAGGGATTAAGGTAGTTGTTTAACGCGTTTTGGATGTTAACTTGGGACCTTAGGTTTAGTAACACTTCTGACCTAAAGTACTTAACCAAATCTTTGTAAACGCGGTTGTTCTACGTAATAGACGCAACTTGGTATCTCCTAGTACTTAGTAATACTTCTGGTACTAGTTTTCTGTAAGTCTAAGGTAGCATAGTATCGCCGGGATCTATTCCATATGAGCGCATATAGCACCCCTACATAAGACTGTCTTTTCTGTTTGAAAACCTAGCTGCTCTATGGTTGTGTATTTAACCACTGATTAGTGTTGGTTATATAGGGTGACTTACTAATAACGACTACTTGAGTAGGTTACAGTGATGTTGTTTTTGTTAATGCATGAATTGATTGGAATGAGGAAGGGCGAAGAGCTTAAGGCTCCTCGCCACGCTAGTGCCGCAACGACACGTGACGACCGCTTGCCTTATTCCCGACAGTTATATACCCTTAGATTTAAATAAAATTTATACTATTCCTTTAAATCTTAAAGCCTCTTCGCGCCCTTATATTATGTTATATTAAAATAACTACTATTAAAATAATAAATAAATCTAAATCCCCCTTAATAACCATAAGCATTATGTCCCTAGTTAGGGAATAGTTAACCATAATGCAACAGTCCTTTATAGATGCCTTGGCTTAGTAATAGGCTACACTGGAAACCTAGTATTAATAATTAATAGAAGCACTCCGCGAGGAACTCTGCAATGTTAAAGCACTTATATTAAAGACCCTAACACCGCCTATAAACGAAATTAATATAACTATATCTAAGCCTGACCCCTTAAACGTGAACTTTAAACTAGTAATAGTAACTTAACCTTTATCTATAATAAATTCAATACCAGCTATAAAATCTAAAAAGCTTACTAATTCTCTAATATTTAATAAAAATCAAAACAACCTACGTCCCTTTATAACTAAGCTCCATCTTAAACTTTTAATAAACTATAACTAATACCCTATTAAAGCTAGTAAGGTTAGTTATAGAATATCTTATTTAAGTAAAAACGCTATATATACTATAGATCCATTCTTCTATAACAGCACCTTTATTAATTTTAAAATCTTTATCTCTCTGCTAGAACGAATATATAATAACACCAGCCGCGAATATATAGCTGTTACTAAACTTAAAAACCTATAGTAATGGAACTAAGACTTTACCAGCTTTTTTTTAAAGAATTTTTAGGCCTTATTAGCAAGCTGGATTAAAATTAAGCCGCTAGAGTTACTGCCCTTTAATAAGCTATTTTGGATAAGATTAAAGCCTAATTAGTAGGTAGAGAACAACTAAAAGGCCTATCCGAATTTGCTATAATATATTAATAAATTAATAAGGACCTTTAATATAACAAATAGACTCGTTCTCTAAAGCCAACTATATCTTATATTTAGAACTCTATAAAACCGGTATATACCCTAAAGCGCTATCTGTCTTTAAATCCTAAAAACCCTATATATAACCCTATAGACCTTAATGCTGCTTAATCTCATATATCCTTAAAAACTAATAAATAAAGAACTTAAGCTAAAATAGAGAATGCTTTAGATATAGTAAAAAGGGATATATTTAAAGAAATTGTTAAACCTACCCTTTTAAAAAAGTCCGCCGTAGTTCCTCTTGGTCCTTAAATTATACTTACTCTATAAATTATACTTAGTTGCTATAAAGTATCTTACCTTTAGTTAACTTGGAAAACGAATTATTCTAGGGCTAAGTCGCGCCTTAGGATAAAAAGTGGAAGAGTATAAGTATCTAGGCTTTTTTAGCGCTAATATATAGTATAACTCCCTTAATATACTTGGTAAAATTTAAATACTTAAAAAATGGAAGAAAGTATAAATCCTAATAAACAGCAAAGCTACTAGTATAGGCTTTATCAATATAAACTATACAAAAACTTAACGCCTAAATTTAAAGAAACTTACTAAGCCTTAAGGCCTATAAGGTTTTAATAGCAAACCTTTAATATACGGCAAACTAACACACTACGCTTTAGTAAAAATACGGATAGGCGAATACCTTAAATATATTTCCTTATTCATAATACCCTTAAAGCAATATAAAGTTATACTTAGATATAAATAGCTTAAGTAATATAACCCCTTAATTAGTTAGGTTAAAGAAATAATAAAGTTCTATATAACTTACTACTAAAGTTATTACTTAAAAAACCATTTACCCTATAAATATATATAACTATTTAAATTTAATATAATATAAATTACCCTTACTACAAACCTTAAGCTAATATAATAAATCTATAACTACTAATTATAGTAAAGAATATAAAATTATTTTGCTAAAACCTCTTAAATTTTATATAATATAAGCCCCGCCTTTTATTTTATTAGCAAAAAGATAAGATTATAAAATCTTTACTGTGACTATAGAAAATATTAAGAAAGTACTAAAACCAAAATAATATATTAATGCTTAACCTCTTATACCTAAAGAGTATTACAATCTAATTAATAAGTTTAAAAACTAATTTATAGACTAGCTAGCCTTATACTAAAATAAGCACAATTTTAAGATAGAACTTAAGCCTAGTGTAATACTAAATTTTAGTCCGCTATACGGTATATTATAAGAAGAACTACTTATAATATAATAATACCTTAATAAGTATCTAGAAAAAGGATTTATTCGCTTTAGTTAATCTCTATTCGCCTTACCTATACTATTTATTAAAAAGCTAGGAGGAGGCTTAAGATTCTATATTAATTATTAGGCTTTAAACGTAATTATGATTTAAAACTAATATCTAATTCCCCTAATTTAAAAAACGCTTAACCATTTAGTAAAGGTATAGTACTTTATAAAGCTTAATATAATTACTACCTTTAATAAAATCCGTATATATAAAGGAGACAAGAAGTATATAGCTTTTTGTATATAATAGTGTCACGGGGCGCGGAACAGTGGCTGCTGAACGTATGTATTCGAGGAGTCTACAAGACGCTGCGCAATCGACCGTAAGGATCGAGGGCGTAGGAAGGTGATATACTACGCGTGGCTGACGTAAGCTGTACGCGAAGCGTACGCGAGGGCACGGGGTTCCGCTAGGGAGTCTCCTATGGAGGCTCCTGCGGCGGCGTTCCGTAACACTACCCCCCCTTTTATAGAGGCGGAGCTCCGGCAACGCTGTGGTTACTATATATATATAGAAGGAACGCTTAAGGCATAGAGAAGGAAAAGAAATAATGCTAAAGGGGTTAGCGGTATGGAGTTCTGCCAGCTCTAATCATTAAATAGACCAATTAGGATTTTCCATCTCCAGAATGGAAAATCGCTATTAGCTTAGTGGAAGGCGGTAAGCTGAACTGATATCTTTACAGTCTGTAGCAACGTTGCGTGATAAGGCTTGGCACCCAAGAATTTAACTAATTAGATAACTTTAACTGGTGGTCGAAGTTCCTGGACATTTTAATAATTTTTTGGTTATATAATGGCAATCTGCGGCAATCTAACGGCAATTTGCCCTTATGTGGTAGTATATAATAGTTAAACTCTATAAGGGCTCCCATAGAGGATTAGGCACGAAATCTCTACTTAGGCCCAGTTTCTGTGGATTCGCGTAGTAAAAGTTGCTGATTAGGTCCTTTGCATTTTTAAAGTTTTCCTATAGTTGCCATTCTGGCTAATCTATTTTAAATCCTATATAGATAGCTCTGTAGTAGAGCCGCTGTCCTCTGCCTTTGCCAAAGTATTTAGAGTTAATAATTTGTTTAATGGTCCACTCCTTATAGTTCTTGTCTTCGTTCTTGTCTTAGATTAGTACTAGTAGGGGTTTAGGCTATATCTGTCCTGGTAAGGGGTTAGGCTAATAAAGGTATAGTAGCTATGGGTGAAATATAGGCTATATCCCACGGTTGGCTAGGGCCAGCGGGAGCTCTAGCTTATATGCGGCTCCCCTATTAATGACTTGTTTAATCTAATAGGGCTGAGATTTTTATAATTAAGTGACTTTATAGGCCTCTGCGTAGAGATATTGCGTATATCTAGCCATACCCAGTCGCCAACACGCATCTCCAGTGGTGGCGTTCTATAACGGTTGGCGAAGTAGGCCTACTTTGCTTAAGCCTAGGCCATTTCTCCCCTGCAGTAGTTAAGTAGATTTTTTATGCGGTCTATATGCTAGTTGGCAAGTAGCATCTTAAGGCGTTTTCTATATGGCAGTTTCTTATTAATAGGTTCTGGTGGCTCTATACTAGATTAGGGGTAATAACCCTTATTTATAAAGAACGGAGTAAGTCCTATAGTGGCTAAGATATAGTTATTAGCTGTAAACTCGCCTAGTAGGAGGTAATCTACCTAGTTGTCCTAGCCGTAGGCAACGACCTATTATAAGTACGCCTTTATACTGGCGTTGGCGTTTTCTAGCTATCCTATAGTTTTATAGTAGAAGGATATAGACATCTTAATAGAGATACTAAGACGTTAATAGATCTATCTCCATAGGTTAGAGTTAAATTGCATGCCCTAGTTAGACGTAATGGAGTTAGGTATCCCATGTAGTTAGTAAATTTTGTAAAGAAAAGCGTCTGTGACGTTGTTAACGGCTATGCCTTTAGTTAGGACGTAGTGACATTCCTTTATAAGTTGGTATATTATTATTAGAATGTTCTTATAGGTACGACCATGCCGTTTATAGGGTGGTAGGTTAGTAATAAAGTCTATAGCTATATCTGCCCACTGCTGTATAGGGATTGGTAGCAGGTATAGTAGTCCTTAGTACTTAGTATAAAAGGCTTTAGCGCGCTTGCAGCTATAGTAGGCGCTTGTAAAGTGTTTAACTAAGTCTATTATTTTAGGCCAGAAGTAGTATTGGCTAAGAAGTTTATAAGTTCCTCCTTTGCCTGGGTAACCGCTTAACCGGAGGTCGTAGGCCATCTAAATTAGTTGCCGTTGTAGGTCTTTTAAATTAGGGATAAATAGATAGCCTCTATAGTAGAGTCTGTTTTCCTTTACTTCTAAGGCTACTATATTAATTTAGCCTAAGTTTTAGAGGCTAGTAGGTGGCTTGCGGGTGCTGGCAGTTTTTGTAGTAATAAGTTAGTGTAATAATGGGTTAATAGAGATGTTATATATAGCAGCAATAAGCTTATTAATTTTAGGGGGCGGCTCTAAGTCCATAGCGTAAATCTAAGGTGCAGATAGTTCTGTTATAGGTAGTATACTAAGGGCCAGGTTCCTTGCTTTTAGGATTGTCTGCTATTAGAACTAATTATAGAGGTTATCCTCTAACTAAGGAAGATCTTATAAGCGGCATATTAGGCTATTAGGTTTTGTGCCTTGTACTCCTGGCCTATATATAATTTTAAAGTTAAAACTGGAGAGGAACTCGTTCTAACGTGCTTGGCGTTAGTTTAGCTGCTTTATAGTTATAAAGTATTTAAGGTTACAATAATCCGTAAGGACTTTAGTTAGCTGGTTAGGTTCTGCTAAGGAGAGTTTAAGTTAGAATTCTTTAAACGCTTATATAATTATAAGGAGTTCTTTATTATAGATCTTATAGTTACACTCTTATAGTATAAGCTTAGACGAGTAGAATGCGACTAGGTGGAGGAGACTGTTACTACCTATCTAGGAGAGGACACCTGCGTTAACGTAGTCTAAGGAGTTAGTTTTGAGATAGAGTTGTCGTCCTGGTGTAAAGTAAGCTAGGATAGGTGCTTTAGTAAAGGCATTTTTAAGGTCTTGGAACACCTTCTTGCAGTTAGGTGTCTAGGTAAAATGTAGGTGCATTTTTCTTCCTTTTGCAGAAAGGCCCTTCGTTTATATTATTGCTATAAGTAGTACTACTACGCCTAAGAAGTTGTATATAAATTTCTAATAAAAGTTGGCGAAACTAAGGAAGGCTTATACATCCTTAATGCAGTTAGGGGCTTGCTATTTAGTAATTATGCGTACCTTCTTGGGGTCCATATAGACACCCTTAGTAGTGACAATTAGTCTAAGGTATTTTACTTCTATAACTAAGAATTCGCACTTCTTTAAATTAATATAAAGTCCTGCTTCCCTAAGGCGCTATAGGACCTTTTAAATATGCTTGGTATGCTTAAAAGGGTTATCACTATAAATAAGTATATTATCTAGCTACGCTAAGCAGAAGTCGTCAAGGTAGTCTTATAAGGCGTTATTAATATAGCTTTAGAAGGTGCCTGGGCCGTTATATACGCTAAAGGGTATAATAGTATATTTAAATTAGCCAAAGCGCGATGCAAATGCGGTTTTCTATTTATTACCTTCCTATATTTAGAGATGGTTAAAGGCGGCGATAATATTAAGCTTAGTATAGATTTTGGCTTAACTAAGCCGCTTAAGGGTCTTATATATAAGCGGTACTAGGTATTGGTTCTTAATTGTAATAGCGTTAAGTCCTCTATAGTTAATATAGAATTAGATACCTCCTTTAGGCTTCTTAGCAAGAAGGATAGGGGCAACTACTGGTAATATGCTGGGACAAATAAACCCTTTATTAAGGTGCTTGTTAATATACTTTTTTATAACTAGAAGTTTGTCTTTTAATATTAGGTAGGGTCTTTTATAAGGTGGCATTTTTCCTTATTTAATGTTAATGGTATGGTTATTAGGTTAATGTGGGGGGAGTATATCTGCGCCCTTTTATAAGCACATGTTAATAAAGTCGTAGTACCTCTTAGGGAGGAGCTTACGGAGTTCCTTATTAGTAAGTCCCTTTTTAAGCTTTATAAACTTCTTAAAGTCTAAGGTTGAAAGTTTATTAAGTTCTACGGGCGTGTTGTCCTCTAGGAGGTCCACCAGATCTATCCTGTTACTATAGAGGACGTAATCCTATTCTTTATTAAGTTTATATAGCCGTAAGCGGGAGGCTGCTGTAATAACCCAGCTCTTCCTTTATGCTATGTAATAGAAGGCTACAGCACTAACATGGTAACAGTTGGTCGTGGGTGGTGTAATTAGAGGTTCTTTAGGTTAATATCCTAGGGAGTAGGTAGAGGCGGCTAGGCTATGCCCTAGGCAGGTCTCTCTGCAGTAGTTAGAGTTAAAGGTCACTTCTCTTTTCTTCTAGTTAATAATGGGGTTATACTACTTAAGCCAGTTTATTTTAAGGATAATAGGGTAATTAGTAAGTGGTGTAATATAGGCCTAGAGCTCTTTTTGGTGTCCGTTTATATCCAGGTAGAGTTATACCATATAAGTAATCTTTTATGCAGTACAACTACCGTTAGAAAGTTATAGGGCGTGGGCTTTGGTAAGGGGTAAGGTTAGTAGATTATATTTACGCACAAATTAAGTATCTATAAATTTATTAGTAGCTCCGCAGTTAATTATAGAACAGTCTTTATATTATTTTTTAGTAGTTATTCCTATTATAGGTAAAACTATCTATTTCCGTCCATCTATTCTTACTAAGTTATCTATTAAGTAGGCCGATATGTAGATCCCTCTATTATTAGGGTGTCTCAGCTTACAACTTAGGGCTGGGACTAAGCATTTCCCGCTACTTCTACTGCTGCTGCTTCTTTTTTTATACAGTAATAGTGCGTAGTAAGGTATTTGGTGTTTAAGGTGTAAAGTTAGGTATTAGGCGGCGATTACCGAACCTGGCCATTGGGTAGTTTAGGTTTTTGTAATAATAGCCTTCTTAATAGCATCTATAGCAGCGCCCTAGCTTCTAAAGTAGCTTATGCTCTCTGTCTAGGAGTTTACATAGGAAGGTTAGAATGGAGAGGTTAATATTGGCTCTGGTAATAGTATTAGTAGTAGGCGTTAGTGACCTAGTGTATATAGGTGTGGTTGGTCTGGAGGGCTTTTATATAGGAGCCTTTAGGTAAGGGTTAGCAGTAGAGATCTAATTTAGCCGTTGTTTAATCTTCCGTAGGGCTGCCACTATACTATAAATATTATTGTAATTATGACTAGCGGCAGCATGACTAAGATAATAGGTAACCTTTTTAAGGAGGTTTTCCTAGTCTTTAGCGTTATCTTAGAAGAGGACTCTAGTGTATTCCTAAAACTTAATATAGAACTTATTAAATAACTTAGTGGGACTCATCTTTAGGGCGCGTAGTTTGGCTTAACTGGTGGCCACTAGGTTGTGGTTGTAATATATTAGGTTAAGATCGTCAAGGACCTTATAGTGGGACTGCCACTTCTAGGGGCTATTAGTCTCCTATTAGGCGAAGAGTCTGTTAAATAGGGTACCCTTTATACGCCCGATAATGTAACTAATCTTAGTATCCTCCCTAGGAAAAAGGCAGGCGCTCTAGGTTAGTTTCTTGCGAATTTGCATCTTCTAGTAGCTATATTCCTTACGGTCTCCCTAGAAGACTAGGGGATTAGGGTATTATATATTAGACCCTACAGTTATGGCTTAAGTTCAGTTACTATTATAGGGGTTATCCCTATTAGGTAAAGCTGCTTAATACTAACTTTTGGCTAAGTATTAGGTGGGTAGGGTTGCCGGAGGTATAGGGACTTAGGTAGTATAGTGCGTAGTAGGGAGGTGCTTAGTATTGTTATGGATGTGCTTATTAAGCTAAGGCTGCAGGTATTTAATTGTGCCCTCCTTCTTAGTAACCTAGGCAATCAGTACAATTTTAGCTTTCTTTAATTATTAAACATTGCGCTTAGATATGCGGAGGTTATCTTCGGTCTCTTAGTATGTGTTATTAGCAAGTACCTTACTAGCTTGCAAGTCTTAGATAATATTATAATCTTAGGCGGCACGCAGTTTAGCTCGTATAAGCTTCAGGTGGTAGTTTTATAGAAGGCGGTAGTATTTATTAGGTTCTTATGCTACCATTTATACAAACATCTCGGCGTCTTATATTTTAATCTTAATAAGTAGCTGCCCTTCTAGTTACTTTTCTATGGCTGTGTAATTAATAAAGGATAAGATATTACCGGTGTCTATCTTGTTAAGGTTATTACTATGGCCACCTATACTAATAGGGGTATACCCATCCTATTAGGCTGGTTAACTCTTATTATCTTTAAGGTGGTGCTGGGTGCTTAGGGGTACTCATGGCTGTAACTCTTCTAAGCTACTAGGCTTGCCCTTAGGGGTTAAGGCTAAGGTTAATAAATTAAATTCTTCTGGGATTAATTGGCGTTATAGGTTAGATTAGGGTATTAGGTTGCTCTTTAGGCTTAATATAGTGGCTAGTAAGGAATATCATCTTACTATTATAGTGCGGAGGTTGCTTATAGATACGCTGCTTCTAGCAGCGCCTATAGTATCATAGAGACGTAGAATTAGTTGTAGGCTAGGTGTTAGTAGTAAAAAAGGCATAACATAATGTCATGGGGCGCGGAACAGTGGCTGCTGAATGTATATATTTAAGGAGTCTATAAGACGTTGCGCAATCGATCGTAAGGATTGAGGGCGTAGGAAGGTGATATACTACACGTGGCTGACGTAAGCTGTACGCGAAGCGTACGCGAGGGCACGGGGTTCCGCTAGGGAGTTTCCTATGGAGGCTCCTACGGCGGCGTTCCGTGACAAATAGGGACTCTTTAAATACCTAGTAATACCATTTAGCATAAACAGTCCCAGTATATTTTAGCAATATATTAATAATACGCTTTATAAATTCCTTAATATATTTATTACCGCGTATATTAATAATATCTTAATTTACTTATTCTTGCTTTCTAAACATCGGAAATATATTAAAATAGGTTTTAAACGCTTATAAGATACAGGCTTATAATGCAATATTAAGAAATATAAGTTCTACGCGTCTAAAGTTATATACTTAGGCTTAATTATATCCTATAACAAAATTAAAATAAACCCTAAGAAAGTTGCTATAATTATAAACTAGAAAAGCCCTAGCAATATATAAGATATTTAAGGATTTTTGGGATTTGCAAATTTCTATTATTAATTTATTAACTACTTCTTAAAACCTGCTTAGCTATTAGTAAACCTAATAAGAAAGAATATAAAATTTAAATAGACCGCTAAATACAAATAAGTTTTTAATAACTGCTTTAATTCTTGCTTACTTTAACTCTAACCTTAAATATATTATTAAAATAGACTTATCCAATTATGCATCTAGGGAAGAGGGTGGGGTATTATTATAATATAATAAGAATAGCGAACTATATCTAGTAGCCTTTCTTTTTTGGAAACTTGCTCCTATTAAATTAAACTATAAAATATATAATAAGGAACTGCTTGCAATTATTAGATACTTTAAATAATAGCGTCCTAAGCTTAAAGGATTGTTGTTTCTAATACGCGTATTAACAGACTATAAGAACCTAAGTACTTTATAACTATAAAGCAGTTAATATAGCGCTAAATTTATTAGGCTAAATACCTCTTATAATTTAATTTTAAGATTATATACTAACTAGGCAAACTTAATTAAAAGCCTAATATATTAATATAACAATTATAGGACCTACCTATAAACGTTTTAAATAAACGGATTATAAATTAATTATGGATCTTACTACCCCCCAAACGTTTTAAGAAACTATATCTTATATTTCTAAATATAGAAATTAATAAATAGGAAATGGAAATTAATAAGCTAATAGAATACAAATATAAAAACAATATATGGATAATAGATATAATAAAACCGATTTAAATAGAAAACCGATAGTATAAGGATATTATACTTGCTAAATGCGAAAATTAAAATAATTAATTGTACTATTAATAGAAGATAGTAGTTCCAAATTCCAAACCTTTACAATTTAAAATACTTAAATTTGTACACAACTTCCCTATAATAGGATATCCTAGCTATATAAAAACTTATAAGATTATTTAACGAGTATACTACTAGCCTATAATGCATAACTATATATAAAAATACGTTTAAGTATATGGAATATATGTATGTAGAAAGACCTTTTAACGTAGTTTATAAGCGAGCTGGCACCCCAAGCGAGCTAGCACCCTCAAAACCCCACCAAAAATTGGAAAATCGACACCCTAATATCTTAACAACCACTTAATAATAATTTTTAATAATTTGGATTTAGACTTTTATATATACTTTATAGCTACTATTAAAGTCATATAGTAAATAGCTTAGTGGTTTTTAAGATATAGCATTTTAGCCTTATTTTAGCCCCCACTTTGCTATATCTTAAAAACCACTAAGCTATTTACTATATGACTTTAATAGTAGCTATAAAGTATATATAAAAGTCTAAATCCGAAT
>Ga0307507_10002958_pt1 | contig 34128 bp, 2 predicted proteins | sample 7_EM_MG_FD_207223 | JGI IMG/M metagenome (GOLD analysis project Ga0307507, IMG submission 207223) | Populus trichocarpa ectomycorrhiza microbial communities from riparian zone in the Pacific Northwest, United States - 7_EM | ecosystem: Host-associated > Plants > Roots > Unclassified | place...
ATTTAAGAAATTAAGGCTTGTTATCTAAGGTTATAACAATAATAGTAAGGAGGTAATTCTTATATAATCTCCTATAATTTAACAAGCTAGTTAGCAAGTTATTATTATACTAGCTCCCTCCTTAATAAAGAATGAAATGGCGGTTTATTTATAAGATATTACTTAGGCCTATACCTAATTAGAGACGCACCTTTAGCGCTTAATATTAGTATACCTTTTAGAGCAAATTTGTTACTAATATCCCAAAGATATAATTATAGTTATGCTTAAGCTATTATATAGAATTATAGAGATAGGAACCTATTAGTGGGCTACCTATAGCAAGCACTATAAAGAGAAGCTTTTAATAACTACTTTTATATTTAACCTATGCTTCCTAATTATAACTATAGGAACTCTATTTGGAATTATCGGCATGTAAACTAATAATATAATTATCTTAGGAGATGACCAATTCTTAGCTCTTAAAGAAGATAAGTTAGTAAAGGTAAATCTTATAGTAAAGCTAAAGGAAAGGCTTAATTTAATAATACTATTACTCTTTAATAGATGTACCCTCTCCCTAAATAAGGATTCTATTGCTTTACGCCAGAAGGGTTAAGGTAAGAAGATTGACGTTATTAATATTAATTCTCTAAAGTAAGGATACGTGGAGCAACGCGCTTATAGAGCTTATGTTGCTTCTATCTGTTAACCTAAGGCTTTATTTAATCTCTCTATTGCCGCCTAATACCAGAAACTAACTAAGGACGATGTTTTTACCCTAAATAAACGTCTTTCCTAGTAAATAAACTATCTTAATTAGGGACTACTTTATATGCCTATTAATCTTCCTACCGCTAAGCTCTTTGTATTTGTTAATGGATTATTTATAAATAACAAAGATTTTAGCTCCTAGTTGGGATATAAGATTATTATTACAAACAAATTTATTAGAGAGAATGACTTTATAATCTATAATAATCTTATCTATTAGAGCTTAACTAAGAGTAAGCGTGTTACTTAAAGCGTTCTAGCGTTAGAGATATATAGAATGGTTAGTAGAGTTAATATGGCAATTGCAATTGGAACTACCCTAAAGATAATTATAGATTAACTTAAACTTCCTATTATCCCTATAATTATATGCACCAATTTATACTCCCTCTATAAGTGCTTGGTTAAGCTTGGTACTATAAAGAAGAAGCGCCTTATAATTAATATTATGGCACTTTATTAATCCTATAAATGGTAAAAACTCTTTAAGATTTAATAGATTAACGGTTAAGATAACCTAGTAGATGTAATAATGAAGGCAAACCCAAATAAGGCTCTAGAAATGTTTGTTAATATAAATACTCTATATATATAAGTTAAAGGATGGGTTAAAAGGGAGTAAGAGTATGGTATTCTGTAGACCCTGATTTTAACTAGCTAATTAAGATTTTCTATACCCGGCATAGAAAATTGCTATTGGCTTGCTTATAACTAGCGCCTTGGCGGCCCTAATATGATATCTACCTATAACTCTAAGCAAGAAAGCACCATGTGCTAAGAGGCAAATTTTAGGATAGTGAGATTTATATTATAATAGTAATAGTAAGTAAGGAGGATTGATATTTGTTATGCTAGTTAAGCAGCATTTGTATATAGATGGCAACTATAAAAGAAGAGTTGCTAGTATTGGGAATAAGGCAAGCGGTTGTCACGTGACGCCGCGGCACTAGCGTGGCGAGGAGTCTTAGGCCCCTCGCCCTTCCTCATTCCAATAAAGAAAGATATATATAACAACAATATCATACTACCTATAACTTGTAGATATGTGATATCACCTTATAATACCAACAGCCCCTAACCACCTTAAAAATTTAAATATTTTTATTTATTCTTTTAATGCGTATATAGTTATTGTATTAAGGATTACATAAGTAGCTATCCTTTATTTACTACCTAAGATGCTAATAATAACTAATATAATTTCTTAATTCCATTGCATAAAAAACCGAAGAAAACTAATCCTAAGAGGTTAAATGTCATATTTAATCCCGCAATGACGAGGCTATTTTACTAATAGAAAAATGCTTTTAGCTGCGGAAATAGGTCCTAGGCCCTTAACATCCTTATATAGAAATATTGCTTAAAGCTATTAATAAATGGTAAATAGAGAATATAGAAATATAATAAGACTTTAAAGCGACTTGTAGGTTATATACTTGTAGGTCTCTTAGGCGTAGCTTAAAAGAGATTATATAGTAAATAGAAACTAGTTTAAATATAGAACGGTTAAGCTGCGTAAGTATGCTTATAAGTGATATATAACGGTAATAAAAGCGATTTGGCGCTAGACGTTGCCACTATAAGTAGGGAGGGCGGCCGACCCGCACCGGCTATACCCTTGTCGAGATGGCGGAATATACATACATAGAGAGCGTAACTGATATATTAGATAGCGTCAAGCAGTGTGGCGGATTAAGCCCTAGCCACATGTGGTAAATTTAGCGTTTGTGCACCCCGCCAAATAACTTTAGGATAGGGAACCAGAACTTTGCCCCCAACTTATATTAGCTTTAAGCAAGAATAGCCTCTGGTAAGAAGCCAATATTACACTATACTGGAAGTCTTCTAACTATTTGCACAGTTACAGTAATAATAAATATCGCAATCACTACTGTTATAGTACGTGATATAGTGTAAGATTATATAATCGCGGCCACGCGCCGCTAACTGCGTAACTTGCTTATGACAAGATTAACAACAACCCGCAACCGTTACTTGTATATACTATATACTGCAATGCCCCGCTAGTTAGTTCTCCTATGGCTTATAGAGTTACCAAATTCTACTAATTGGGAACAGAGAGGAAAGAAGCGCAAGAGATATCCTCTTGCCAAACGCTACCTAAACGCGATAAATTACCTTCTAGCGCGTACGCCCTCGCCTTTAAAGAGACGTAAAAGACAAGACACCGATGTTCACGGTAATAATACTAAGAATACTTTACGGCCTTTTAATCCAACAGTTCTATTGTCCTTACGAGACAATGCTTTGCAGCACTTAACCTCTTCTACTCGCAGCTCCGCTACATCCCTGTGGTCTTGAAGTCCTACTAAGCAAATATCCGAGATGCTCTTTGCGCCACAGCCCATACTTTTCAAGCAATTTATACCTCGCGGGCCTGTAGAACTCTCAAGCGATTTGAATACCATTCTCCATACGATAGAAAGGCGATTCTCGCAAGGCATTACTGTGGTGTTAAATGCTTATTAGGTATAACCAAAGGCTCTATTACCCTACAGTTACGTATAAGATGGTAGAGCTAATATCAGTGTAAGAGATGGATGGATCGAGATTGGATCGGGATCCATCAATCCACTAATCCACGCCTAATCCATTAGTGGCGTGGATATGGATCTAGATCCAATAGTTATCCATTTATAGCGTTGTTGAGGTAATGCCGTAATGCATTAATTACTGCACTAACCATTAGATGGCGTAAAAGGGGTGAACTGGTGCATTTGTGCGTTGAATAGTTAGATAGCAGCAAAAATAATAAAGTCTCTTACCTCTCATTTTTATTATTACTATTAACTATGCCTCCAAAGCCAAGAAAGAAGAAGGCTGTTGCCAAACCACCTTTACTACCTCCCTTAAACGTACCTCCACACCTCCAGCCACAAGATGGCCCTACCTGGCAGCCTTACTACTGTACCGCCTGGTCTCCTAACTTGTTGGACATAGTAGTATAGCCAGAAGATTAAGTCTCTAATATAACTAAGCTCAATTAATCTATTATAATTTAAACAACGCTAATACCTAATCCCGATATACCTGAGATCTTAACTCTTATAATAGCTTCAACGTTTAGTACATTTAGCGCTAATTGGTCTGCTAAAGCGTGTGCTAGCGAGGCTCCTCCTAAAGATAAGAGTTAGTTTAATTGGTCCTGGGTTAACTAAAATAGATTACCTAGCTATATTATCCTAATCTCTAAAGGTAATAGCAAGCTCTCCTCCCTAATTTGGTGGTTGGGCGTACTAATAGAGAACCATAAAACTAGTAACCAGTGGTGGCTCTATAAGGAGTATTATTATAAGTATAGTATTAAGGCCCACTCCTAGAACACCTATAAAGGAAGCTCTAATATTATAAAGCATATTTAAGTGGTCTATAGTTATACATTTAATAAGAAGGGTAAGGAGGTGCTATACACATTAAAGTTAATCTCTATACTTAAAGGTCTTAATATAAATAATCCCCAGGAGCAGCAGGTTCTTAATAAGTTAGCATATACGTTTAATAAGAAGATGTTTAGGCGACTTCTTCTTTAATAGATTATTTATAATAACGTGTCTTTTAGGCAAGTTAATGGGCCAGTCTTTTGCAAATTTATTAAATATCTATTGCCTTAAGCAGCAGAATATATACCTAGTGGATAGTTAGTTAGATCTTGGATTATTAAGGGCTATGCTTACTATAAGGCGGTAGTAAAGAGAGAGCTATAATACGTAGTTAGTAAGATCCATTTATCTTTTAACCTATAGATATTAGGCAACCTTCTTTCACTTAATGGCGTTATTGCCCATTTTCTTAATAAAGATTTTAAGCCTTAAGCAACTCTTCTTGCTATTCTAGAGCAGACTAGCTTGCATACTGGCGTTAATATTATAGAAGGCGTGATTGCTATAATTAAAGACTTTAGTATTAAGAATAAGCAGATTGGGTATTTTATGCTAGATACCGCGACCAATAATAATATGGCGATAACGGCTATTATAAAGGAGTTTAACTTTAATCCAATTAAGCGCTGGCTATGTTGTTTAGGCCATATTATTAACATCATTACCCGCTACCTCTTATACAGTTATAACCTAGATTTATTTAAAGCGGAGGATATAGTACTTAAGGATATAAAGGCGCAGTTACAGACGTAGAGGAAGCGAGGACTAGTTGGCAAAGCCTATAACTTAATTATATAGGTGTATACAAGCCCTTAGAGAAGACATTAGTGGCATAAAAGTAAGTAGTTCTAAAAGTATAAATTAATTAATAGTGCTAACAAATTATTAGGCTAGAAGATGTATCTCTAGAGCATCCTCCTAGAGGACTAATAGGATATAATAACAATATAAGACCTTTCCCGATCTAACACTACCTGCTAAAATAGTACTTATAAGGAATTCTATACACTAAATTAGCTTTACATGCTATTTAAAGACTTTATATAATTAAAGTAGTAACATATAAGATAACTAAAAGAGAGGCTAGAATCTACTTGGCTAGAAGACTAGGACAGCGCTTAGAATATAATTTTTAAAGATGCATTTACTATAGATAATTGGGAGGTTCTAATACAGTATAAAAATTTACTTAAACTATACTAGGTTGCAACTATAGACCTATAAGGCTAACTAGGTAATAGCAAGTTATATAGGCTAGTTAATATTTAGTAGGATATTAAATGTATTACTAAAGAACCTACCTTCGCGTATAAACGCTTTAAATCTACACTGCCCTTGTTAATTAAAGGAGAATGGCATTTTGCTATATAAATTAAGTTCGCACTTAATAAGGCTTAACGGTACTATGCAAAAATTAATAAGTTAGCAGCCTATATCGCCGCAGTTGTCCTCTATCCTAGATATAATTGGCAGTATATAGAAGCTTAGTAGGAGTATAAGAAGACTTAGATTACGTCTGCCTATAAATTAGTTAAACATCTATAGCTTACAGACTATAAGTAATAGCCTATTTTAAAAGCTCTATCCCTAGAGAAAAAGAAGCCTAGGTATAAGCTTAATATTATAGAGGCCTATAAGATAAAAGGTCTTTAAAAGAGTGGCTATTAATATTATTCTACTGCTATGCAGGATAAATATAATTGCTATTATACACAGAATCAAGTTAAAGATTACAAGACCCTAATTAAGTAGTAGAGAACTATTAGCCGCGAATAGTACCTACACCTTGCTTAAATGGCCATTAATCTCCTATTAATTCCAGCTATAAGCAATAAGCTAGAATATATCTTTAGCCGTCTTAGTCAGATAATTATAAAACACTATAACCACCTTAAGTAGAGTACAATCTAGGCAACTTTATATCTCTACTCCTAGGATAAGAATAAGATTATTAATTTAAGACCTAATATAACTCTACTTAAGCCTATAAAGTTAACTCCTTTAGAGTTAATTAGGTCTAAAAGGCGGAGGTTATTAATTTAAGCAATCCTTATAAGTACCGCTAAGGCGCTAGTAGTAAGCGAGCTAATAGCAATTTTCTATACCGGGCATAGAAAATCCTAATTGGTTGGTAGAAGTTAGGGTCCGTAGATTGCAGTAGAACTTAATAGACAGTTGCGGTGGAACTTAGTAGACAGTTACAGTAGAACTCAGTAGACAGTTGCGGTGGAACTTAGTAAACAGTTACGGTGGAACTTAGTAGACAGTTACGGTGGAACTCAGTGGACAGTTGTAGTAGAACTTAGTAGACAGTTGCGGTGGAACTTAGTGGACAGTTGCGGTAGAACTTAGTGGATAGCTGCGGTAGAGCTTAATAAACAGCTATAGTTAGAAACAGCTGTAGTCAGATTATACTGAAAACCACACTAGGCCGTTGTGTCACGTAAGTGGTGAAAATTGCCAGAATTGGCTTAATATACGGCAAAATTAAAGCCTGGACGTGGATAAAGTTTGGATCTCAATCCAGATCCGATGGATTTAATAGATTTGAGGCTAACTGGATTTGGATCTAGATCTAATCCATCCATCTCTTACACTGGCTAATATAGTATACAAGACTAAAATCGAGAAACTAGAGGATAACACCTTCGGCATAATTAATGATTTTATATATACTAAGCCAATAAAGCTCCCTGGTCTCTTACCAACTCCAGAATAATATATAAAAGCAGTCTAGCTTGCCCAGCGCTGCGAAAAAGGGAGATATTATAAGGCGGCTTAGAATAGCAGTGTATATAACTTCGTCCTTAATCTGGCGCTACACTATAATAAATTTAAAGAAAAGCTATACTTTTTAAACTGGTTTGTTAACTCTCTAATTGCTAATAGACTTAGTACTTACTAAAGTAATTAGTACTTCTGCTTGAATTCTACCACATTCCCTTATTCCTCCTAGCTAAGCTAGCACAGTACTAAACTTAAAAATAGTTGATTTTGCTATTTACATTAAACCATCCAAGCGCTTTTAAAGAGCTCTTTATAAACGTGCTTAGTGTAGTGCACTACCTATATCTGCAAACAATACCCTTTATAAACTATTATATTGACGACCAATTGGCGTCAGTATTAAGCAAAGTATATAGGCCAGAACTGGGATAAGGCGATAATATAAGTGGGTATATAGATAGCTGCGCAACTTACTAAACTTAAAGAGTTAATTAAGGAGGTAAGTAAGATTGCGGATAAGTATAGAGAAGCTTTATAGGGACTTAAGGTCTCTCTACCCTTCCTTCCTATTATTATTATACTTAGCTATAACTAGAATTTTCTTGCCGCGATAAGGGAACTAGGTAAGCAGACTATATAAATCTTACCGGCCCGCTTTTTTTTTTTTTTTATATCCGATTGTATTGTACTACGTACAATACTGCGCATGCAGCCTCTAGGCTATAGCGCTATAGTTCTATATACATAAATCCTTCCTAGGCAGCTTAATATGTACTAATAGCTAAGTGGACACTCTGGCCCGTTTTAAATACTAGGGGAGCTCCTAGCCTATTGGTGTTTTGTCCTAATATTTTGCTTACTATAGTCCAGTTTACACCAAGAAAATCGCACTAAGGAAATCCTGGCTCTTTTATCTATTTCTACCGTATTCTACCATTACTAAAGTAGAAAAGGCGCTCTAAAAGATAGATTTTTTTTTCTATAGTTTTGTATATAAGAATAAGAGAAACCATATAGCTTACTAGCTTGGAAGTAGCTACCAATTACCCCTACACAACTGTTTATTCTGTACCCTTTTTCTCCTCCTTGCCAAAGAAAAGGGTAGGAAATTAGTAATTAGTAAGTACTCTCCCCAAAAGTAGCCTACTAATAGTATTCTATAAGGGCGAACCTCGCTACCTAAACCCGCTCCTATAGGAAAATTTTCACAAGGTTGTCTGTATAGGGTATAAATACCAGTTTACCTATATACCTTATATTTTACGTGCTAAAGTAACACGGGCCGGCCCTATAAGGGGACTTTGTAGACAGGGGGCTATAAGGACACGATTGTGGAACAGGATAGATTGGTAAGAGAGACAAATCCTTAAGGAGGTAAGGTCTCTAGGATTATGGAGACTATATACTACAGGCACGTGCCTCTAGCACGTAACCGGCGACCATCTAAGGGGCATCCAGAGGTTATCCTAAAGGCAACCCAAGGTATCCGCAATAATATCCCTTACATTGCCCCCCCCCTTCTTGCGGTTGGCCCCCAATCGCTATTACCTTGCAGTAGGGAGATTATAAGGGCTCGTCCTAGAAGGGGTTTAGAGAGATATTAGGGAGATATTGGTATACCACTATATATTATCTATCTATCTAACCCCTGCTTTAAACTCCTAAAAACCTTAATAAGGAAAAAATATAACTAGAGAAAAGACGTAAGGATTGTTAGGAGACCCCTTAAAAGCCTACTAGAAATGTGCTGGTAACTACCTAAGCTAACCTAAGAATTTTTATACAACTCTACTTCTAAGCCTTTATACCGGTCTGTAATTAATCGTGAGTATTATAGGCAATTTAGTATTCCTAATATAGTTCCATAGGACCTTTTAATATGGGATTTAACGTATAAAGCCTTGGCTTACTATTATCTTTAACCCTTAAGATATTAATCTATAATCCTTTCTTATTGGTTCTATACTATATATTTAGCGTAGCTCTACTACCTAGCAAACAGAAGGGATACTTTATAATAGCGCCTCTAGCTATTATACGATTTGTTAAGAACGTCTATAACATTATTTTTTAATACCGTAGTATTGTTTTAGGTATAATTTCACCTATATATATCTATAATTAACGTCTTAATTGCCTTCCCTAGCCGCGTAATTGGTTTTTATAAGGAAGTAATAACTAAATAGCTTATACACGTATTTCCTTCCTTCTAAATTGCGCTATTATAACGGAGTTATATTAGTAAGGTTGCAGCTATTTACCAAAAGGGTATTAGAAGGTAAAGTATAGAGACACCTTACTTATTAAGCTGTTCCTTTTCTTTAATACCTTACTTCCCATTATCGCCCTTTATCCAAATTTGGACGTATCTTTAATATATTATTAAGATTTTCTTTTTTTCTATTATCAATTTAATATACCTCTTTATTCTTCTATTAACTGCTCTTTTAATCTAATTCTATAGCGTATTCTAGCCCTACCGCTATATATAGAACCCCAACCTCTACTAACCTATAACTAGTACTAGTCCTACCTAAATAACTTTATATACACGTCCTTAAAAGACTAGAAGTCTAATAAGAAGATTCTGGATACTTATAATAAGACCTACTGCGTAAGGTTTAACACCTTTAGTCCTTATAATTAATGTATACGTACTAAGAGCGGTAGTTACATTAAGGTAAGCTTTCCTATCCTTAATAGGTTTCTATTGCTAACTTTAGGCTTTAATATAGCCTAGGCCTAAGTGGCAACGATTCTTTAATATCCTTAACTACTATATCGCCTAGGCTCTCTCTTATTCTAGCGCTAACGCTAAATATCTAGGTTAAATTTAAGACTATACTATAGCTATCTATACCGCCTATAATTCCTAGCAAGCTAGCCAGTAACGCCTAATAAGGGAGCAAGGTTAGTATACTAAGGATAAAATAAAGAATAGGGGTAATAAGAAGAAGGTCGCTGTTTACTATAAAAAGGAGTTTATATATATACATTAAGTTTCAAAAGAGCATAATATAATACGGTATTAGGTAGGTTACCCTTCGGGTACCTAGCGGATAGGTAACTAATAATTACTATAGTAAGGTCTTAGTGGTTCTAGTCTTTACCAGCCAGCTAACATCTCTGTTTATTCTGGGCTTAAGCGTATCTTTATTAACTATAAGCTTACGCCTTAAGAACTTTATTAGTACTAGTTTAGGCCTAATATTAGTGTTAAGCGTTTAAGGATCTCTACTCTATCTATACCTTATTAGCCTACCCCCGTTTTTATACCTACCCATACTCCTACTAAGGGATCTAGATCTGGATCTTATTCCCGTTAGCTATTACTTAGTAGGCTAATAGATACTAATCCTGCACCTAGGGATAAGGCATAGTAGCTTTTAATTTAGGTATTTAGGATTAATTCTTATATATAGTAGCAATTGGGAAGGCCTTGTAAAGTATTTCGGAAGGTATAGAAACACTATTCCTAATATAGACTAATAAATAGGAATGCAATTCTAGCAAAATACCCTATTAATTCTATACTATATATATAAAAAGGCTAAGAACCTATCCTGCCTTAGGCTATAGCCCTAATTAATCCTTATAGTTTCCAGAGCTTATCTGTTCTATATCTAATTTAACCTATTTACTCTTTAGGGCCTCTTTTAGCCTACTATAAGCTTTCTTTATAGGTTGCGATAACACTATAGTATTAGAGCGCTTTCTACAATTTATAGATTATGGACCTTAGTCCTAATATTCCTTTAAAATATCTTTATAATAATTAAGGTAATCCTCTGGTTCTTATATAGAGTCCTTAGCAGGCTAGCCTAGCTATTTAACTTTATATTAAAGCTTATTCTTAACAGACTTATAGCATAGTATAGCTTTAACCTTATACCGCTCGCCCACCACTTTAGGGTATTTAATTGGGCCTAGACGGACGTTCTTTTCTAGTAGTAGTCTATACCATAGCTCTAGTAGATTTATATAAAATACTAGATACACACGGGCCATAGATAAAGGTAGCTGGAGATAGTAGGCTAGCTTACTAATTTATTCCTTAATTTAGAAGGGACCTAGGTATCTTATATTAAGCTTCTTTAATAGTTAACAGGTTTTAATATTTGTTAAATATAATAGAACCTTATTGCCTACGCCAAAATACTTATCCTAGTATTTACGGTTATACTAAAGTCTCTACTGCTCTTACGCATCTTATAGGCTCTGCTTTATATACTTCCATTACTCCTCCTATTCCTTAAGGTATCCTTATACTCTCTAGTAAATATTTTTAAACTTCCCGGTAGGATCCTATAATTAATTATACGGCCTTAGCCAGTAATCGCTAGGTATACTATTAAATCCTAATAGTTAGACGCTGTAGGTAATCTAGATTAGTACAAACTAATATAATATATATTGTTTTAAGTTATAAGCATACTCCGCGTATACAAGTAGCTCGCACTAATTGTCTTACTAGTAGTTTAAATACATTTATAGATATAACTCCAGTTTCTAGTTTTGGCGTTCTGTTTACCCATCTATCTATAAATAGAAAGCCGTACTATAACGGTGGTCTATCTTTAAATAAAAGTATAGATCTAACTAGTACTGGCTTATAAAGACGCTGCCCCTATTAGTAATAATAGAGTGTGGTTAATCTACTTTAAGAAAGCATTTCTCCTTAATTAGGTTTATAAGCGCTTATATATTAATTATCTTATTAACGGGAAGGTATTAGACGTACTTTAAAAACCTATTAATAAGTACTAGAACCAAATCATATATTCATTCTTACCTATCTTTTAAGGGCGGGAGATCTGTAATAAAGTCTATAGTATAATATCACTATAGCTCACTAGCGGGGGGAACTAATTTAAGTAAACCCCATAGCTTATGCCTTTGGATTTTATATACTTAACACTCCTTATAGTAGTTAATATACTCCTTTGCTTCCTACTTAAGCTTTAGCTAGTAGTATTTACGTTAAAGTAATTCCACTATCTTAACTTAACCATAGTGGCCGCCTAAAGGATTATCGTGATTCCTTATAAGGATCTTCTATTATAGATTTACTTCTTATAGCACCCAAACCTTACCATTTCTACGTAGTAGGCCTATTAGGTCCAGTTCCCAATTTTAGCGCCTTTTAGCTTCCTTTCCGTTACATTTCCGGTCTACTTCCGCATTAAAGATAGTATAGAAGGCGTCCCTCTGTTGCACCTTATAGATAAAATCCGTTAACCTTTTAGATAATTCCTAGGCAAAAGCTGTTTCGCCTTATACTGCTCTAAGTATAAGACTAGATAGTACTATAGATCTTACAACTTCTTAATGCGCGTGCGTTAGGAAGGCCGCTATAAGGTTAAAGTCCTTTAGTTATTATAGGGCTCTAGGTTCTAATTGCTCTATAGCTTTGCTTTTAGTTTAAGGGGATAGCTTAGCAATTAAGGGTAGTGTATTATTAGGTTCTAAACTTATATTAGGGATATCCTATCTAGGTATTTTTGGACCCTTATTGGTAACGGACTAAGTACTAACCGGAACATTAGTAGAGACTAATAGGGTTTATACCACCTAAGACTTAATACGTGGAGCTATAAGTACTTAAGTATTCTATACCCGGAGCTTATTTTATAATATAGGGAGTAAGATATCTATTATCTATTTTCCTTCTCCCGTTTTAAAGCCTTTAGTATAGTCTGGCCGTCGTAACAGTCCATTAGTAGGGTTATTTTCCCCTAGCTTATATTTAATCTTAAAGTTAAATTACATGAGATTCTCTGCCTATCTAGCTTATTAAGGTATAAGCTCCTTTATAGTTATAAAGTAGCGTAGATTATAATAATCTGAGAGTATATAAGTAGTATAGCTTGCGTTCTTAAGGTAGTATCGCCACTATTTAAAGCAGTTAACTATAGTAAGTAGTTCCTTATTATAGGTATAATACCTAACTTTAGGTCCCTCGAATTTTCTACTATAGAATGCTACTGGTCTCTAGTAGAGCTAGGTAGCGTCTAGATACCTATTAGGTTATAATAGGATACTAGTAAGGACAAAATTTAATATATTAGTAACTATTATTAGTAGCTAATCTAGGTTAAAATACCATAATAGTAGAGCTTCTGTAAACTTTATATATAGTTTCTAAAAGGCTTCCTAGACCTTTCCGGGCCATATCTATAGTTTATACTATTTAGTTAGTCCCTTTTTAGTTTTCTTCCTTCCCGCCTTTAAGCTTTTTGCTTTTTAGGCCAGGTCTTAGAAAGCTTTAGTAATATAGTTAAATAGGTGTTAGGTAACGTCTAAATAGTTATAAATAAAGCGCCTATAGAAATTGGCAAAGCCTAGAAACACTTAAACATCCCAGTAGCTCTCTAGCTCTAGCCACTCTTAGATTATCTGCACTTATACTAGGTCTATAACTATACCTATAGGCATTACAATATAACCTAGAAACTTAACCTACTTAGTGTTAAAGATATACTTTAACGCCTTAGCGTAGAGGCCCTAATTATCTAAGCGTTCTAGCACTTCATGGACGTGTTACTTATACTAATCCTTATCTTCTAAGTAGATCAGAATGTTATCTAGGTAAATAATATATATATAGTCGACTAGTCCCCCTAAGGCTCTATAAATATACAATTAAAATATCGTAGGCGTATTAGCTAGCCCAAAAGGCATTACCATATACTTAAAGTGGCCGTATTAGGTTTTAAAAGCGGTCTTCTACTTATCCCCTTCTTTAATATAGAGCCTATAATAGGCGTCTTATAGGTCTAGCTTTATAAAGATCTTCGCCCTAAATAGTTAATCCAGCATTTTACTAACTAGTAGTAGTAGGTAACGGTTCTTAATTATAATCTTATTAAGACCGTAATAGTCTATATATAGCCTTATAGTCCTATCTAGTTTTAGGATAAAGAGGATCGGCATACCTACCAGCAGCTTACTAGGCCGTATCCATCCCTTTTCCAGTAAGCCGTTAAGGTACTCCTATAGGATCTTAAGCTCTTTATAAGAGAGGTTATAAATAGGAAGGTTTAGTGGTTATTTGCCTTCTTTTAGATTAATTATATAATTGTATTCCAAGTTCCGCTAAAGGACTTTTACTTACCTACCCAAAAATACCCTTAGTAAGTCCCTTAGGCCTACTAGGATATTTAATAAATTGGGGTCGCGTTTGTTCTTTATGTTATTATTAGGTAGGTCCCGGAGGTCCCTTAAGACGCTCGCAGGCAGTATTACGCGCTATAGTGGCTGTTTATATATAGTTGCCACTATACGTTAGACAGTTTTATATAGTAGCTAGTAGAGGGTAGAGAACTCTTTAATATAGCGTTTAAGGTATTATAGTATACTCTCTACGTATTACTTAAGCTAGAGTAACCTATAGCGGTGGAAGTATCTTATAGGATCTTTAAGATCGCCGCCTTTCTACAGTGTCTCTGCGACCTATCCGGTAGTTCCCTATAGGGTATCTATTATAGAAGGGTTATCGCCTATACTAGGCTTTATACCTATCTTGCTATAGAACAGGGGTTAGATCTAATACTTCTTTAGGTATAGGGCGTATACTATTTCTCCTAGAGCTATATCTTCTAGGATATCTTTTAAGCTTATTAATAAAATACGCCCTTCTAATTCTTTATTATTCCACTATTTAAAGGCTCCTGTTTTAAAGCATATCTTAGAATCTACTTCCGTAAGCTAAGGATATCTAAGAATAAGGTTATAGCCTATAAAGTTAGCCGCCTAAAAGGGTTGCGGGCCAACTACCTTAGTGCGGTTATATATATTAGCTACTAATACTATAAGCTTATAGGCACTATATAGTTTAATCCAATACTTATCCAGGAACCCTATAATAGGTTTCCGCCACTTTAGCAATAAAATAAGCTTATGCTCTTTTACCAAATTATATTATATAAGATTAATTTCGGCGCCGCTATTATATAGTGCTTAGAACTAACGTACCTTGCTTATAGGGAGTACCATTTCTAGCTTAATAGCAATATAGAGAGTCTCTCCTTCTATATCTTGCCCTAGTTACAGCTAGGAGAGGTCTATAACTAGGGCTTTTCTTTTTTAGATTATTAGTGCAATTATCGCCCTACTTATTTTTCTAATTAGGTTTACCTCTAGAGAAGTTTTCTCTTAACTTTTTAGAGTGTTCCTATAAGGGTGCTAGACGGGTATTAGGTTAGCCCTAGGAGTCTTTCCTATTACTTAAGGTCTCTAATTTTAACCCTTCTAGATTTCTCTTTAAGAACAGCTTCTTTAAAGTTTAGGTCTGCCCTATATTACTACTAGAGTGCCCACATTTTTAGTTACCCCCCAGCTTTTTACCAGAAGAGGTCTGGTTCCTTACTACATCCTTAGTATTTAGAACCACTCATTTAAAATCCATATATATAGTAATCCGCGATAGGGCTCCTACGCGCTTTATTTTATTATAAATTGCTAGCTTAATTCTAGCCTAAATAAATCCAATTTTCTCCTTCTTATAGATGCTATCATCCTTATTTTTAAAGGGCTCTAGATCTATTAGTTAAGCATAAGTTTCTATAAAGTTTATAAACTAGCGGAAATTATAGCGGTTAAGCTATATCCCATTCTAGAATAATTCTGCGTAATTATATTATATAATATACGGATCTTAAGTCCACTTCTTTAGGAAGGTTTACAGCTGCGGCTATATAGTAATTTACTCTTTATTAAGCTAATTTAGTGCAATCTAGTTTAGGGATCAATCTTTAATCTTACTAATAATCTAATAGGTACGCTCTTTAGTATCATCTTATATTATTAATATCTTAAAAAAGTTATCTATTTCACGAACCTAATTATCTAACTATTAGGCGTTAGGTCTTTAACAGAGTTCTAGACTACTAGAGGCCTTAGCTAGTTAGTCTATATCCTTTTTCTATTTACTATGTAGATACCTCTCTAAGTCTTCTATACCTCTTTAGGTAGGTACTAGGTATCCCCTAAAAGGCCCTTAGCCTTAGCCAAGTTATAAAAGATTTTATTTAGCTTAGATTAAGCTCTACTAAATTTAGACCTACCTCTAGAGGTTTCTAATATGTTTATTAGTAGCTCCTTCCTGTATAGCTTCTAAGAGCCTTATAGCGGCTTCCTAATATCCTCCTTAAAAAAAATCAGTATAGGGCTCTTAACTTTCCGACCTTAAGCCTAGGGAAGCTCTAGCTATAGAGGTAGTGTTAGTACTAGTAGCTAATATAGGTTTCCCTATAAGGCTTAAGTCTTAAGTTAGTGGTTAGGTTAAATTGCCTAAAGGGGTAGGCCTACTTAGCTTATAAGCAGTCTATACACCGCCACTATACTAATTATAGGCTAGTAGTCTTCTGGGAGGGTTCTAGTTAGGTCCCTAATTAGGCGCATTAGTATATTCCTCTAGCATTTCTAGTTTAGGGGAAGATTTTAGGGTTATATCTAGCGCTTAATCTTCTAATTGGCCTAAGTGGGGCTAGAGGGGTTCTAGCTACTTTCTAGCAGTATTATAACCTTTATAGAGGGTATCTGCGTTTTCCTTAGCGTTACTAGTAACCGTAGGTATACAAGAGTCTTTAAGCTCTTAGTACATCTAGGTATTAGGGCTTATTCAGCCGTCTTACCTAGAGGTTTATATTATTGCAATCTCTTATTATTGGAGGGGCCTTCTTGCCTTAACGCGACAGCTGTCTATAAGGTATTTATAGAGTTTCCGTTTAGGTTATCGCGAGATTTTAAGGGAGAATAGTAGATGTAAATAAAAGATATAAACAAACAATCTAGTCCTTAAAGCCAGCTGCCCTTCTGGATAGAGTAGGAAGGATTTAAATATAAGGGGACTTTATAGACAGGGGGCTATAAGGACACGATTATAAAATAGGATAAATTAGTAAGAGAGATAAATTCTTAAGGAGGTAAGGCCTCTGGGATTGTAGAGACTATATACTACGGGCACGTGCCTCCGGCACGTAACCGGCGACCATCCAAGGGGCGTCCGGAGGTTGTCCTAAAGGCAACCCAAGGCGTCCGCAATAATATCCCTTATAGGCCCCCTTCCCCCATCCCATAGCTACCCTAGCAACATATCTATAGTATGCCTATAGTGTAGTAGTGGTTATAGTAGTTGTAGTTATCTGTAGCGCGATGGCCTAATAGCCTACGGTACGTCTGCGGTAATAGTAGTACTGCGATAACGGCGGTACGTCTGCAGTAATAGTGGTAGGTTTGCGGTAGTAGTGGTAGTAGTTATCGTCCGTGTCTGCGGCTCGTCTGCGGCTCGTCTGCGGCGCGACCGTGCGCCTTGGTAGAGGTCGTCTGCAACGCGATAGCTATAGACTGGTTGTGGTAGAGGTCGTCTACAGCGCTATGGCTATAGACTAGTTGTGGTAGAGGTCGTCTACAACGCTATAGCTGTAGACTAGTTATAGAGGTCGTCTGCAGCGCGACTGCTGTAGACTTGTTATAGTCGTGATGGCGTGTCTTCAGGGGCTATGTGGCGTCGCGGTGACGCGTCTTCAGGGGCTATATAGCCAGCGACGCCCGGGCGACGACGGACGGAGGTCGAAAGGAAGGCGACCACCGGCCCGCTTATACATACTAGCTAACCTCTTATTAGTATATATATCACAAAATTAATTTTAGCAGTACCTTATCTCCACTTGGCGTCTATTAAGTAGTTATAACCATTTAACTCCTTGCTTATTAGGTACGAGATTTATTTACTAGTTAGTTTAAGAAGTTCTGCTTAGGTATAAGAGAAGATAATAAAGGTATAGATATAATTAATAACCTATTAGAGGATATTAGGATAAAGAGATAATTGCTTAATTAATTAAGGTTAGAAAGTTTTATATAAGGCCTAGAAGATATATACTCCTACTTGTATAAAAGTAGCATTTTGCGGGTAATTATTGGGAAATAGCGGTTTGGAGGACGCTATATATAGCTTTACGCTACCCGTCACAGAAGTCACCCGCGCACGTTCGTCCCATAACACCTACGCACGTACCGTCACAACCCCTATATCTTCGACCACGTTTCCTAACCTGTTCCTATTCTTTATCAAACGTCTTAAACCATCACGCGTCAATATACTTAGCACGGTCAATAGCTAGCAATCAAGCTTATTTATAAACTGCTGAGTCGATCCGTAACACTACTTAAACTCCATCTAACACCTTAACTATACTCTCGCCATCTCCACGTATATATGTATATATATATATTCTATTTGCCATCTTAATAAGGGTGTAGTAGGAGCGGGTCGGCCACCCTCCCTACTTATAGTAGCAATATTTAGCACCAAATTACTTTAATTACTGTTAGATATTCCTTATAAGCATACTTATATCGCGTAACCTATTCTACATTTTACTAGATTTAGCCTATTGCTATAAGTAAGAAAAACAGATTTACTAGGGTCTTCGCTAGGTCTATTAACTAAACAATCTCTTTTAGGCTACGCCTAGGATATTTATAAGCGTGTAATATATAAAATAAAGTCTCTTTAAACCCCAATCTCTATATTCTCCAGCTACCAGCCATTTAGAGTTATAAGTAATAATATTATATATAGATGGTGAGCGCTAAGGACCTTTTTCCGTAGCTAAAAGCTTTTTTCTATTAGTAAAATAGCCTCGTCGTTACGGCCTTAGGCCTTAAATATAGATACAAGATTGTTTATACTGGTTAGCGTATCTAGATACTCCTCCCTAAGCACCCTCTTTCTTATCTCTACTACTTATATATTTAGCTCTTCGGCCTCCTTCCACCGCCCTTAATTCCTATACGTTAACGCCAGGTTAGCTATGCTGGTTAATATATCTAGATACTCCTCCCTAAGCACTCTCTTTCTTATCTCTACTACTTATATATTTAGCTCTTTAGCCTTCTTCTACCGCCCTTAATTCTAAAACGTTAACGCTAGGTTGGCTATACTGGTTAGTATATCTAGATACTCCTCCCTAAGCACCCTCTTAAACGTCTCCATTACTTATACCTCTAGTTCTTTAACCTCCTTCTACCGCCCTTAATTTCTATACATTAACGCTAGGTTACCTATGCCAGTTAGCGTATCTAGATACTCTTCCCTAAGCACCCTCTTAAATATCTCTACTACTTATACCTCTAGCTTTTTAGCCTCCTTCTACCGCCCTTAATTCCTATATATTAACGCTAGGTTGCCTATACTAGTTAGTATATCTAAATACTTCTCCCTAAGCACCCTCTTTTTTATTTCTACTACTTATATATCTAGCTCTTTGGCCTCCTTCCACCGCCCTTAATTCCTATACATTAACGCTAGGTTAGCTATACTAGTTAGCATATCTAAATACTCCTCCCTAAGCACTTTCTTTTTTATCTCTATTACTTATACTTTTAGCTCTTTAGCCTTCTTCCACCGCCCTTAATTCTAAAACGTTGACGCTAAGTTAGCTATACTAGTTAGTATATTTAAATACTTCTCCCTAAGCACCCTTTTAAACATCTCCATTATTTATATATCTAGCTCTTTAGCCTCTTTTTACCGCCCTTAATTTCTATATATTAACGCCAGGTTGCCTATACTAGTTAGCATATCTAAATACTCCTCCCTAAGTACTCTTTTTCTTATCTTTACTACTTATATATCTAGCTCTTTGGCCTCCTTTTACCGCCTTTAATTTCTATATATTAACACTAGGTTAGCTATTCTAGTTAGTATATCTAAATACTTCTCCCTAAGCACCCTCTTTCTTATCTCTACTATTTATATATTTAGCTCTTTAGCCTCCTTCTACCGCCCTTAATCCCTATATATTAACGCTAGGTTGGCTATACTGGTTAGCGTATTTAGATACTCCTCCCTAAGCACCCTTTTTCTTATCTCTATTACTTATATATCTAGCTCTTTAGCCTCCTTTTACCGCCTTTAATTCCAAAACGTTAATACTAGGTTAGCTATACTAGTTAGCGTATTTAGATACTCCTTTCTAAGTACCCTTAAGCTTATCTCTATTACTTATACATCTAGCTCTTTAGCCTCCTTCTACCGCCCTTAATTCTTATATATTAACGCCAGGTTGTTTATACTAGTTAGCGTAGAAAAATACTCCTCCCTAAGTACCCTTTTTCTCGTCTCTATTGCTTATATAAATAGCTTTTCGACCTCCTTCTACCGCCCTTAATTCCTATATATTGACGCTAGGTTAGCTATGCTAGTTAGTATAAAGAATGCTCCTCCCTAAGCACCCTTAAGCTTATCTCTATTACTTATACCTTTAGCTCTTTAGCCTTCTTCCACCGCCCTTAATTCCTGTATATTAACACTAGGTTATCTATGCTAATTAGTATATCTAGGTGCTCTTTATTAAGCACCCTCTTTCTTATCTCTATTACTTATATAAATAACTCTTTAGCCTTTTTCTACCGCCCTTAATTCTAAAACGTTAATACTAAGTTAGCTATACTGGCCAGTATATCTAGATACTCCTTTTTAAGCACCCTCTTTTTTATTTCTATTACTTATATATCTAGCTCTTTAGCCTTCTTCCACTACTCTTAAGTCCTATACGTTGACGCTAGGTTGGCCATACTAGTTAGCGTATTTAGATGCTCCTCCCTAAGCACCCTTAAGCTTATCTCCATTACTTATACCTTTAGCTCTTTAGCCTTCTTTTACCGCCCTTAATTTCTATATATTAACGCTAGGTTAGCTACGCTAGTTAGTATAAAAGGATGCTTCTCCCTAAGTACCCTTAAGCTTATCTCTATTACTTATACCTTTAGCTCTTCGGTCTTCTTCCACCGCCCTTAATTCCTATATATTGATGCTAAGTTAGCTATACTAGTTAGTGTATTAAGGTGCTTCTTTCTAAGCACCCTTAAGCTTATCTCTATTATTTATACCTCTAGCTCTTTAGCCTCCTTCCACCACCGTTAATTCCTATATATTGACGCTAGGTTGGCTATACTAGTTAGCGTAAAAGGATGCTCATCCTTAAGCACCCTTAAGCTTATCTCTATTACTTATACCTCTAGCTCTTAAGCCTTCTTCTACCGCCCTTAATTCTAAAATATTAACGCTAGGTTAGCTATACTGGTTAGTATAGCTAAATACTCCTTTCTAAGTACTCTTAAGCTTATCTCTATTACTTATATAAAGAGCTCTTTAGCTTTCTTCTACCGCTTTTAATTCTAAAAAATTAACGCCAGGTTAGCCATGCTGGTAAGTATATTTAGATACTCCTCCTTAAGCACCCTCTTTCTTATTTCTATTACTTATATATCTAGCTCTTTAGCCTTCTTCCACCGCCCTTAATTCCTATATATTAATACTAGGTTAGCTATACTGGCTAGTATAAAAGGATGCTCCTCCTTAAGCACCCTTAAGCTTATCTCTATTACTTATATAAATAGCTCTTCGGCCTCCTTCCGCCGCCCTTAATTTCTATACGTTAACGCCAGGTTGGCTATACTAGTTAGTATATCTAGATACTCCTCCCTAAGCACCCTTAAGCTTGTCTCCATTACTTATATAAATAGCTCTTTAGCTTCCTTCCACCGCCCTTAATTTTAAAACGTTAATACTAGATTAGCCATACTAGTTAGTATAGAAGGATACTCCTCCCTAAGCGCCCTTAAGCTTATCTCCATTACTTATACCTCTAGCTCTTTAGCTTTCTTCTACCACCCTTAATTCCTATACGTTAACGCTAGGTTAACTATACTGGTTAGCATATTTAGATACTTCTCTCTAAGTACCCTTAAGCTTATCTTTATTACTTATACCTCTAGCCCTTTAGCCTCCTTCTACTGCCCTTATTTTCTATACATTGACGCCAGGTTAGCTGTACTGCTTAGTATAGAAAAATGCTCCTTCCTAAGCACTCTTAAGCCCATTTCTATTACTTATATAAATAGCTCTTCGGCCTCCTTCTACCGCCCTTTAAGGTTGTATACTAACCCTACCATTACTATACTGCTTAATATCTCTTCTTGCTCTTTACTAAGCAGCTTCTTTCTTACTTTTATTAACCTTACTAATATCTTCTCTGCGTTAGAAGCACCTCCTTATTACCACGTATACTATGCCGTATTATATAGTAGTATAGCCCACTCCTTAAGTAACTCCTCCCCCTTAGGCTGCTACGCTAATACCAACCTTATATATAGGAAAAGCGCCTAGTATTTAGCTTAATTATTATACTACCCGCCTAGAAACTCTTTGTAAAGGTTTATAATATACTTCTTCTTCTATTCTTTAAGTTGCCCCTAACCTTCTAGCTACTTTTAAGTGGCTAGCTGTACTAGCCTATGTATCTTAAACGTGGTTATATTAGTAGTAAGGGAGATAAATAAGTAGTTTTTTAGCGTAAGAATATTATCTTTAAACCTATTATTAACGCTAGTGTTTAATGCGCTATCTTTACTATTACTCTCTTTATTATTTTTACAATCTGCCCCTAAGCTTTTATACCTATTTCTTATCCCGCCTTAATCTTAAAATAGCGCTTTAGGAATTCCTTACTAGTTAAAAAAGCTTATAAATAATAGTAGGTTAGCTATAGATTGCCTTATCTAAAATATATAATTAAACAATATTTACTAGGTTATAATAATAGAGTTTTTAGCCTTCTAGTCTCTATAAAAATACCCCCTATTATAGTTTAAGAGACTTATCTTTACCTTATCCCCCTTCTATAACTTTTTAATATACTACTATACAAAACATCTTAGTGCTTGTTCTTTAATATACATAGCCGCCTAGATAATAGTAAGTGGCATAAACTTAAGTACCACCGCTAGTTTAGTAATATTTAAGTGGTTACTCTATATTCCTAGCTTTTTTATATAAAGCGCCAGCGCTTGCTCTTTATCTATTAGTTCTATAGTAATTATATTACTCTCTTCTACCAGTTTTAACGCTATATCTCTACTTTATATTATAATAAGAATTAACCTAGTCGCGCTTAGAGGCAAATACTAAAAAAATAGTTATATAGACCTACTACTTAGGCCGCCTTCCTGCGCCTCCTAGCTTGTGGTTTAAGGCATAAGAAGGAAGTTAGTATTATTAATATTGTTAAAAATAAGCACCTACTTTCCCTTTCTTTTATTGCGTAGCCAGTTATAGATAAGCTTAAAGATATTTACCTTTAAATTTGTCTGGCTAGGAATTTTAACCTAGTCTATAATTTTTTTAAAAACTTTGCTTAAAATAAGCAGCGTTACTCCTATATACCTAGAAAACCTATATATCTAGCGACTTATCTCTAACTTAGTAGGTGTATTTAATAGCAAGCTACGATTTTTTATACGCTAGTTAGCAGTTAAAACTAAGCTCTAGGCCGTATAAATTGTACCCTACTCTGCTAAGGCCAATAAGCGCCGCCCTAAATGCTGGTATAGATAGGTTTTTATAGATCTAATTAAGTAGCGACCGCTAACCGACATAATTGGGGTCGTAGAGGAAGGGAATATTAGAGGAAGGGCTTAGAGGTATTTCTAATCATTCTAGCAGGGAAGCTTATCGTTAATATTATTAAGCTTGGGCCACTATAACTCACTAGGCAGAAGGTAGAACTTGACGCTGATTGGCCTATAGCTCTGCCCTACTTAAAAGCCGTGGTTGCCGTCTCCAAAGGTACTCGTTGCGCTGTTTTATACTATACTAAATATATGGGTAGAGAATCGTTCTAGATTATAGAGTTAAGAGACTAGATATTAGCGGGCTAGCGTGCGGCTGCTTAGCTCTGCCCGTTCCCTAGCCTTACGCCATCGCTGCCTTCTTAGCCTCTTCGCCTATACTAGCGTCTTAGTTGACTTAGACCCTTAGGGAGAAAATCTATCTCACCTCCTATAAACTCCTAAGCCAATTAGCGGCCGGTGTCGTAGCCTAATATACGCCGTAGGCGTTAGCGCTTACGCTAGCTTTAACAGCCAATTATACTATCTTGTTAATTCCGGTAGTTAGCGCAGCCATATCTATACGGCCTTAATTTTCCTTAAATAGTAAAAATACCAAAACTTCCCCTATAAAAAGGCCGTGTAAACATAGCTGCGCTAACTACTAGAATTGATAAGATGGTATATAGAACCCTAAGGTAGATTCCTCTCTAAGGATCTAAGGGAATATAGGCGTAATTTATAAAGGCAGGCTAGCCTGCCTAGTAGACAATAGTTAATCGCCTTTAACGCGGTATATCGCCCCCTAATATACTACTATATAACTTACTAATACCTCCATTTAAAAGCCCTCCTCTTACTCTATAGAATTTATCTATAATAGAGCCCAGCTGTGCCTTAAGTAAGATGGCGGTATAACATAAACTTTATGCCAGCAACTCTAAGTATCTAACTTCTTTAACTTCTTCTTTAATTTTAACCTATATCTCGCCATTTTCTACCCTCTAATTAGCTAATAAGTTTGCATAAGTTTGTATAGGTTCCTATAAGTTATAAAAATATTATAGGGCATTGCTAGGACAGCTCTACATCGTCTATATAAACGGCTCTACATCGTCTATATAAACGGCTCTACATCGTCTATATAAACGGCTCTATATTGCCTATACAAACGGCTCTACAACGGCTCTGCAACGGCTCTATAATTGCCCATATAATTGTCCGCATAAACACCTCTACGGCTCTATAAACGGCTCTACAACAGCTCTATAAATGGCTCTATTATCGCTTATATAATCGTCCATATAAACGATTTTATAACGGCTCTATAACGGCCTATTTAATTGTTTGTACAAACGGCTCTACCATTGCCTATACACCGGCTCTACAAATAGCTCTACAATCGCTCTATAATCGCCTATATATCGCCCATATAATCGTGCTCTAATATAGGCCGAGCGCCCTAAAGGCGTTACTGTGACTATATCGCCTGCCAGAACACAATATAACAGTAGTATAGGTATAGTTTAATTAGGTAAGCTAGTTATTATATAATAGAAGAGGCGCCTTGATAAATTTGGAAGGAAACGGAGTGGTAGTAGTAAAGTATAGCCGCTGTTTTAATGTAGCCGGCGGAAAGAGACCAGTTTCAAAAATATATCTTTAAACTTTAAGGCTGTATCTCGCCCCCTAATACAATAGTTAGCTAATTATAATTATTATAATTTAAATACATTGCGCACTAAGACTATAGCTAGTATATTTACGCCGCCAGAGTTATTTAAAATTAATATATGTTGGAAAAAGGATATACTTCGCAGAGGAATTTTAGGGGTAGTAGAGGTAGTAGTAGGTAGCGCAATGTTCTATTGGCTTAGGAGTTTATAGAAGTTAGTGCGCGCCACTAATTAGCTTAGGAGTTCGCACAAATTGGCAAAGTGGGACTATAGCAAGAGAGTGGGGCTATGCAACGCCATAAATTCCTTAGAGAAGCGGCTAAGGCACCTAAGATAACCCACACCAGCGTTAGTACCCAGTACGCGTTCGAATTTTATAGTGTATATAACGGACATATTATGTTAAGAAACAATTAAGTACAGCCTAGTTCTAAAAGCAGCAAAAATATACTTACTTTTCTCTAAAACTAATCCCACTAATAAAACCGTTAATAATCCCTACCTAAAAGCCGCTATTCTTGTTTCCAAATATTACTCTTATTAACCGGTCCTGACTTTCCCTTATAGCTCTTGCTATTATATCCTCCTGTACCTTTAATAGTAGCTCCTTAAGCAATTCCCGCAAACAATTAAGCGCAGCCTATTCCTCTTTAATTTGCTTAACCGCATTTGTTATATCCTATTTATTTTAACTCTGGCTATTTACAGAGTTAGTAAGGTGGATCTCTTCTAAGGCACTCTCCACTTCTGCCAGCTGTGCGTCTGTAGACGTAATAGCTTTAGAAATCTCCGCCTCCTTAGTTAAAATTGTCTTTTTTATCTCTTTAGTAATATAAGTATAGCGGATCTAGCAGTACCTATACAATTATAGTTAGTATTATCGTTGTCCTCTAAGGCCCTTATTAGATTATATATAAGGTCGCTATACTAACTGCTAAATTGAGGGTGATTTTGCAGCTTTAAAGTTACTTAGATATGGCCTTGATCTAACGCTCCTTAAAAAAGCCAACATTTACCCTATCTTGTCATAACAGCCTTCCTTTATCAGAATGTCTAGTCTAGCGGTGTAGGTCGTCCTGGAACATACCATAAGCTTTTATATAATTCTTAATCGCCGCCTTTAACTAATCGGATATCGTTTTACTAAGGACCTCCCACTTAGGGTCCTTAATAGCTTAAAGTAATTAAAGGGCCATTTTGGCCGATGTGACATCGTCCTTTAGGCTTTAGACAGCTTAGGGGGCATCGATAATCTTATTAAGGTTATCTAAAAGAAGTTGTGTACCGTATAGGGCAGGGACAGTAATGCTAATAATACTAGCGGCAACGCTAAGAGGGTTAGGCATTTTTATTATCGAGTATTGGTTTATAAGTGCATTAGCGCTAGCTTAAGTAAAGAGGTGGAAAAGGCTGCGAAAGTATAAGGCTAAGGCTAAGAAATAAAATAAGCTAAGCTAAGCATAAATCTATATACTATAAGACGCCGGCCTGCAACTATCCGCAGTCTCTTAACTCTATAACCTAGAACGATTTTCTGCCCGCACGTTTAATATAGCATAAAATAGCGCGACGATTTCTTTTGGGGATAATAACTGCGGCTTTTAAGTAGGGCAAAGCTATGGGCTAATTAGCGCTAAGATCTACCTTCCGCCTAGTAAGATAACTAACTAAAATAGGCCCAAGCTCGCCAATACTAACGGCAATCTCTTGCGCTAGAACGACTAGAAACACTTCCAAGCCCTTCCTCTACTATCCCCTTTTATTATAACCCTAATTATATAAATCAGCAAACGCTACTTAATTATATCTATAATAAGCTATCCGTACTAGCGTTTAGGGCTACGCTTATCGGCCTAGGCGGAGTAGGGTATAATTTAAAAAAGCTTAGAGCTTAGTTCTAACTGCTAACTTACGCGTAGGAAGTCGCAGCTTGCGATTAAATATACCTACTAAGTTAAAGACAAATTATAAAATAGATAGGTTTTCTGGGTATATAGAAGTAACGCCGCCTATTTTAAGTAAAGTTTTTAGGAAGTTATAGACCAAGTTAAGATTCCTGGCTAAATAAATCCAAGGGCAAATATCTTTAAGCTTGTCTATGACCAGGGCTCCCAACGATAACCTTATTCATTCTTTATCGCGATATGCTTATCGTTATGAAGTAATATGGATACAATATTAAATTTTCTGAATGAATGAATATTCATAAGCTTATGAATATATATATATAATTTGGAGCGCTGGTGGTAGTCGGTGGTATTGTAAAGAGGTATCAGAATAGAGGAAGGAGCTATTGACGAGCTTATTAGTTCGAGAGGCAGAAGGGGGGTGACGATTTGGGAGGACTCCGAGGACGATCGCCTCCCTCAACACCCTGCCAAGCCTAATGATATTGCTTATTAAGTCAATATCGCGATATTATCGCGATAATGAATATCTGGAGGCCTTAATGATATAAATACGATAAGTGGTATAAATATACATTTATTTATTACTGGGAGCCATGTCTATAACTAGCTATATAATAAGAAGAAGAGAAAGTAGGTACTTATTCTAGATAACGTTAACAATACTAACTTCCTTCTTAAGCCTTAAACTATAGGCTAGGAGGCGCAGGAAGGCGGGCTATATAATAGTTTTACGCAATTACTCTTTTAGTATTTACCTCTAAGCGGGAATAGGTTAATCCTTATTATAATATAAAGTAGAGATATAGCGTTAAAACTAGTAAAAAAGAGCAATATAATTACTATAGAGCTAATAGATAAAAGGTAAGTGCTAGCGCTCTTTAAAACAAAGCTAGGAAAACAGAGTAATAAGACAAATATTACTAAGCTAGCGGCAGCACTTAAGTTTATACTACTTGCTATTGTCTAGGCGGCTATATATATTAAGGAAAGAGCACTAAGGTATTTAGTATAGTAGTATATTAAGAAGTTCTAAAAGGGCAATAAAGTAAAGATAAGTCTCTTAAACCATAATAGGAGACATTATCGCAGAGACTAAAAGGCTAAAAACTCTATTATTATAACCTGGCAAATATTGTTTAATTATATATTTTAAACAAAGCGATTAGTGGCCAACTTACTATTACTTATAAGCCTTTTTTAACTGGTAAGGAATTCTTAAAGCGCTAATTTGGTATTAAAGCAAAACTAGAAATAGGTATAAAAGCTTAGGGGCGAATAGTAAAAACGGTAAAGAGAGTAATGGTTAGACTGGTTTTGGATAATGCGAATAAGCGAGCATAAAATATCCTTTATCTAATAGAAAATGCATAAAATATCGCAATCGATAAGGATAAAGTGGCCTGTGCAGAGCTTTTCCACCCCAACCAGGCAGAATTTGGCAGATATTGTAGATATTGCGGATGTTGCGGATATTGCGGATATTACAGTAGGAATATATAGGCTATCTACCCCCCCAACTATATAATAGCTAGATACTTAAGGAAAAATCCCCTATTCTTTTTATAGTTCTTCTCTAATGCCAATTCTTTAAACATTCTGTTTTCTTAAGAGTTTTAGGATTTATCTATATTCTCTCCTATAATACCGTACAACGTCCTCCTAAAAAGACTCTCTCTAGCTTATCGCTTATTGTTGGAATTAAGAGAATTTTGATTGCTATAAGTGAGAGCCGTGGCTAGTGCTTTTGTTGTTGCTCTTAAGACCACTACTAAAGCGCGGTTGTTGAAATTTTATATAGTATCTCAGAGATAAAGTCCTTATACTTATCCTAACTTTTTAGTTAAAATATTACACTATCAAGATCTTCGGCAATCTTATTAAACTTATTAAGGTCTTAAGCTGGGGCTAGCTTTTTATATAATGACGTATTTCTAGGTATAGAACTCCTATTCTAATATCTCTCCTAAAGCTCTTTGACGCTATTAAGTGCAAGCTTATACTACTCCTTTTCTAAACCTGCTTAATATATCTTATATAACAGGCTGGATAAAAAATAAGTGCAGTGGCGTAAAGGGGCAAGTTGTCTATTTTATGGTAATACCTATTAAAGGTATTCTAGGCATTTCTAATGCGTTTAGAGAACTCTTTATTAGATATATACTCCTTCTATTATATAACTTTAGCTAGATTAGAAAATAGAGAGAAGATAAACTAACTTAAGATTTATTAAGGTGCTTAATTATAACATCTATTATAAAGAGTATATTCTTAAGCGTTGCTTTATGTCCCTAATATTTTAAGATTGCCTAGTAAAATATTTAAAGAAAACTTTTTATTATATAAAGAGCCTCCCAGTCCTCTAGACTAAGATAGTCCTTTTTAAGTATATTAAGATAACGCTTAGTATATGTATTAATGGTAGACTCTTTCTAAATTGCTACACTAAGTATAAGATACTAGCTATTCCACCTTATACAATTATTAAGCGGAATTCTTCTCCCTATAAGACTTTTAAACTCCCTTATATAACTAGCTAAGCTATAGGTATATATAGTAATATTATAAAGCTTTCTAAGTGCGCTAAGCTTTTAAAATGTATTACTTTTCTCTTTCTCCTTTTTTGGATCTAACTCCTTTCCTTTTTTGTATAACTTAATATCGTTAAAACTAATTAGGTTTTTAAAAAGAAAAGCCTATACGGTAAGGTTTAGAATATAACCCTAATAGCGGATCCGTTGGTAGATGGGATTCTATTTAATTCTTTCTTCTTACAGAAGCTAGTTGCTTATTATATGACAGAGCTTATCGTTTGCAGTATGGTTATTGGATATAATAGTACCTAGCTTTTACGTAATCCCGTAGTCCGTAAGTACTGGAAGGAGAGTATTCTATTGCTTATCCCCGCTATAAGAGGCTACTATATAAAGGCCAAGGAGAGCGTTTATAGGCTTTTCCTGGCTATTAATAAAATGGCCATAAATTGCGAGGAGAAGGTAATTATTTGGAAAGGTCTAGATATTAACAGAGAGATAAATGCTTATAAGTGCAGACTGTAGCCTCTTTTGTATAATATCCTTTTATAATAGCTATAAGTTATAGATCTTTTTACTGACTTCTAAATAGGCTATAGTTATATGGCTATCTACTTTAGGATTAATTAATTATAGAAGGATATGGAACTCCAGCCACTTAACCATCTAAAATAGTAAGTTTTATACAATAATTAATGTAACGAGGGCTTTATCAATAACTTCCTTATTTAGGACCGCTTGGAGCACTTTTAAATCTAGCTCTTTTGTCTTATTTTAAGACGACGCTTTAAGGTAAAGATCTTTCAATTAATCCCGTATTGCTTCTTTTGTATAACTGGTTTCAGGCTTAACTGTAATGCTATGCTTTAACGCTAAGTAGTTTTGGAAGTTAGAAGTTGACTATATAGCGTATAACTTTATACAGTGTTTACAATAGAGTAAAAGATGGGCCTTTTTATTTTGTACGGGCTTACTATTACTTAGTAGACGGGTATGCTCCTATATTAAAAGAGCCGGGCGACCTCTTATTTTTAATTTAAAGGTATTAATAGGGTTAAGAGCTTCTGATTCTAGCTCTAAAGCCATATTTTATACGATAATAAAGAAGAAGAAGGCGACAGAAAATTTATTTGGGGTATTCCAAGACTTATCGCGATAAGATTTATCCAAAACCAGCCTGGTAATGGTAAAGATAGCGTATTAGAAGCTAGCGTTAACAATAGGTTTAAAGATAATATTCTTACTTTAAAAAACTACTTGTTTATCTACCTTACCACTAATACTACCGCGTTTAATATATATGGACTAGTGCAGCTAGCTATATAGAAGTAGCTAAAAGGTTAGGGGTAACTGGAAAGATAGAGGCAGTAGTATATTACAAATCTTTATAAGGAGTTTCCGATAGGGCAGTATAAGAATTAGGCAAAATACTAAGCGCTTTTTCTGTATATAAAGTTAGTATTAGTATAGCAGCCTAAGAGCGAAGACTTACTTAAGGAGTGGGCTCTAATACTATATAATACTATATGGTATGCGTAGGTAAGAGGAGGTTTAATTAACGCGGAGAAGATATTAGTAAGGTTAATAAAGGTTAAAAAGAAGCTTTTTAGTAAAGAGTATAAGGATATGTTAAATAGTATAGCAATAGTAGTGTTAGTATATAGCCTTAGGGAGCGGTAAAAGGAGGCTAAGTATAACGAAGCCTTGTGGGAAATACTATGGTGGACTTATTATTGGGCTAGGTTGTGTAGGTAAACAGGAAGTTAACAATGTAATAGGTAATAGTAGTAAATAATAACTGGTGGAGTGGTTGCCTAACAGATTAACTCTAATTATATTCTGAGATTTACTATAAAAAAAGAACTATCTAGGTAGGGATTATGGTCCTTTAAATATACAACCATACTCCTAAGAAAGTCCTTGCTCTATCCGCTCTATCTACTCTACTTACTCTATTATAAATCTCGCAGATTATATAGATTATATAGATTATATTACGTGACCTTAGTTACTATTCCTTATTATATAGTTCTACTGGATTTATTTTAAACCGTGCTCCTATTAACTAACTAGCTTCTTCTAACTCTTCTTCAAGTAGTTATAACATTGTACTTAAAGCGTCTGTAATACTATCTCCCTTCTCTTTATCTTTATCCTTAAAGATTCTTAATATCTTTAAGTTATCTACTAGAGGTGTAATATCCGTTTAATTAACTTAGTTAATATTGTTACTTATTATACCTAAAGCTTCTTCCTCTTCTTCTACAGCTCGTTAGTCTTATACTGTTGCTGCAATACTATCTCTTAGTGAAGTAATGCTATTTCCGTATTTTCGTTGTACAAAAAAGGGGTTAGTTTACTTTGCGCTAGTAAGTCCCTTGTCTTAGCAACCTTCTTCCTACTTAAAGTGCACTAAAGTAAATATTTAGTTGTCCTGTAACGTTTACTTAGTTTCTAACGCTAAGTATATGCATTTTATTACTCTTAACAGTTTTTAAGTACCCTTATTAATTGCTACTAGGGTCCTAGGTTTAATCTGCCGCTGTAAAGCTTAATAATAAACTTTTAGTGGCGTTGGCTAAACTTTATTATTTCTATAACGCTAAGTAAGAGGCTGCCGCTACTTAATAATAGGCTCTTAACTCTTGTTTAGCTACATCTGCTCAATTAATCTGTCTTAAAAAGGTGCGTAAGAAGGTTTGTTTTAAGAAGTAGAAACTTGTAGAATAAGGCCTTTAGGAACTTAGTAATAAAAGAACAGATTTTCTTTTAATAGAGAGGGAAATAACTCTAAATACGTTGGCAGGTGCTCCTCTTAAGTCCCCCTTAGGTGGTTTGTTCTTTAGTAACCCTTTTTTATTAATACTGCCTAACCTATTTTCCTCTAATACTCCTATACCTTTCTTATAGCGTTCTTTAAGTTATCTAGCGGCTTCTAGGTAGTCTCTTTATAGCCTATCCACTTTACTTTATACTATATTTTGTTATTAATATCCTTATAACTAACAATCTTTAAAACTTTCTATTTGTCTTCCTCTTAACCTCTATATATGTCTGCCTTATAGACTAGTGGCTTAATATTCCCGTATATTAGTTCTAGCATTATAATATACTGTACTAGGTAGATCTTTATTTTTGCTAGTAAGTTAAGTCTATATATAACTTCTAGGATTTTTATTTTAACTGTAAATGGTCCTAGTCTAATATAATCTAACTTCTTACTTAGTCGTTAACTCTTAAAATTTTTATATAGTAGCTATACTTTATCTCCCTCCTTAAGATCTAGTTCCTTAGATCTCTTCGTCAGGAAAAAATTTACCAGCATTTTTGCAGCATTTGGCAGCATTTGGCGGCCAAATGCGCATTTATAGCAAGTAGTGCCTTTATTTTATTACGCTTATTTTATACTTAATGCGCAATTAATATATAATGCCCTCCTCGCGCATTCTATATATCTTGCTTATTTTAAGCAATAGATAAGTATTGCTCTTCCCGCGCATTTAACAGTATTTGCTTAGTCTACGTAGTTGGTACAAAATAAATTATATTATTTTAGATAATTTAATATAATATAGCGACGGTTCTCTTCTACCTACCTACCTGCCTACCTATCTACCTACCTGCCTGCCTATCTACCTACCTATCTGTCTACCTGCCTGCCTGCCTGTCTACCTACCTGCCTGTCTACCTGCCTGCCTACTTGTCTATCTACCTGCCTGCCTACCTGCCTGCCTACCTACCCGCTTGCCTGCCTGCCTGCCTGCCTACCTGCCTACCTGCCTGCCTACCTGCCTGCCTACCTACCTGCCTATGTCCACTTGTCTGTGCCTACCTATCTATGCCACCTTAATTTAATCGATCGATTGAATCGTTTAGTGTTCGCTGCCTAGTTATTTGAACGGTTATTATCTAGCTCTAGCGACGGTTATCTAGCTCTAACAACGGTTGTCTAGCTCTAGTGACGGTCGTCTAGCTCCGGCGATAGTCGTCTGGTTCTAACAACAGTCGTCTGGTTCTAACAACGGTCCTCTAATTCTGACAACGGTCGTCTGGTTCTAACAACGGTCCTCTACTAGCTGCCGTTCTGGTGCCTCCCTAGGTAGGGAGGATGTAAGGAAGGAAGGAAAGGTAAAAAATAAGGTGGCTATATAGGGGGTATACTTGGCAGAGGCACGTGTAGAGGCTATTGGGAATATAGCGGGGACCCGATGCGGAGCCTCCGTACGCAGAGCTTCGCATAGAGCCTCGTGCAGAGCCTCTATACATAGAGCTTTGTGTAGAGCCTCATGTGTAGCCTTATGCAGAGCTTTGTGCAGAGCTTTGTGTAGAGCTTCGTGCAGAGCTTCGTGCAGAGCTTCGTGCAGAGCTTCGTGCAGAGCTTCGTGCAGAGCTTCGTGCAGAGCTTCGTGCAGAGCTTCGTGCAGAGCTTCGCGCAGAGCTTCGTGTAGAGCTTCGCGCAGAGCTTCGTGCAGAGCTTTGTGTAGAGCTTCGTGTAGAGCTTCGTGTAGAGCTTCGCGCAGAGCTTCGTGTAGAGCTTCGCGTAGAGCTTCGTGTAGAGCTTCGCGTAGAGCTTTGTGTAGAGCTTCGCGTAGAGCTTCGTGTAGAGCTTCGCGTAGAGCTTCGTGTAGAGCTTCGCGTAGAGCTTCGTGTAGAGCTTCGCGTAGAGCTTCGTGCAGAGCTTCGCGTAGAGCTTCGTGCAGAGCTTCGCGTAGAGCTTCGTGCAGAGCTT
>Ga0307507_10002959_pt1 | contig 34117 bp, 41 predicted proteins | sample 7_EM_MG_FD_207223 | JGI IMG/M metagenome (GOLD analysis project Ga0307507, IMG submission 207223) | Populus trichocarpa ectomycorrhiza microbial communities from riparian zone in the Pacific Northwest, United States - 7_EM | ecosystem: Host-associated > Plants > Roots > Unclassified | place...
ACGTCTGATTGAATCAGACAAAAGGCCCATCATAAGCCCAAATAAGGCAGAATAAGGTCCAAGCCCAGAAATCAGCCGTGATCAGGCGCGTAAGTCCGATCAGACGAAGTGTCATTTTCCTGATGAGCTGTAAAAAGTGAGGCCTCCAAATCCATTTGAATGGGTTTTTCACGCATTGGGATGATAACTTGTGGAAAATGGACAGGTCATTGTTCAAAACGAGAAAACTTCCGAAGTTTTCTCCCGGAGTCCCAGTTATCCGTGGAAAATTTACTGCGACCTTGAGATCCAAACATCATGCCACAATACTCCAAAGCGGTGATTCGATGACCATGATGCGTTACGCCCCAACTCCCAATTCAAATGCTTAGCTTGCTCAATCTCCACGCTCAAAACGCTGGTACATACACAACCCAATCTAGAAATTGAGATGATATGTGAAGCACAAATTTACATCGTATCGAAAAACCCCCGGCTACTTACTTTGGGCCCCTTTCCTCCATCATGTAGTACACATATGCCCTTGACCGCGTACTGACAGCGCATCCAGAAACAAGCGGGATCTATGGCACACCTCGCTTTGTTTGAGCTTAAGGAGTCGGCTCGTTCTTTCCGAAACTAATCAAGCGGGCGTCCGTTTGCCCTCCCAGTTTCAACTTTATATCTCGCCCCAGATCGGTTTGATCCTTACCCAAAAATATTGATATCACGAAATCGATTGAGAAAATGTTCCAAGTTCTCGAATGTAAGTCAAAAAGACGTTTATTGCAATGCTGTAGATTGAAGCGTTTAACTGACTGGACAAGGCATCGTGTGTGTTTGAGCGACGTCGAAATGGCGAGTGATATTAAATTTTTTCATTAAGCGTTGCGGTGCCCAATTCCGAAATATTCATGCTCAACGTTGTCTACTTGTCGGTTTTTATTACGGTCTAAATATTATCGAAAGTCATTTGTGTGAGTACTATATTGGGGAAGAACCTGAAAAAAATTGTTTGAAGGCTCAGTAGCTCTAAAATAAACTAAGTATGAGTAGAGCCTATGTATTGAATGGTGCACAAATTGATCAGCATGTGCATGGGTAACGTGATCGAAGAATTCTGTTGACACTCAACTCTAATAAAACGACACACAAGAAAAAATGTTATTTCATATTTTGTAGTGCAATTTGCATGATACTTATACGGTTGACTCCTGGAATGTCCATTCTAATGAGCAGGCTTTATGTTTTCGAGGAAATTTTGGAGGTCATTCGGACTCCGGAGAAATTAGGTAACTGGTTGTGCAGATATATATGTTTTGTTTTATATCTGTGTGATGTGAATAACAAGAGAACCGCACAGGCGGATATACCCGAGAGAGCGGGCTTTTTAAGGGGAGATTGAAATACAGATCACAAGTGCGATATACAGATACAAATAGTTGACGAACTCTTTTCCCCCCACCAACCCCACAGCAATATGCAAGGGCCCCACAACGATATCATAGTACGTTGTCAATGTTTCAAATTTCACAGGGGGTGTGACTAATGATATCGATGTTAGTAAAAAAACAGGCGCCTCAACCAAGTTGTAGTTATCGCGGCGAAGGTGGAAGTTGAAGTATGTGTTAAAGGTAAACCCGCCGAAGATGGAAGACCTTCTGTGATGCTTCTCTCGCTTCTCCGTCGCCTCATGACCCAGGTGTTGTATGATGATATTGTCGCACGATCGTTACTCAGTTGATTTTGGCAAGGACAGTGATATTCCGTCTTGCCGTTGATACACATTGCGGGGGCCGAACATATCCTATATATAAGTATTTCTAGGTCCCCTGTGCTGTTTCCTCCATCTTTATACCCCACAATACGTCGTTGGACATTGTGGTATCGACATGGGGGTGGGTTGTTCCACTTTGACCAATAGCTCATGCTGATCCGTATTCTTGTCAGTACAACGCGAAGATCGCTTCTAATCCAGTATGTAGCTAATGTAGGATTTCGCCAATATGGTCTGTTGACATCCTTCTCAGTATGTGGTGGGCTCGTTTGCATGTATCGGGGGAGGTCTTTTTGGTCTCGACATTTCATCAATGTCGGGTGTGCTCAACGTACGGTTCATGTGACTCTCGTCAACTCTTCTATGGCTAACTAAGATCCAGAATGAGGCATACCTGAAGCAGTACCACTTCGTGGGTGTTCATTTCCAAAATATTATTTTATTGGATAAGGCTTATATGACTGCCAGCCGGGTCCCTCTGCACAGGGCGCTATTGTCGCGGCCATGCCTGCAGGTTCTTTGTTGGGTGCGCTCGCTGTCACTCAACTCGCGGATAGAGTTGGCCGTAAAAAGACCATAATCCTTGCCGGTATAGTTTGGGTCATTGGCTCCATTTTGCAATGTGCTTCGGTGGTGCGCGTCGGAAACAATTCTTATATTCATTGATGCCACCACCTTTCTTTCGTATACAGAATCGGGGAATGCTCGTTGTTGGCAGGATCATTTCTGGTATCTCCGTTGGCCTTGCTAGCGCTGTCGTCCCCATCTACCAGTCGGAAATTACGGCTCCTGCTATTCGAGGTAGAATGGTCTCATTGCAGCAATGGTCCGTAGCGTCCACTTTCTGGATTCTTACGACCTTACTTTGAGTCTCAGGTCGATCACATGGGGTATTCTCATTCAATATTTTGTTCAATTCGGATGTTCGTATATCGACGATGTCGCCTCCTTCCGCATCCCATGGGGCTTGCAGATGATTCCTGCAATAGTCCTAAGTTTGGGAATGCTCGTCTTCCCTGAGAGCCCTCGTTTCCTTCTTGACACAGGCAGGTATGCATTTCGATGTCGCGTCCTACAGAATGGATATTGACTCGTCGAACGTAGAGATGAGGAAGCTCTTCAAGTACTTGCGGACCTCCACGGCGGAGGAGACAAGACCAACGCGCTCGTGGTATTAGAATATGAAGAAATCAAACAACAGGTAAATTGCTTTCTTTTGTGTTTGGGTCGTTGATCCTGAAGGAGTTTAGGTCCTCTACGAGCGCACTCAAGGTGCTAAATCATATCTTGACCTTCTGAAGCCCGGTAACCCGCGTCGTGTCATGCTCGGCATGTCTATTCAGATGTGGTCTCAGCTGAGTGGAATGAACGTCATGATGTACATGTTCGGCTTCTTTGTCTCTCTCAATTGCTCAATATTGTTTATAGGTATTATATAGTTTACGTGTTCCAGGGTGCCGGTCTTACAGGCCGTCGCAGCAACCTCATTGCCGACGTACGCCCTTCATTCCGCTACTCTTCCCGTGATTTACTCATTAGATTCCTAGTCTGTTCAATATGTCCTCAATGTTGCCCTCACCGGTATGAATTGAGCGAGCACCATGATCGAAGCTAAGAATTGTGTACCAGTTCCCGCTATCATTTACATCGACAAGTGGGGCCGAAGGCCCATGCTTCTCGCTGGTACTCTTCTCATGGGTTTTTGGCTGTTCCTTGTTGGCGGGCTTCAAGCGCGATTTGGCCACTGGGGTGAACTTAATGGAAATAGTAAGTTCCAAGTTTTAATTGATGTATGCTATCAATCCTGATGTGAATGCTCGGAAAGGGGTCTGGGCTATAACCGATAATTCTGCCGCAACAAGAGCGGTCATTGTTTGTTCATACTTCTTCGTGTGCAGTTTTGCTATAACGATGGGACCGGTGTCGTGGACTTACCCCGCTGAACTTGTTCGTTTCGTTCACATTAACGTCCAGTATGGAAGAATTTTAATCTTCCTTTAGTACTCTCTCAAAATTCGAGGCAAAGCTGTGTCCCTCGCAACCGTAAGGGCTGGCTCAACACTGTAGCTATGGCCACTGATACAATGATTTCCCACTAGGCTTCTAACTGGGCGTTTAACACAGCGCTCGCATTTGCCGTTCCACCTGGTCTAAATACCATAGCGTGGAAAACTTATTTCATTTTTGGAACATTTAACTTTGCAGCGTTCATTCACATTTTATTCATGTACCCGGAGACCGTGGGTAGGTCCCTTGAAGAAGTTGAAGAGATTTTCAAGCAAGGACACACATTCTCAGCGTGGAAGATTGGAAAGGATGTCGGGAAGAAAACACTCGAGGATGTTTTATCTACGACAAAGGAATTGCAAGGGGTGAGTTTTCCGAATTATCCTCGTCAGAAGTCAATTTCAAACGAGTTTCGTAGAGGGAAGACTTAATTGACAAGAAGTCGGAGGATGCATGATTCGGTCCCGTTTACACGATTTTTTCCAGTTGTTTTTGACGAGATAAATTGAAATTGAAATAATCAAGACGGGCATTGAGTGAGTGAACGGCACCTTGCTAATTGCAACCCGACTGTATGAACCTCTATCCGTAATATGACTTGTTAATTCGGTTCAACGTAGAGGATGGCTGGCTTATAGTCTTTCAGGATTGCGGAGACGCGCAGGATTCCTCTGGCAGAAAGATCGCCGGACTACCACTCCATCGCCCCCGACTTCCAGCGACTCCATCTGGAATGTAAAAGAAACCAATCTGAGTTTTTCAGGCTGTAGTCGAGAGCGTCCATCACCTTACACATTTTCAAGCACCTTCATGGCCATGGGATGATTAAACATCATGTGATGAATTGCGGTATTTGATTTCAATCATAATTTGAAATTTTACAATTGCGGAAGGACAATTCTTGGCGAGTTTTGTCGGAAGGTACGTCAATGAGGATTGGCTGAACGTCGTTCCAGAATCCAGAGGACTTATAAAACGCTAAATAGCTTATAAACGTGCGGCCTAGGCCGCTTCTCCAACTTGACCCATCATCGACAGGCCCGCCACCTAGTAACGCTCGCCTCACTTCTCTCTCTTTCCTTCAACTTGCATGCTTGGGATCGATGTTGCACATTCGGTGTCATCCGCGTAACTGCCAGTTTGCACATTGGTAAATGTTGCTTTTTGTACGTATGAATGCACACGTTACAACAATTCTGGAATGATCTTTGGATCGATCGTCATTCAGTGTACATACATATGTCCACCCAGGAATAGATCTTATCCCTTTGACTCGTGCTCGTCGCTTTCCATGAGATCTATATATTCACAATTGACTTGTTATCTTGACGCTTGAACCGCATTGCCCTCCATTGTAGTGGTCAGCGGAAGGGCTGTACAGAGTAAGCGCTTCTACTAACTCAAACAAGTCTATACATTCCTGCGTCCGCGAAGGCGAGTAACGGCGCACGCTAAATCCACGTAGTGTACTGACGAAAGGAGTAGTTTCAGCTCCCTTAGCGATCCTGTTCTTCTTGATGATGAAAGGCGCCATGCTCATCCAAGAGGGAGGCAGTTTTGTAGCGTAGCGCTGTAAAGTCTATGGATATCTCAGGTAAATATTCAGGGAAATGACATTATTGACAATCACGAAAAAGTATTTCTGGGCCGCTATACTTCAATTGGGTTCGACGTAAATAATGGGACTCTCGTAGTTTTCGACAATTGCAAAAACTCGGAGTATACCCCTGGCTGAGAGGAATTATAACTTCCAGCTCTTGCATATTGAATGTAAAAGAAAAGAACCCGAACGTTTCGGACTGTAGCCGAGAGAGCGGTTCGTCCATCATCTTGCACATCTTCAAACATCTTTTCCAGTCAACAACGGAAACCGCGCTGTCAAGAAACTGCGTGGGATCTCGTATGCTCGTATTGCCGAAATGGATTGATACGTTGATCTCGTTGAACTCCGGGCAATCAGATAACACATTGGAAAGGGCCTTAATTTCCGCAATCGTTATGTGTTGATTTGCAAGCTTTCGCAGCCAAAAGTTCGATTTCCCGACCCAGGCTGTTTCCCAGCACAAGGCTAGGTTGAAAACCCTGAGGAAAAGCAACCCTGACATACCCTCCAACTGCAGAGGACATAGGGCTACGACCGACGGCGTCAAAGTATGTATCAAGCGAGATGATAAGGTCGTACTTACCATAACTAGAGCAAGTCAAATTTTGAAGGGTGGGCGCGCAGGACTGAATGATGTCTTGAAGAACTTCCTTTTCCCGTATCGACGGTGCGTCAAGCCTCAATGTCTTCAGGTGCGAGAGGTTGAAGATGCGTTTCGCCATGAATTCCTTCAGAATGTAAAGCTTGCCTAGCGCAAAGTCACGCAACTCCAAACATCTTAATGGAGGTCCGATGAAGGATGTCTCCATCCCAGTTGGACTTTTGAATTGGGTACTAGGGTCTCCAGGTTGGGACTATGGGTTAGATAAACGCAGGGCGGTTGGTATACATCACCATCATAGTGGGGCGTGTTATCCAGCTCGAGAGTCAAGATTTTTGGATTCGAAGGGAGATGAGAGGGGGTTTGAAATCTTCCGGGAGTCTTTCCTGACGGAAACTAAAATGTTCGAGTTCAAGATCTAAAATGTGAAGCCTGTTGAGCTTGAGAAGTGATTGACAATATTCAACGGCGTTATTCTTATTCATCAAATCGCCGAAAGCAAGCCTAAGAACGCGGACGCGGTCCTCAATATCTGGACTTCTCTTCAAGAGCTACGCAAAGCGACGGATCCGCTGAAAATTTCGTAGAAAGATATTAGAATATGTAGCGCCGACATAAGAGCGCTGTAGCTTTGCAGAGGAGGGAGCAGGCGCGAAGGGAGAGTTTATCTTTAGAGAGGTGGTTGATAACTTCGGCCACAACGTCGTATGGAAGCTGCACAGTCATCTAGAATGGTTGTGATTTCAGAGGTGACAGTAGAGATGTAAAAGTAGAGTTCGCACAATCCTTTCCCCAACGACAAGTTTGTCCGAGGCGCGCGAATAACCAAGTTGCGATGATGGCGGAAAGAATGCCATCACGTGACCTTCATTACTTTTGGCGATTCCAACCTTTTTGTTCGCATAACTGCCAGTTTGCACGGTGTTACTCAAGTCAAAGTAATATGTCCCATAATTGTTCTGTAAATGAAGTACTATCTACTCCCCAATCAAGGTATAAAGCCAATATAAAGGTGCACGGCAAAGAATGAAGTAAATAGGTTATGCTAAGAGTATGGTATACGTCCGAGAATATGAATGAAAAAATGGTATGAAACTGAAAGGAGTGTGGTATGATATCGATATGAGACCGTCCGTAATGATATCGAGCTAAAGAAACCGTCCGCGATAGTGCTGAAAAGAAGGTCGTTAGTGTTTGAACAGCGGGAAAGAGGAGCACAATGATGGGAAGAAGTGGATAGAAATCAGGCATGAGGGAGGGAAGTGATTGGAAGGTGAGAAAGACGAAAAACTGCAGGATGGTGATGGGTGGGAGAAGGGTGAAATAGAGGAGGGTTCATACGGAGATGAGACTCACCTAGCTGTGCATTCGTGTACCCGACTGTCGATAACGATAAGCGACTGCCAGAAAAAGACGGTGAGATACGCACGATATGAACTGTCCTCTCCCATGCTATAGCCGTACTGGACATGGGCGTTAGCTACGACGCGGGTGATGGTGTTGGGCTACTCACGATCGACCTCCCACACGCCTCTCGATTCCAAGTCTGCCTGCCCCGTCGCGTTGATCCTGGTATTGCGCGTGATCATCTCATTGACTCCGTTGTCGGTGAACGCGCGATAGACGGGGTAAAAGATGAACAAGCAGAGAAGAGCTGCTATCAACGCCACGAGGGCCGTGACATTGATGAATCCTCGCCATGAGACCGAACCACCTTCCTTCCACTCCCTTGGGTCGTGCATGTCGTCCTCGATGTCGTCGTCGGTTGAGGGGTCGTACGCATACGCCACGAGGCCACGTTCTGACATCATTGAACCTGCTGGGTATTTGGAGTCACTTGATAAGGAAAATATGGAGTCGCCAGAGGTGGAATAGACGGATGCAGTTGGAAATGTAGGTGGCATGAGAGCGCCGTCGTCAGCTCCAGGCAGCCTGTACAGGATCATTGACCCTCGAGATCCAGCAGTGCTCATGGACAACGGTGAGCCGCCAATGGAGAGAGCACGGCAGTCTTCGGAGGGGATACGGTGGATATGTGCACTTGCTCTGGAACCCGGACGGGCGAACGGGGATTGGAAGGCGGAAGGGGTTGGGTTGAGAGGGGAAGAGGCAAAAGATTTGAAGGAGGATGGTCGGGGAGAGCGGGCAGTTATGGCGGTTGTATTGGGTGCGTCGGAGGAGGAAAGCGGAGGAGAGACGGAGTCGAAGAGGTTGGATGTTGGACGGCCGCGGTATGAGGAAGGGGCGGACTGTGGCGCAGGTGGATCTGTCAGCGTGAACACAGGGCGGCCATGTGACGACTGCCGAGGCAAGACATCTGCTGGTGGAGCTACTGACGACGAGGCTCCGGAGATGAGAGGATGTTGGGGTTCCGGCGAGGAAGTGGATGTGCTCGGTGTCGAATCTGTTTCTTGCTCCTGCTCTTGTGATGATGTCGGATAAGACAGGAACGCTATGTCATAGTCGACCTCGTCATAGTTTTTCACCCACGAATCTCGGTGGTTCGCCATCGAGGGAAAAGGGAGCGGCGGCGTCGACGGGAGAGGGTGCGAGAGACGTGAGTGGTGGTAGAAAGATAAACGACGGTCGCCAGCCGCCCGTTGCTGACCGTTTTTCACTGACCGAATACTGTCCGCCTCCATCAATCACGTGGTCTCACGTCAATCTTCGTACACATGTCCATGCGATCCTGCAGTGAAACCCGTGATTATAGGCGCTCTATTTCCTCATATCCAAACTACTCTTGCCCTTTACTTTACAGGCGAAGACTGTGCATTTCTTTCTCCCCTCTTTTCTAGATACTTCTTCCTCAGTTTATTGACTAAGATCAGCAATCAGCACCGCCTCGTTCCATCCTCCTTGTCCTCCGGGTTTCAAAAAATGCTCAGGTGTGCGGGAGGCGTGCCCTGTCATAAGTTGACGCCATGAACCAGCATTCCACTACTTTCACCTCCGACATACAATGAAATCCGCATGCCACCAACTATTGCATCGCCGTTTCGGCCCGACACGCCCGACGACCAAATGGCTTCTGGATTCAAAATCATACTGTCCGTCGTAACTCATATCGTTACCTGGACCTTCTTATCGAGTCCCAATATCAGTTAACAATTACCTCCACCCACCTCGGTGACCCGACGCCGCTTTAACGACGACATAACGACGACCGGAACTCTTCTCAAGCCGTTCGCATCACAAGGGATATCGTAAGATAAGTCACCCCTTCCAGCAGACTGCCAATCGGGGCGTTTATCTTTCAGGACAAGTCGGGTGCTCAACGGCCTGCGTTGACAGTTGAAGGGACCATGAGCTCGAGTCCGAAGTCACGAATCCTTTATGTAACGGCGCTCCACGCTGACGATGACGATATGTATCTGATGCCGAATGATGGCCATCAAAAGATCACACTATATTTATAACGTGTTGAGGACCGACTTGACTTCGACTTACCACCCCGTGTTTTTTTTTACATACATACCCCAGATCTGCTTTGTCGTGCCAGGGTCCAGGGGTACTGAGGTCAATAACTCTGTGATAGTGACTAAGTAAGCCATACAGAGAGTGGTTAAGGGACGTATGTCTGTTATCTATGGACAATTTTAATCATCAGCAAATCTGGGAAATTCCGATCTTACCTTGCCTTTGATAAGCGAACTGCAGCAGCTTTATCGCTCTTCGCTTCATGACGTTTCTTCCGCGAGCCTCCCACAACTAATGAGTGGAGGGATCAAGTTTAAAGCGGTACGGACGCAGATTCGGTCGTCCTTGCTGGATTTATCGCTCTTCAAACATAATTTTCGCGTTAGTTTCATATGAAGTTTCTTCCGTAATGAGGGGAGGGATCGACTAGGATGAATGAAAGATGTACGTCTCTTCTGAAAAGTTTAAAGCAACACGAACGCAGATCTCGGTGGTAAGTATCGCCTTTAGATGGCACCCTCCGAGTCAATCTAAACATTATCCAAGTGCACGCCTTTCAAACGTATAACAAGCAGCTGCTTCGGGCCGCTGTCAATAACGACGATCTAACTCTAGTCGTCAGCGGTTTACAAAGCATATACCACGGTACGATTGGATTCTGATCATGAAGGTTGAGTTTGATAATGAGGCGAGGCTACCGATGAAGAAAGAGTACTTAGATATGTGCCTGATTACATAGGTAGGTCAAGCACAAAGGGCTTTACCAAAAAAATTCGACCCCAGGTATTCCTTTTTAATTCTTGAACCCCCTTGGAGAAAGTCTGTATGTTTTACTGGACGGAATACTTTATGAATGGAAAATGCGAAAGAATGAGGGTTCAGAATAGTGGATAGGGGAGTAAGTAGCGGGACGTTTACAAAGTTGCCCAAAATATTTCGTAGCATTACTCCGATTTAAATTCACAGTACCAGTATGTTACGGCTCTTTTTCTGAACATCCCAGAACATCTCTGCGAGTTCAATTATACGTGGTCCACGATCGTTAGCAATGGCGCCCAAAGATATGGTCTAAGTTCGTCAGGCAATGCTTTCCCCCCTGGTTTGCCATCATCGGTATCGTGTTTAATAACGAATACCGGAAGTTGCGCATTAATCGCATGGCAGCACAAATTTCCTTGAACCCTACGTTGCTCGTCTGAGAAATTGCGATTTCGGTGTGCGAGAACTGGCAACGCATTCAAGCCGATCGGGCATTCCTTTATGGCTTTTCCTCCTCCTTTGTGATTACTCCCATGGTCCTTTACAACGCCCTGGACAAAAGTTAAATCATATTGCATAACACATTATGACAATTACCTTGACCGATTCAATCTGGCAAGGTGGCGCCTGTATCTTTCTAAAATCCTCATTCGGAGATGGAAAAGACGGATTGTTATCTTGGGAAGAGGATCTAGACCGCGCTTTGGGTTTAATATTCATCTTTAGTATGGTGTTCCGTCTGGCAGAATTAGGTGGAAATTTGTCAAAAGATGCGGAACGCTGGGAATTCTCGGCCGCAGGGACACTAGAATTAGAGGGATATCGCGGTGCGTCATTTTGAGGTGTCGCTATAGACGATTGGAGTGAGCTCCCAATGAGTATATTACCGCCTTGAGAAATCGATGAATGCGATAGGGGGACATTTATTATCGAAGACATGGACAAATCTTGGAGTGATAAAGCTTGTACGTCCTCCGGAACTCTAGAAGAGTGTTGCGGGATTGAAGTGAAAGTCGCCATCTGTACAGAAGAAGGCCGACTCGGACTGAGCGACTTCGAGTTCGTACTTCCTAACGATGTGGTCCGATCAGCTTTTGGAGTCGAAGTTCCTCTCAGTGATTTCTCCCCCTCGGGAGATCTTGGCGTCGAAAAGTCCTCCGGACGGAAGGATGATCTCGAACAATACATGTGATCCAATTTCTCCTGGGTCCATCCAATTATCCTCTGCTGCCATGCCCTATCCATGCTGTCGCCGTATCGCCTAAATGTAGTCGCGATCAAGAAAAAATATATCACCCCGAGGGCCAACACAAATGTTATGAGCGCTCGGGAGAACCTGGCCTCAGATGGTGTTAACGGGACGATGTTAGTGTCTTCCGTCGTTCCAGTTCGCCAAACAAATGACATGATACACGCCAAGTATAGTATCATAGACCTAGTGGGAGGTTTTCAATAAAAGGCGAAGTCTTATGATTGTGTCTTACCATGCTAGCCATGCCGCAGGCATGGCAAGAAGAACCCATACGTTCCAAAAAATGCTCGTGCGTGACTTTTGTGCCTCCTGATTGTCGATGAGCAATGGTAATTTTACATGGTAGAGTAAAATGCGTACCGTCGCCCATTCTGCGGCTTTGTAGGTTTTGCGCATAGTTCCAAACCTGACGATATACATGCAGCCGTATAAAAGGCTCATAAGTGCGCAAATCAGTGATAAGAGAGCAAAATATCGAGTAAATGGATCCGAAGCCGCTGCCTGTATTTGAAGAATAGTGAGAATAGCTCTATGGACGCCAAAGCGCGAATTAGTCCAGGAAAAAGAATGAATAAGAGAATACGTACGACAGAAGGAGAACTGAAACGATATTGAGTGTCTTCCACTCCCTCATCAATGAGTCAATGAAATACTGCCAAGAATTTTCCAAATTCGCGTGAGGATGCGAGATAGCCTGCGGCTCGAAGATAATGCCTTTCTTCAGATGCCGGACAGGATCCTTCCACTGACTTGTCGCTTCCAAAGCCATCTTTTTAATCTCAGGCATACTCATCTCGGCGTCCTCGAAAATGCGGGTGACACGCGAAAAGTAGAGTGATGGAAGACGCAGCATGAGATGGAGATATACCTGTCGTGGTAGCGTATCAATGAAAAATATAAGAATGTAAGTTGACAACGGTGGAGTCTCATCGAAATCCGTCGAGTCTAGCACTTGCCCTTGCGCTATGTTCGTAACACTCTTGATAGGTGGTTTGACTCCTGGGAGGCGATGAGCGTGAGGAGGGCTGGCAGTGGTGGCTTGTGGATACTGGTATCGGCGGGGGCTTCGCGAAAGAGACGCTGAATCAGATCTTGACCTGCGTGTGAAACGCTTTTGCCTATGGGAGTGAAACCCCGAGCGCCGAGATTGTGACCTAGACCTGCGGCCCATTTCCGCGCTGCCCGAACGCAATTTTGACCTGATTCTTCTGCGGCTGTGAGAACGAGATCGAAATGGCATGCGATGCCTATTGACCCTCCTGGAACTTGAAGGAGACCCTGAGACACGCCCTTCAAACCGAGGGATAGTTCGGGTGTACGGCCGAGAATAGCTTATACTTCTTGAGCGTGATCCAAAACGAGGGCTATCCGAGCGATGCCTCCCTCGACCCCTCCGATCTCCTTCTAGTCTAACACTGTTTGAAGTGTCCATTGACGGAATCCAATTATCTGGTGGAATTCCAACATGTCTGGGCCGAACAGGATAACTCTGTGGGATAAACCCTGGAGGAAGACGAAGATCGTCGTTGATCTCGATAAACCGGGGAGGGAACTCATCATTTCTCTCGTCAGGTTCCAGAAAAGCTACACCATGACTTCCCACAGAAGACGCGGACGGGGGCCTGGACTATTGAACCATCTTTATAAGCCAGCAAAAAGCAAGAGATTAAAAAATACCGGAGGTTCTATTGCGATATCAAAGTCTGAAGTTGAACTCGGGAGAGACCCTTGATGTAGCTTAGTAAATGGACTTCTGACAGATAAACCATGCAAATTACCCTCGACCACCGCATCAAGCGAACTCTTCCTCTCGTCATTGGCAGGGCTTTGTGAAAGTGGCACTCTAGATATTGAACTTGCTACTGAAGGGTAATAAGCACTACACGCCGTGATAAGCTGACCAACGTTACCCTGTTCTAGGATAGCACTCAACTGTCCCCCTCCACTCATTCTCTGTCTAGTGGCTGATGTCAGAAGATTAAGCTCGGATGGAACAGGGACCCCTGGATGACCGTCTGGAACTTGACGATGGTCATGAAAAGGTGCGGATGATCTACCAGTAAGGGAACTGCGCCGTCTATCGCGTCTCCCTCTACCTGAGCTGGAGGGACTTCGAGAGCTGCTTGCAGAGGATATTGGCCGTATGTGTCGCACATCAGCGTGCTGCCTCCTAGCATATCTACGGTATGCACTCCGACCCCGAGTTCGAGAGCGGCGTGTCATTGGACTTCGTGATCGATTGTACCTTCGGTGGTGAACTTCGGAGCTGTTCCGAGGGGTTAGGCGTGACATGACATCAACAGGAATTGGAATGTCATCGATGGTAGCTTCAGTGCGACGGTTTCCGATGAGATTCCTAATGCCTAACGACACTGAAGGACGAAATGGGTCTACGGCAACGAAGTTCGTCGTTACCAGACTGCGGCGGGGAGGCTCAAGGTATTGTTCAGGATCCATCAGTGAGGCGCTCAAGACAAACTCAGCAAGTCGGTGTTTGTCGGAGTCAATTTGAACTTTGGGAACTTGCCAATCATGTACAAGCATTGAAACGACGTTCCTTGAAAGTTCTTGCCAACAACCGACCTATCACTATTGTATTACTGAACAGATTTCTTTCGAGCGAGTTTCGACAAACCAATTGGAATGTTGTAATGACCGTTATTTGTGAAAGAGAAGGCTTTTGTTAAATTGTTTTGTCATAATTATACATTCACGTGACTCCGAGTCGTAAATGGTTAAGCACCTCGTTTAAAGCTTTTCCCTGATCGCCTTGAAGAACAATTAAACATCTTTAGCACACTGAAACGACTACTGAGTGATCGATTTGTGAAAGACAAAAAAATCACTTCTTTTCTTGTGATGAACATACATAAGTCATCAGTCAAAATAAACAAGGCTCTCCGTAATTTCCCAAGTATGGTCCCACAATTTCTTCCTCTGCGCCTCTGTGCCAAAATATCTTTTCTTGCCGATGTTCTCTCCTCGTGAACCGATACGGAACGCGCCTTTGGTGCTGTTGAACATCCCATGCCACATGTAGTACTCGGCGCAATCTTCCGGGGTTACCGAGAAGGGATATCGTACTAAGTGCATCAAAAAACGAACGAAAAAGGAGGAAACAATCATACAAGAAACAACCCAAATAGTTCCAAGTCGCATTGTAAGGAAAGGTGAATGGTTGGCCAGGACCGACACTAACGCTTCGGAAGGGGAACACCAATTTGCTAAGTGCATTCGCGCCTCCGCAGATCTCTGCTGGGTTTTCAGGGCATGGAAAGTTGCAGACACTTGTGGACGGATGAATGATTTGTCTCCCGTACATGTCTGCGTTTCCGCACCCTGTTTTCATTCATTATGAGCTCAGTCAGGGTGTGGGTAAGGGGAATGGGGGAAGAGACTCACAACACTCAAATCCGTATTCTACTCCAGCGATGGAAAAACCACCTGCATCGCATGCGGAGATACACCTCTCGACTGTCACCAAATCGGAGCTTTCTTGGAAGTGGTGAAGAGAGCATCGTGTTGAGTCACCTCTGAAACTGTAAATCAGTGAGAGCTATGGACGGAGAATACGGAATTTACGGTAAGCAAACTAAGTCTCCGTTGAATGTTCCATACCACTGTCCAAACCCTGAGACACCCTGTGGGACAATGGGAGGTCAGATTGAATATTCTAGCATGTCTCCATTCCCACCACACATCTCGCTGGGGTTCCCAGTGCAGGCCGTTGAGCAGGAGCCGTTGCTGACAACGTGATTCCCCGGCTTGATGACGTTTCCACACCCTGGGATTAAATGGTAAATCTAAGAGGATGTGACGAAAAACAAAAGACCAACAGCACTGAGATCCAGCAATGAGTCCGGCCCTGATATATCCCGCGGAGACGCAGGTGTCAATGCATGTCTCGACGGTCATGCTTCGGGTATCACTGAGTTGCACGAATAACGTGCCAGAACTGTTGGGATCGATTAACATGCGATTTCACAGGCGAAATGAAAAACTTGCGTGAAACATCCATCGATGGCGAAGTTGTTGTACGACGAGAGCACGGTGGATATATCCCTCACATCAAAAGACGCAGAGAAGGTCTAAGAGAAGCTTTGTGAGGGTTTTAACTGGAATAAAGGGATCCGCACGCACGATGGGAAGGTGTACTAGGACAAGAAAAAGTGCACCAAAGCAAGTCATTCTGACTGTCAGGAATGCTATATGATTCTTACTAACAATAACATATATATGCAGTAATGGTTTACGAACTTAATGTACACTCATCGAATCCATCTTTGCAATGTCTCCTGCGGAACCGACATACTCGTTCACCACCTTTGACTTCAACAATGCCACATTGCCCTGAGACTCCGCTTCTAGGCGATGCTTCTGTTCGTCGTCAGAAGACGCAATGGCGTAAATATACCTGGGCGTCTGCCGCTCCAGCTGCGAGGCAGCCTCCTGTTTGACCTTTGTCGAACTACGGAGTTTAGCACGATAACCCTCAACAACCGTTGTGGATTCCTCTCGTCCTAAGACATCCTCCAACAGATGAATTACATCGTCCTGTACGTTTGGGTATGTCACTGGTGCATATTGTTTCCTTCTTCCAGCGCTCTATAGGGGTAATGATAAAGATGCGTCACTGCAATGAGAAGTGAAGGAACGGAGACATACTACTATCGTGTAAAAGAACTTGGGCTTAACTGAATAAACGGCCTCCAGCCAAGTCTTTGTGTCGAGGTTCCGTTTGGTTTTGGATTGCAATATAAGAAGAATCAACTCCTGTGTCTCTTTGTCTTGGAGAAAACAGATAACGTCTGGACCCATATGGTTATCTGGAAGGAGGAAAGGCTTTCCCTTCGGGTCGTTTAAGAATTTAAGGACTTCGGCAGGGGACTGGGCCTTGAAGCCAAAGCAATCGGAACTGCCTGTGCTCCAGGATGCTTCACAGGATGACATTACTTCATCGGCCCTTCGCATCAGGGAGACCAAGGTAACCTCTCTCGACCCCAGGGATGACTTGGCGGCGAAATGGAAGACATCACCTAAACGGGTAAACTTGCCACCAAAATTCTCCATGAGCAACAACGTTATCATCTCTTCGTATGTAATCCCAAACGACGATTTGTCGGGGGCAGTGCGCATTGCGTTTGTAATCCACGTCTTTCTCTGTGTCCATGATTGCTGCTCGAAAACCGTACTGAGGGATAGAATTGTCAGTGGTTCGGCGACGCGCACAGGGTAGTTGAGTTCGAGGCCAGATGTCCGACCAGCCACAACCGCCAGGTGACCTACACCTCGTGAGATCATGCCTTGCATATGGTCCTCGATTTGGGAAGGCTGGCTCCTAATTACCCATCGCATGAGGGCATTAACGAGCGCTTGTATCAATCCTACATCTGGCAAAAGGGTTAAATAATCACGCCTGACTGGCAGCATCTTACTCACTTTCATTCTCGAAAAGACGATCAACTTGAACAAGCGGCCCATAACGATCCATGACGTCTTTAAGGTCTTGAGGAATGGGGCCTTCTTCATCCTCCAGATCAGTGGCATCGGTGATCGTGAACCCGGTCAAGTACTTGGCGAAAGCAGTGAGGATGCGGTGACGGGGAGAATTTTCCGAATAAAGCAAGAGCTCGATAAGGCTGGCTGTAAGGCGGTAACTATGATTTTACGCTTCAGCAGTAGATCGAGGGTTCCAAGACTGTAGACGCACCGTCCAGCAAACCAACGCTGTATACGTTGCAGCAAACGCTGATCGGAGACATTTGTATCGGACAATGAGAGAAAGCTGTTAACGTAGTTCTCCTGAGACTCTGCGTCTATGAAGACTCCAGTGCCAGCGAAAATTCTCGGATGGTAACTTTTTCCCATCTTTTTGGCGGAAATCGAGGTTATTGCAACCTCCACGATCTCCTTGGACAGTCCCGTCCCAGAGATGATGGTCCCGAAGAAGATGCCAGTGCCTTCGATGTACCTATACAGTTCGTGGAGAGCCGACCGCGTCTCTGATGGTGTAGTAGTGGAGGGAAAACTGTTTTCTAGACGTCTAGCAGCTTCTTGCGCTTCGTCAATTACAATAAAAAGCCGCCGAGGAAAATGTTCTTTCTCATTAGCGAACTCGACCGTCGTGGAGTTGATATAAGCCTGCATTTCCTCCGAGTGGGCGCCGCGGAGACTGCGAACAACTTCGACAAAAACGTCTGTGGTTGTGTGGATTTCTAAACAAGGGGGCATAATCTGAAGGAAAACCCATCGCCGTCGAGCGGTTAAAACATCCACAGGGTGCGGAATACAATCCAAAAACTGTTTGAGGACGAAAACACGCGCACATAATAGCATCGCAAATACACGGTCCGCGGCAGTTGCATTCTGACTGAGGCGTTCAGGACCTGTTCCCCAGTTCCAAGTACTCAGATCCTGTATTACTCTGATGGCCTCCTCGAAGTCGCCGGAGCCGCCTGACATTGAGTCAAGTTTTCTTTGGCATGAAAAATAGAATCCCCAATTGTGGCAGAGACCGTCAAGCGTCAGGCGGGTTTTGCCCGAACCCGAGGTATTGAACAGGTGACTTGTAAGGGGAAGATTAAGTATTGTAGTTGAAAGTAGGGTTCAAATCACGTACACAGTATCACGGACAAACAGCTTTCCGATCGCCTCCCTGTCTATGTTTTTGCCGAGACCATGAAGGAGAAGATTTGGGTCCCTCGACAACCTCACCCCGGAGACAGGAACTTTGTCGTTAAAACTGTTGGAATCGAGGTATCCGTCCAACTTTCCCCAGGCTAAATATTCGAGATATTGCTTGAAGGGTTTGAATGCGGTGGCCATGCTAGTGGTCATTTGTTCTTTGTTCAGGCGTGGGGGTGATACTGCCAACGACGTGATGCAGTTACCGTTAAACATAGAAGCTACGGAACATACCCTTGGGTTGAGGATGAAGGGATTCCGTATGGATCTTTTTAGGGGTCTGCAGCTCGATGTCACTCGAACGGGGTCGCTTGGAAACACGTTGATCTGTAATGATGCAGAGTACACGTGGAAAGATGGAGTGCACAGAGGCGAGCGAATAGCGTTTGGGAGGTGACGAAACGAATAAATATTTCAGTTACAATCGCGAAGGGGGAAGCCATATCGTCCAGTCAAGGAGAGTAAGCGGATAGCACGTCAGATCGGTTTTGCGGAGGTGGCGGTAAGTCAGGAAAAGTGAATATGCCATGCATTCTCGGAAGACATAGCGGCGAGCGAGTTTGGGAGAATAAAATTCATTGTGTAACACGAAGCCGTTGGGGGAGATGGGAAAACGAGGCGAGAGCGATGGCGAGATATGGAAATGGGAGGATGTGGAATAGCGAGGAATCGAGAGGGACAAAACATGAAGTGCACAACGACGAGGGCAATTGGAAGGGAAATTTGACACAGGAACCTATCAGCGATATTCGGCCATAGCAAGGGACCGTCACTCACCAGCATCCGGTTTCCGTACAATAATATGTAAATGATCGAGGGAAGGTTGCTTTGGAAAAATATAGTCGACTGAACGAGCAGAGGGTAATTTCTCAGTAATTCGTTCATCGCTTCGAATAGACGCAAGAGCATCCAGGTTCACATCGAAAGGGTGGGTGTCTTTGGGCTGAAAAGACGACGAGTAAGCCATATCTCCAGGCATCGCGATTCTTCGATAGCACGCACCTTCCAGAGTTCCAGGCTGTGGGGATCGACGCCAGATAATGAACCATCTTTTCGCTTCTCTTGTATTTTCTCCTTCAGGGCGCCTACCATGAACTTGGGATTGCGCCACAATGACCCTTCAACATCAATTTGGAACACCTCGGTTTCGCCTTCGATAACGCAATGAAGCAGAAGATCGTCGTCGCCAAGGTTCATAGCGGCCTCCGCTTGGTCAGATGTGGACGAGGGGGAACGTGTCTTGGCATCAGGAGATTGAGGCATGGGGCCTGGAGGCTGTGTTGGGTTTGCTTAGCTAACCCAAGGACTTCACCCTCGAGGGCTTGAATTTTAACATTTTAGTTTGCGTTGAACCACACCACTGGAAAATCTCGAGCCGGTTCTTTTTCGTCTCCTTTCGAATCCAACAATCTTGACCCTCAGGCTAGATTGAATGGACCATTATAATAATTTTCATTTATGCCAACTACTGCTCGTTTACCTAGGTGATAGTCCGCCGATTTTTACGTTTCCTCTCAGCTAGATGAATACTCCGAGTCTCTGCGATTGTCGAAGAGTTCGAGAGTCCCATTATTTACGTCGAACTTAACTAAAGTATAGCGCTCTGGATTATGATATACTTCTTCGTGATCGTCAGGAATGCCATCTTTTTGAATATATTTCTGGGTGAAATATGTACACGAAATGACGATGGTGAGTGTTACGAATCCAAGTCGAGACTCTCAGATGGCAGTTAAGGGGACAAAAAGCAGAACATTCCGAATTTCGAGAGTCCGAACCGCCTGTCCGCCTAAGGCAGCATCATCACGTGCCTTTGTCGCATCTTTTCACAAATCGACCATTTTCTCAATATAATGGAGGTATATAACAGGCTACATATGCTACGTAATACAGGTAATACACATAGAATAGCAATTCCATGATACAAATCTAAAGAAACGAGAATGAATCGGATTTTAGAGGGGACGCACCGAGGAAGGTTCATCACCGCTGTAGTTATTCATGATACCAGTGACGCCCACATCTGCTACCTTGGTATTCTCCATTAATGGGCAGAAGACCCGCCTCCTCCGCTTCCGAGTATCTTGTTCTCTGGGTCGCCAACGCCGATGCCTTTAAGTCCGAATTCGTAAAGGAAGGGAAAGGGCCTCGGAAAAGCGCAGGTTGTAGATAGAATACTGAAGCCGATACAGCGGGTGGAGACGAGAACTTCAGAGGACAGCCGATTTTGCTTGAATTTATGTTTTGATTGTTACTTTCTGTCAGCCCGAGGTGTTGGGCGCTCAGGAAGCGTGCCTGGGTCTTGGGACATGACGGAGCGGAGTTGGTGGTTTTAGTGCGGATGACGAGGGGGAAGTCCTGGGCTCAGCAGCGAGCTAGGCCTAGAAGAAACGCATCGATGCCGACGACGCCCCGGCCTCGCTACTGAAAAGAATTCTCGTCTGCCTTCCCTCCTCCCATGATCCATCCCACCCCCGTTGCAGTTGCTGTGTGCATATGCATGCCGAGTGATAAACTCGTTCCGGCGCGTCGATGAAGACGCCCAGCTGCATGAGGGAGTCCTTCGCGCTAGCTCGCAGAATATCCATCATTTGTGCAGGAGGTAGATTTCGTGCGAGATGTATGTTTGAGTCCATGAGTAAGAGGTTTATGTGTACGAAAAGATAGCTAAAATGTGGGGTTCGATTGCAAGGCAAGGGATGTGACATAACGGGGTACTTACTCGAACATCTTGAGTGGGTGCGGGCTGATTCTTTCGTCCCATTCCCGGACACGGTCTTCTCTCCAGCTTTTTTGAGGTCTCGTAATGCGAAGACGCCGAACTCGAGCCTGCGCGTGCGCTCTTTTCCCTTCTCCTTCGTCCTTGCCATCTCGGTCGCCCCTCTTCATCTTTTCCTGCTTCACATCCTCTTTCCGACCCGGCTCTTGTTCCCTGCTACCCGCTACCCGTGCATCGAGCCCCACATTCAGCGGCAGGCTCAAGAGGTGGACATATGATTTCGGCACTCACAGCTGGGCGAATGCGGTGAGCAGGTAGGCTTAAATAACTGGATGAACGGATGATGGTCGAGGCAAAGCGCGCGATGAGCCAGGCAGTTAGGCGGTGGGCAGCAGAATGTCAGTTTGCGTAACAGGAGCGGACGCGGTTGTATGTGCTTTGTGGTGGCAGCGTTTTGGTGGTAATCAGTGGAATGGAAGCCGGCGCTGCAGAGGCTGATGCATTATGTAGTGCGTCATAAGAGCAACGAACAGACAATTGCCGCTGTAGTCAAGCTGTAGTGATCCGGACGAGATACAACAAGAAGGGCGGATCGGCGGCAGTTCGGACTCGAAATACGGAACGTCCTCACAAAAAGGCACCGAAGCACTTCGGTGCTTTTAGTTGTTTGTCCCAATTGAAATTTCAAACAAGGTACCATTGTTCACCTTTGCCACCCACCATCATTAAAATTTGCTCTTCACACTTGACCGCCATCATCGCGACTTGGTTATTCGCGAGCCGACGGACTCATTGTTGAGGAAAGGACTGTGAGATGTGCTCTATCTCTACCGTCCCCTGAAATCATAACCATTCTAGATGACTGTGCAACTTCCGTACGACGTTGTTGGGGAAGTTATCAACCACCTCTCCAACGATAAACGCTCCCTTCGCGCCTGCTCCCTCATCTGCAAAGCCACCGTTCCTTTATGCCGGCGCCACATATTCTCTGAAATCAATTTACGACAGCGGGTCGGTCGCTTTGCGGACCTTTTGAAAAGAAGTCCAGAGATTGCCAACCGCGTCCGCACTCTTAGGCTTGCTTTCCGCGATTTGCAAGCTGAAAACGATGTCGTTGAATCTTATCAGTCACTTCTCAAGATCAAAGGACTCCATACTTTAGAGCTTGAATTTGAACATTTTAGTTCCCGTCAGGAAAAACTCATGGAAGATCTCAAGCCGATTCTCTTTCATCTCCTTTCGCTTCCATCAATCTCGACCCTCGAGCTAAATTGCGAGCACCATTATGACGAAGGTGTCTGCCAATCGGCGTTCGTTTACCTGACGCGTATTCCCAATCTCAAAACCCTGGTACTCACCTCAGTCTCCTTGGAAATCCCACATGGGACCGAACCATCATTCACGGGACCCTCATTGAGATTCCTGGACTTGAGCGACTTTCCGCTTGGAAAACTACATATAGTGAAGCAATACATGGCGAAACACATCCTCGATCTCTCACGTCTGGAGACGTTGAAGATTGGCGGACGTTCAAAAGACGAAAGGGTAGCCGTTCAGGATATCATCCAGTCTTGCGTGCCCACCCTTCAAAATTTGACTTGCTCTAGTTGCGGTAAGTATGACCTTATCATCTCGCTTGATACATACTTTGACGCTGTCGGCCATAGCCCTATGTCCTCTGCAGTTGGCGGGTATGTCAGGATTGCCTTTCCTGAGAGTTTTCAACCTAGCCTTGTGCTGGGAAACAGACTGGGTCGGGAAACCGGACGTCCTCTGGCTGCGAAAACTCGCAAATCACCATGTAACGATTGCGGAAATTGAAGCCCTTTTCAACGTTTTATCCGATTGCCCAGGGTTGAACGAGATCAACATATCAATTCGTTTCGGCAATACGAGCGCACGAGATCCCAGGCAGTTTCATGACAGCGACGTTTCCGTTGTTGATTGGAAAAGATGCTTGAAGATGTGCAAGTTGATGGACGCATCGCTCTCTCAGCTACAGTCTGAAACGCTTGTATTGGTTTCTTTTACATTCCACATGGAGTCGCTGGAAGTTGGAGGTGATGGAGTGGTAGTCCGGCGATCTTTTCCATCCCTTTCCGCCAGAGGTATTCTGCGCGTTTCTGCAATTCTTAAAAACTATAGGCGGCCCGTTATTTACGTCGAACCGAACTAAGGTGTAGCGTTCTTAATACTCCTTCGCGGTTGTCAAGAATGTCACTGCCCTAAGTACATGATACATCCGTACACCTTACCATGCTACGCAACAGAATTGCCCTTCTCTTGGATGAGCATGGCGCCTTTGATCATCAAGAACAAGGGGATCGCTAAAGAGAAGCGTCACATAAGCGGTAAGAGCACAGAAGTGTGAGAGGGCCCACCTGTAGAGATCGTCCAGACTAGACTCCTGCGACATAGATAAATTCCATTCTTCTCGTTCTAATAATTGTAATTTGATACGTACCGAATTCCCGCTTGACGCTCCGATTCCTGGGTAATATAAATGTAGTTATAGATCGCTCGTAAGAAGATGCTGGATAACTTGAATTGGCGAAATGAATAGGTTATACTGAAAAATACTCACTACAGCCCAGAAGCGACGTTCAAGGTCCCTGCGTCCATGCCTGCCAAGTTTGCTACGACGACCGCTGCTGCCCAAACAGGGAAGTTCTCGTTCTACCATACACAGATGTTAGCAAAATTGGGAATAAGACCAAAAGTGAACTAACAGTATGAGCTCCTTCCATCCGCTTCAATTTGGCCAGCAGCTCCGGCTTGATGTCCTTTCGCCCAAGACGGACCAGATTTTGTCGAGGTGCAACGCTAACGTCAAGATTCGTGAACAGCATCATGGCACGCACAAAACGGCGCGTACTTGTTGAATGCAAACTGACGACTAATGGTAAGGGACTTGAAACCGCACATATCATCAATACTACGTAGATTTTATTTGCGCGCTTACTCACCTTCGCGAAACCAGGAATGTAGGCCAGCAGCCATATCGCTGGGATGGAATAGAAGGACAGTGGGCTTGACAGGGCCCGGGTCATTGTCATCGAGCAGAACATTGTGATCGTTGAAAGGATGACCGCAGACAAAGCGCATGTTGAGCGGAAGGTGACGTGTCTGATCGGTGACCAACATTCCTGACGTTGGCATGTGGAAGGAAGGGTTACACTTGGGGCGGGCCGACTTGAACCCGGTCGAGGGGCTCATCCGGCTTCAAGCTTGCCCAGGGTTTTGTGGCACGAAAATTGGGCAGCTGGACTTTGTCAATTCGAAGTCTTACTTATATCCTGTTTTATTTACGGCTCTGGAATCAAAAAATGCCAAGCAAAGAGGAATAGTGGATAAAAGCCGTGGTGGAAGGAGCAGGCTCACACTTAAAACAATAATGTTAGTTCGACGACTTGTCATAGATTTTGAAACATATCACTTCGAGTCCAATGAAGAACTGATAAGAGGTCCCTTATGACAACATCCAAACAACATCCCCGTCTGCCATTAAAACCACGTCTGGATTCTCGAGCTCGCAGGATGAAGATACAACCGCCTTCAGGAAATGCGCTCAAAGGAAAGAACAATTCATCTAGATTCAGATCTTGAAGTCTAGAAAATAAGAACATATTGTCATTGACATTTGTCGACTCGTCGAAAGAGGGACGAGGAAACCCAGTTGTGCGTGTGAAATGTGGTGGCCAGCAAGTAGTTTTATGCGATGTTGGGACGCCCAATTCTTGTCTGCTCATGAGCTGCTGAGAGTCGCGAAGTCGCCTCACGATGAATGGTCAAACGCTGGCACCGACGCCGGAGAAAAGCGTCTCTTGCTGGTACGATTCCACGCGATGAACTGACCGCCCTTGCTGCGTGCGTTTTCCAGTAAACATATATGACAAGGACAGAATACAGGTCGACAATCTGATTCTAGGAACCCAATTCTGCGCGTCAGACCAGATGAATCTTCTAAACAGACAGCAGTGAAACGGCGCTTACATCATGGCATCCCAATATAAATTCACCAAGCCCGCTGCCAACTGCCTTCACCATGCCGGCGTCGGCCATCATCGTACCGTCGTCGATTGCCCCTGTCTCTTTCTCGGTGGGCTTCTTCGACCTCCTTCCTGTTGAAAACATCCCCATAGCCACTGCCAGATCCACCATGAACGCTGCTAGGCGTTTCGCCCCCCTCCATCTCACGCCTCTTCCTCCGGATAAGCTCTTGGGCGCGTTCCCGCTCCGACATCTCACGACTCAGTCGGACCTAAACCTCTGGAGGTGCAGAGGGAGCGGGGCTTGATAGCGCTGGCCGTGGTCGATAGGATGAAGATGAGCTTGGGGAGCGGGAGGCGAGTTGCTTGGTGATGGATGCTAGAGGGTCGTGCGCGGATTTTCGGAATTCATCTCGTTTTCTGTTTGAGTGAGTCAGTAGGCACAGAGTATAGAATATGGATCGGAGCGAACCTTCGCTCGTCCTCTACTTCTTCGGTGTCGTAGGAGTTGCTTGAAGAATACCAAAGTTTGAAGTCCTTAGCTGCCGGAGCTAGTGCGACACCTTTCTCAGTCTCTCCTTGCGCCGCTTTCTTCGCGGCTTTGACAGCAGCAGCAATTGCATGGAGTTGCATAAAGAACGTACATGCTCAAGGTCCTCGAAAAAGTTGATATGCCCTTTCGTACTCGGCAAGGCCGCAGGCTGCATTAAGCCCTAGCCTTAGTTTTTGTGTAAACCAAAAAGTAAAGTACTCACTACCAACGACATTCTCTCCTCCTCCTTGGCTTCTTTGAGCCGCGCCTCCTCTTCATCTCTTCGAACCTTCTCAATGTTGTCCCGTCGATATGGATGGTACGACTTGTGGTGGGCGATGTTGAGCTTGCCCATCGTGATCAAGGTTCAAGTGGCCAAACATTGCAAAATATATTCTTCTTCCTTTCCACTACCTCCATGAAACCTCTGCAATAAATGACTGTTTCAACCGCCTTGAGTACTAGCCGAATTTATCAAAATTTAAACAAAGAAAGTCCACAAAGGTCGCCACTACGCTGAGGGGGATGTCTTTACTCCTGTCGTATCACAAGGGGATAACTCGAGAGGATCCATGACCTGCTACCAGCGAATTATTAATCTTGGGCAGATGGCTGGGGCCTCGCAGAATTATCTGCACCCTCATGCAAATATATGATTCCCCGCAGAACTTTGTGTTACTTGTCAACGCAACCCCAGAAGAGGAATCTGGCTTCGGAGAGGAGCTCGGGATAATGGGGGGTCGCAAACCAGGTTTACGGGTAGTCGGATATGAGACTGCAAGAAAAGAAAGGTGAGTTTCTTTTGTCTTGTCAGAGCACAACGCATGACGCGCCCGGGCAGGAAGAATCTTTACAAGAGAGGCGGACTCATTTCCGTCACTTCCCGCATCTTGGTTGTTGACATGTTACAGTCGGATATACCTATAGAGCTCATAACGCATGCTGAAAAGTGATTTCTTAATTTGTTCCGCCTTGCATTTGACTCTGACCGCTCGTAGAATAACTCTGCTCGTCTTAGAGGCTTTCATTGTTCGACTATATCGCGAAAATAATAAAATGGGCTTCATCAAGGCCTTCACGGACCAACCGGAGCATATCACAAGCGGGCTGTCTCCTCTGAAGAACACCATGAAGGAACTCCAACTCCGAACAGTTCACATTTACCCAAGGTTTCAAGAAGACATTAAGAAAATCCTTGAACATCGACGAGCAGACGTTGTTGAACTTTCACAGCCCCTCACTGAGCCGATGGCTAACCTTCACCACGCATGCATGAACACAATCTTGTCAGAACTGAAGCGTTCAAACACCACGGTTCGTTTCACATTCAACTCGCCTTCTAGTCTCCTGGGCCATTACAGCTTGATCTCGACGACTTGAGCGTTGAAAACGCCTAATTGCGCTCTTTTGAGATCATCGTAAGACGTCAACTCGATGTGGTCTGGCACAAGGTTAGACCCAAAACCAAGCAACTCGTCAATGACCTCGCGACGTTACGGAGACTGTTATAGTATGTCGCTTATCCTCTCTTATCCTCTTATCTAATATTTCGACATAGCTTCCTGTTGACTTACAACTCCCTCCAATTTCACGCCTACCTCGAGACGCTGATAGCCTCAAATTGCACCATACCAACAAGGGGAACCAAGCAACACCAGTCACCATGGATGTTGACCGATGCAGCCAACGTCATCTTCGGAGTGGCCGAGCGCCGGTGTTACACTACCAGCTCGACGTCCAAACGTGTTGTCTCTCGGGTGATTGACCTCGTTGACGACGAAGATGCATGGGATGCTTTGAACGAACCTGAAGGCCGAGTGGGTGGTAAAGGCAAAGAAAAGGAACACAAAGCAACCTGGGTGCGCGAGGCATGGATCCCGTTCTCGAAGAGCTGCCAAAGTGGAACCTACTCTCAGAGATTATTCTCGAAATAGAAGAAGAGATTATTAGGCAACAAACGATTACGAGGAAACCACCAACTCTTGGTCTGTCTCCATCTTTTGTTGTTTCATGGGCCGTTTACCTTGACACATGATCATCACACACAGGCTCAAACACCATCCTCGCAATGGCCTCATCCACCAAAACATGCAGCCTCCTAACCGAATTTCTCTCCACCATGAACCACGACGCGTCCAATGGCACAAAAGGCCGGAAAATGATGATGCAAAAGCTCCGGGGCTATCTCTGGTGGAAATCCCAGCTCTTGGCTAAAAAGCAAGAAGGCAAGATGTATTTCGCTATGCCTGATACGAGCCGGCGACCCGGGGACGGACTCTACGGCCAAAACGAGGATACTAGTGAGGGAAATATAACGAGAAGGCTGAGAGGAGTCAGAGTCGTCGTAGGATACGGGGAGGACCTCCCGCGTCCACGTCATCGGGCTCTAGAGAAGCCAAGACTGCCTCGACCAATTTGGGGCGGATGGGATTGGAGCAAGGGATGACTTTTCCGAGTTGTGAGTCCTGGCAGCCGTACGTCCGCTATTTTTTCGGCTGATGATGTGTGCTCCAAGTTGGGCTGCACAGACCGACGTGGGCAGAGGAGGGCCTATCGAGTTGTCTGATATGTAATTGTTGGATTTCAGGTCTGGCGCGTTGGAAGACGGGTTTGACGTCCATTATGGCTTGTTGCCACCAAAGGAGACGGTCCTAATACGAGCGTATTCAGACGACAGCGACGATCGTATGCTGGCTGAGATTGAGCCGAAGTTCATTGTGATGTTCGAGCCTAATATGGAGTTTATACGACGTATTGAGGTCAGTTCTTCCTCCTTCCCTATGGCCTGGATGATTCTTCCACTCATCAGACCACACCTGTAGGTATATCGAAGTTTGAAGCCTGGTCTCGGTGTTTGAGTGTATGTTATGATATATGAAAACTCTTGTGAAGAGCACAAGTATCTTGCAGGTATCCGGCGGGAGAAGGAGTCGTTTGAGAGGCTGATCAAGGAGAGAGGGGTGCGCTCTAACCCGTCATTGGCTCTCATCGACTGAATTGACCTCGGTTCCCTAGACCATGGTGATGCCCTTGCTCGAAGAGGGTGCCAATGAAGCGATTCTCAAGACCATCAGTTCCCGGGTGGCAGGCGGGCGGCGGATGTTGAACAAGGAGCCGTCTAGGGCGAGCGTTCTCTTCCTCGTCAGTCAGACCTATTCTAAAGTCACCTTCTAGGTCATCGTCGATATGAGTGAGTTCAGGTCAGCCCTCCCATCCCTCCTCCACGCGTCCAACCTCCTCGTGATCCCAGCGACGTTGACTGTTGGGGACTACATCTGAATCCAAACCCCTGAAATCTGTGTCGAGCGTAAAAGTCTGTCGGATCTCATTTCCAGTTTCAACAGCGGGCGACTGTACGTTCTTCTTCAAGTCATCGAGCTTTTTCCGTTGAATCCTGTTCCCTTCCTAAGGTATACGCCGTGCGAGCTTATGTCTGTGCACTACAAGCACCCAATCCTTCTCATTGTATTCGAGGAAGATAAAGCATTCACACTTGACGTAAAGCCCTTCTCATAGCACACTCTTCCTTCTACTAACTCCTCTGAACAAGACCGTTACAGATATGAAATCCTACGCTAAACCCTCCCACAAATACCCCTCAAAAAAGGGTTTAAGCGGTAGTGGTCCGGTATCACCCTACTCCGGCAGTGCAAGTGCAACCATCCGATCACTGTTTTCAGAGGTCACAGTAATAAATCCCGCCCAAAACGCAATCACGACGATGTCTTCTCTTCACCCTTCTCCTCCCCAATCCCAAACCAGCATCATCCAACATCATCACAAGCCCCATTAAAACTGGCATAGCCCGCCCCCGAAATTCCTTCCAATCCTGTACCTCTCCAAGCCCCGCCTCCCATGCCTTTGTCTTGCCCTCATTCCCCACCCTCACCTTTCCAACCAAAAAACAATGCCTAGGCGGCTCCAACGCACCTACTACCTCAAATATCTGAGGGTACTCCGTGGTAAAGGGGATGAGGGCGGCGTTGAGGAGAGGACGTGGATGATGAGGCTTGTGCATATTGATGTACATGTTTATTCAGATTGTGGTGGGGTCCCCAACCACCCCAGGGGGGCGGAGAGGGAGTGGAATGCCTGTTTTTGTTTTGTCGCTCGTTAGTTTGGTGTTTTATATTTTACGTTTCACAAGAGGTGAGGGAGGAATGGGGAAGGCATGAAGGGGAAGGAGAAGAGAGGGGGAAAGAGAAAAGAAGAGGACGTACGGCAAGGTACTGCGCCGCAGCCTCCTCCGAAACTTGTGGTCTCCTTTACATGATCAGGTAATAATATAGCAGGGTCAAATGACATCCTTTCGAATGCTTCGAGGAGGTCAAGTTCGGGTGGGGCGTTTGGTTTTTGTTCGTTGGGTACGTTTTGTTGGGTTTTCTTCTTTGGGTACGTTTAGGTTTTCTTCCATAGAGCCATCCAGTATTTCTCCTTCTTTAGGTGCTTGTTCGGTGTTGGGCCTGTCGGTGTCCAACCTGTCAAAATCTGTTTGTTTGTGTAACACTGTAAGGGGGTGATGCCAAACAAAGCTTTAGCCTTTGGTCATTGCATCATCAAGAGTTGGTACATCGTTTGGTCTTTGTCTTCCACGACGAGCAGGCATGTCTCGACGCCCGGCGCCCTCCACGCCTCAAGTAGATGATATTTCGTCATTGAAAGCTCCTCCACTACGGCCCAGAGAACCTGCGAACTCGGTGCCAACACTCACGTCATCGACACCAGAGAAGCACCCATTTGCGAACACAACGTCGAAATTGGAGATTGTAAAGCCCTCGACCTCAGGGGATATTGACGTAGAGGAGGAGGCAACACTTTACGAGGAGCTTTGTCGTAATTACGAAGCGGAGACGGACGACGTGAGTGTTATCGTGTCTGCATTCGCGTCTCAGGGGATGGGATTGGAGGGGGGTTGACCGGTGCTAACATTTGACCTCAAGTTTATTGCGTCATGTCCATCGTCATCTTCGCGCTTAAAACGAAGATCGGCGCCCACACCGCCGCCAGAATCCATCTTCTCGGCCGAAATTTACCTTTCGGATAATACAGGGAACTCGCACCCTCATGCGTTTGCGAGCGACGTGCAGGTCACGGGGTGGACGACTGTTGCTGGAGACAAGCCACCTGTCTTCGATGGCGGGCAGGGGAAGGGTAAGGGAGCGAGTATGGCTGGTTTAGGAGGGGGCGCCTATGTAGGTGAGTTTTGCTTCCTCGACTTATAAAGACTTTTGTATTGACCTTTCTCCATAGTTTACGACTGTGTGATAACAACTAAAGAGGTGCGCCAGGTTCTTATTTCTCCCCAAGTGGCGGACTTCATGATCATTCTAGGGCACCTCATTCCATGCGCTGAAACGTTATACGGCATTTGAAGACCTCGATGCCACTTTACACAAAACACTGCCAGTCCGTTTATTTGACTCGACTGCTGCCCCATCAGTTTATACTTTTGCAGCGTCGACTGCGTAGCCTGATCCCTCCACTGCCTCCGAAAGCTCCTTTCGCCAGATTCCGGCCCGTGTTTCTTGATCAACGCCGTCGGAAGCTCCAATTCTACCTTGCAAGCATCCTTCTGAACCCGGAGGTTGGTGGGGAGGAGTGTGTCCGGCGCTGGGTTATTAAATCATAAGCCGTTTTTCGGTTCCAGGGTTTCTTTTATGGACAGGACGTCTGGTTTATGAGAGGGCTTCTCTGTCATTTTCTTGTTCGAAGATACATGATATCATTGCGCTACCAAAAACCTATCGTATGTACTTACTTGACGTAATTTTATTGCTTGATCTCAAGAGATATTTGGATTTGTGCGACCTTCCGCTCGGACAACTCCCCCTTGAGCAATATATGACAAAAGGCCTCCCAACGTCTAAAGAAACTGAAGATTGGTGCGTCTTCCAAAGATGAAAAGTATGCCTTTCAGACTATCATCCAGTCCTGGCGTTTACCGTTCAAAATTTACGTTTGTTCCAATCTACTATTGGTTGTAGACCCATATCTTCTGCAGCTGGAGGCTATGCCAGGAATTCCTTTCCTTAGGACCTTCGATCTAATCACATCTCTGGCAACCCACACATGCACCGGAACGGAAATCGGAAAATTTACCCAAACACCATTGAGCAGACTCGAAAATTTTCCTACCTCTCCAAAATCATTTCTTTGTCATTTCTTCTTGTTCAAATTTATGAGAAATCAACACCTTAATCTACAGATCTCTGCGCAATGCCGAGAATGTATTTCATGGCGAAACACCCATCAGCGACTGGAGAGAATGCTTGGAGCGGTGCAGTGTCAGTCTTATCACTCTAACTGATGCTACACTCCTAATGCCCCTCCTTTCTCGGAAAAGCTTAGGACAATCTACTCAAACAAACTCTTGCTTTTTGGCTGCGGAGTGTTTTACGACATATTGGCGGAAATCCCTCTTGATAATCAAAGCCTCATGCGATGGTTCGTCGCTCCGCTTCGCAAGTGGAATATCTGCGCACTGCTTAGTGGGACATTGAGGTAACTATAGTCATGAACAATTTTTACACGACGGATATAAACAAAATATTTATCGCAGCTAATTTGATAGTGATAAACCCTTTGTCAAAAGCCTTACTTACATGTTCCCATTTCCCGTTATGGCGAGCCATACGTGGAACGTTGTAAAGGCGCCTGATTTTCGTCATGAGATATATGGATTAAAACATTGGCTTTGCGCTAATCCCAAACTCTGTTCGACAGAAAGGTTTGATTTGTGTAGATAGCGGAAAGGATCCATGTCATCTCAAGCGCTGAACATTTCTAATAGTAAAAATAACAAGGTCACAGATATCGATTACAAACCTTTATAGTTACAATGTATTTTTCAATTCTGAGAGGAAAACATTTTCCCTTAGTGAGATCATTCTGAAAAGGCGATAATGTACCTTTTCAACTTCAACTGACCGCGCTGATTTTCATCATGGTCTTTCTGAAATCCTAAACCTGGAGACTTCGGCCTCAATCCAACTTCGAATCTTCGGAGGTGAAATCTGGAATAAACCACGGCGCCCAAAACCTCCTCCTCGCAATGAAACCTGCTCTCCGCACTATGTATCGACCTCTCCAAAGCGAACGGGCCTAGCGGATAGCGATCCTCAACACAGCTTCGTATGTCCTCCATACTCACAATGCATTCTCGACGGAATTCGAAACAATTCAAGAATGAGTTCGTGTTCGACTCGCCACTGAGGTGTAAGTTGGGTGTAAGGCGAATTCATGCCTTGATCATGGTGAACGCTGAAGATGTCAATGGTGGCGATACTGACTATTACGACACAGTTGTTGGTGTGGCTGTTTGCTAGTACATTCAGATTCAACGACGTTATGTCAATGATGATGGGCGGGTAGCACAACCAAGTAAGGCTTTGCGAATGTGATGCTGTTTTAACCACCTGAATGTGCCCATCATTAGAGACCTTGGGAGCACAGAATATTTTGAGCTTTTCATTGGTTAGCGTGCCAAATGGTAGGTTACCGGTTATCCGTGGAATGGGTAATGCATAATTCTTTGGAAAGACTTTCCGACGAACAGTAATTTATTTATTTCTTCGATTCTCAATTCTGAATATGCTCCAAGTCTACATGTTATCAGAGGTTCTCGTTCTTCACGATAAATCAAACCCAGCGCCAGAGGTTATAGCTTGAAGCAGTTTTGACTTTAATATTCTCGCGTTTGAGTACCTCGGAAGCTGATCAAGGATTAATATCAGAAAGATAAAATAGAAATAAAAAACGCACCTTCAGGAGATTGATGCAAGTGCTGGCAGTGGGCAAACGCTGTGGGTCGGCGCCAGCATCCCTAATGCAAAAATTTGGAACGAGTTCTTTGAATCCGCTAAAATATCGTGAGGATGAGGAAAGTAGAAGAACGGGAGCGGAGGCAACAGCGACCTACAGAAGTGGGGGCCGACTGCAGCTGGTAACGAATCTTAGCAATGCGCGCCGCTGATCTTGGTCGAAAGTATTGACAACCTGCATAGAAAGCATCAAAGGAAGTGACAGAATTATATGGGCGGAATGAGAGCGTACATTCCAAAAATCGACAATGTTCTCGGCCTTGTCGTCGTATAGCCCACCATAGTTTGTGTGCCGGCGTAGATCATCGAGATCGATCAAAGAATTGACGCCGCCAATGAGAATTTGAACTTCTTGCTGATTAAACATTCTGTCCGATGTGGAATTGATTTGAACAATAGCAGAGAGAAGGGAAAGAGAACTGGGAACCTGAGCCATTTAGGATCAATCATCTCGCTTAAGCCCTCAAAGAAGGCGTCGCTCTGTCGTTTGATTTGCTTCGTGAGTCGGTAATGGGATACCAGATAAATATATTTCAGCCGGTTTTCCTTGGTGACCGCAATGTTGCTTCCGTGTGGAATGAGGTCGATGGTCTTCGTCACGCCAAATTCTGTGAATGGTTTAGGTATGATAACCGAAATGAAGAGACAAACGCACCGTCGATGGCAATAGTGAAATTCAACGACAGGTCTTCTATGTTCCCTGTGTAGTGTTTGAGGAAAATCAGACCATTGTATAAATCTGGGTCCAACGAAACGAGATCGTCCAAAAAGCTTTGTTTCCCCAGCCACTGAGGTGCAGCGTGAGCGCGAAGACCCGAGGGTACACCTGCGAGAACGCACCTTCGCCAAGAAGAAACCTGCGAATGCTACGTCCACAAGAATGCCTTCATACATTGCCTTTCCAAGAATACGACCAATAAACCGGTACCAGCTGAGGCTGTGGGCTGGGAAAATAGGGAGTAAGGTCAGTACCAC
>Ga0307507_10002960_pt1 | contig 34117 bp, 27 predicted proteins | sample 7_EM_MG_FD_207223 | JGI IMG/M metagenome (GOLD analysis project Ga0307507, IMG submission 207223) | Populus trichocarpa ectomycorrhiza microbial communities from riparian zone in the Pacific Northwest, United States - 7_EM | ecosystem: Host-associated > Plants > Roots > Unclassified | place...
ACACACACACCCCCCCACCCCACACACCCCCCCCCACCCACCCCCCCCCCCACCCCCCCCCCCCCCCCCCCCCCCCCCCCCCCCCCCCCCCCCCCCCCCCCCCCCGCCGGGGGGGGGGGCTTACTGCTCTCACATACTGAACCACGCCCTCCATTGGCAATCCGCGGAATCCCGCCATAGCTGCAAGAAACAGTGCATTGTTAACCGGCCCGCCAAGGAGTTGGTCAAGAAGAAATTTCCTAAGGGTATTCGATTTAGACATGCGTGTTGGTCTGGCAGTATTTCCGTTCTTGCTCTCCGTTACCTTTCCGTTGACGGGAGCGGGAACGTTGGCGGGGAATGCCGCTTCCAGCCATTCTTGCCAGATAAAGTTTGGGGGAGTAGACAGGAGAGCGTAGAGCGCGAACTGGTATGCTGGTGTAAAGTCGAAAGATAGGGATGTCTAACAAGAGAGAGGAGTTTTATCCATTTATTAGCTTTCACCATTTCTTTCCTCTTGGTGGAGTGCGGACTGATGTGAGTGCGAGAATGAGCGGGGTACATTTAGCCTGTATGCCTGAAGGGACTGTGCGAGAAGGTTTGAAAATGCGCTGAGTAGAGCGGCTTGAATCGAAGCGTTGATGATGGCGGACATACTCCAAAATTTCTTGAAAGGGCAAAGAAATGTTTGTTTTTGTGTAAGAGGAAAGAAGAGGTTTGGGAGAAGGGTTGCGGCTCCAAGAGAATTTCCCTGGAGTGTGGACAGAATCGAGTGAAAGGACAAGATATTATTCGACGCAGGATCCCGCAAACAATGGCCTTCATAACAAAGGGGGCACTCAGGCAGAATGGGTGGCCACATCAGGGTGGGCCAAGATCAGCGTTCCGATTGCCTGAAGAATTCTTCATTAATTACTGTACGGTACAAAACAGCAGCTCCCAGCTCTCTCTGCTTCGGCTTTCATTGGCTGTTGGTTAATACCGTAGTAGCCTTGCCAAGGATGAGTCTTGAAGTCGCTTCCCTTTTGGTAAATGAAAATCCTTAGGCGGGGGATGTGGCTGGGCCGGCCAAGCTGCTGTGCTCAAAGTTACCTTTTCACCCGCTAGTTAACCCTTTTGCCCTTTCAGATTAATGCTCTGGAACTGCCCCGGCCTATCAGTGTTTGACACAATTCTAGTTGACCTTTCTTCGCAAGAGCGTACCAGATACCGCCGCATCCAACTCAAGTACCCGGGGAGATATTTGGGCTCAAGGGTTGCCAAGTAAGTTCGTGACAAACCACTGCCTCCGTGTGGTAGTGAATCCAGCAGTGTAGTCAGGTATAGGGAACACCCTAAGTGCCGAGTGAGGTAGTGGGCAACTCTCAAGATGCCGGATAGTCTACTGTTTAGAGCCTTCTTCGTGTTTGCCGGCGTATGCTAGATTAAAGACCCAGATGGGAATATGGACCACACACCGGTCACCGACATCTAAAGCTTATATCCCAACACCGTAATCTGGGATCCAGATCAACATTCACTCCGCCCGTGGCTGGTGGATCGACAGTCCCTCATTTAGCGGCTCAGAACAGCGGCGCAGTGCGAGGCACTAGATCAGCTACCGGCGAGACTGGCTGGCGGTTGCTCGGGAGAACCGATAATATTTGCATAACAGTAGGTCTTTTCACCAGACCAACCGATCTTCTGCCCCGTAGGAGAGCTCCTTGACCTCTAAAGAAAACAGGAAATTGTCCCTAGGCAACATATTCCATTCACAGAAGAGAAGAGAACGAGGTAGTAGGGGGATATCGAGGCCGTAGAGAGAGACTAGGGTATCACTCGTTGAGAGGACTGGGGATAATGGCCGCGTCAACCGCCCCCCCGTAATAATGTCACACACCTCCGATTGTTTCTCGAGTCGTTTCTACTTGTAATGAAGTCATTCAAAGGCCCCAGGATAGGGTGCCGGGCACATGGTGGACCGAACTATCGACTGCGAGGTGAGTGCCGCTAGTATAGGCGTGATCTAAAGATGTTACGTGGGCAAACATGGGTTGAATGTGCAGCAATTGATGGGTATTTTGCGGGGGTGTGTTACTAGCTTTATTCTAGGAGAGTACGCGGCCACAAGATACCATCACTTTGCGTCACCTCCTACCATGCTGAAGCTCCTACGCGTACTTTACTCGCATAGGATGTAGACACGCATTTTACCATCTCATATCCCCCCCCCCTCCTTCCCCCACAGCTCACCAATCTCACCATTTCTAAGTCTTTGGCGGATATTTTCTACTCCGGCATTCTCATCGAGTATTCGGGTCGTAGAGTTTTCCAGCACCCTGAGGGAGTGCACAAGATAGAGTATTGTCCTTCTACATCGAAGTCACTCCCACCATGGCACATATCTCCGCTTGGCAAACTTTTGCTCTTCTCCCGCCGCCTCCTTTTCCGTGTGGCTATTTCTGGGATGCCGAGGAGATCAGGCATCAGGAACATCTGCATCGGGTTTCCCATGCCCAGCTTCTGTATTCCCGTCGTGCAGATTCGCCCGAGGCTATGAGGGTCTACAAGGACTTTATCAGCGAGCAGAATGCTTGGATGGCCGAACAAGAAGAGTTGATAGAGCGGGAAGCTCAGGTTGCTATGAAGGCTCATATGGACCGTGCGTCCCGATGGGCCGAAGAGTGGAGGATGCTTGAAAGTGGTGAGGCAGTGGAGGATGTTTTGATGGTAAATTGCGCATATCTGTTGGCTGGATGCAAACATCTAATCTTGCATAGCAGACAGGGGCAACTCTTATCACGAAATCACCCTTTAGACTAGGGGATCCTGTCACCTGTGTGGATACGGACCCTGTATCGCTGGACGATGGTTCTACACCCAAAAGCATTAGTACCCTGAATCTCCCGGAATCTCTTATTGACTGGAGGCAAAGCCAAAGTTCGTGGAAGGGGCTTCAGATATTTAAGCTTAATTACACCCCAGAAAATTTCCCTGGTTCCGTCCAGATGGACGGGGCCACTGCCACAAGGATACAGAACCCAGTTTCGGATCCTGCGGAGATTACCCGAGAACTACAACGAGATCTCAGCCGACAAATTCTGTTCAAACCTCTCGAGAAAAGCAACAGCCGTAGTAGCGGTGTCGATACCCATTCAGAAAGGAACAAGTTTGTCGTTAAGCCTATCATCTCCTTTCCACCCCCAGGTTTAGGACCCCCGAAAAAGAGTAGGGCCGAGAACTTTGCCACTTCCAAACTCCCTCCGGCTATGAAAAGTTTGATACAACGGGGTATAGGCTTAGCCGGAGGCGAGGTTATTAAGATATGTTCGCACAAACGTTGGACCGACAGCGGAGATCTCCTTTATCAAATTCTTTGGAAGCCGCATGATCTGGATATTCCGCCGTTGGAGCTCTGGGTAAAATCGGGTGATTTTATGGATGCGAACAAGAGGGCCATCTTGGATGAGTATCACCTACGAAATAAACTTGGGATCGTGCATTGGCGGGGTCGGCTGAAGAAAAGGCTACGGACTTCTGGCAGTCTTGGTGTAAAGGAAATTAAAGACACATTGGACGAACGAAAGCGCTCACTGGTAGCTAGCGGGAGATACGATGACCGCGCAGCAGAATTGCTGGGAAAGTGCAGGTGGGTGATGAGGGGCGAATGGCAACAGAGGGGAAGAGGGTGGGCGGCTGGGATTGAAGTTACCGAACGCTGGAAGAAAGCTTGGCAAGACGCCGATGAAGCAGAAAAGATCGGGCACAACCCTGAGAGAGAGGCGGCGATTGGAGCCATAGTGAATCCCGAGGGAAATGATATCTCCTGCTTGGAGGAAGTGGAACCGAAGGATGTGCCGTCCCCAGCAGTGGCTCGCACTACCGGTAGCGGCTCTCCAAGCTTCAAACAACTTGATGGGGGGCACGTGATAGATCCGGTGTGCGATCTCGACTCCCAATGGATTTTGGGAGACAATCACGAGATTACCAGAAAGGATGAGGAAGAATGGAGAGGCTTCTTGGGAGGTATAAATTATTTGGATCCGGTCATGGGCGATGTTACTGATTCTTCCACAATCGGCGGAATATCAGAGCCAGGAGGAGTCACCGGAACCTTCCCGAAGGCGGTCGAGACATGGCGTATTGACCAGTCTGAAAGTTTGACTCCAGAGGTTCGAAATACTAATAAGACGAAAGGAGAATTCATCAACCTCCTTAAGCGGGATCGTTTCGCCAGAAAATCTAGATCTGAAGCCACCTCGGCCCCCGTGTCTGTGCAGTCGGTATCCGAGACAGGGTCTTACTTGGTGCACGAGCCAGAGACATTTTTCTCGCGTTTGTTTGTCAAAGATAGGCATCAAAATAACTCCGTAGATGCAGTAACTACAGCCGCCTATAAACCAATTTTACAGCCCTCTGAAGTAACAGAGATACCTGGAGGCTTTGGCAGGACCCCCGCTATAGTTAGCACACCCCTTGATGGGGAAACAAGTGAAAGACACCTAAAATCCGGAAATGGGATGCCGCAGTCCAATTGCACGATCACTCAAGAGGAGGTTAGGAGGGATGAAGCTTGTGCCCAAGACTTGATTACTGGAGGAACTATCACCAGAGACGCTGCTATACAGGCATCCCCTTCTACCGAGTCTTTGGCAGAATCGGAGGCTGGGCAAAGGGGAACGGCTTCTGAGAGCACGAAAATTATTGGGGAGCAACTGGACGACGACTGGCCTGTGCGGTTTCTCGAACTTTTTCCATACACACCCGGTTTGAGTAATTTGCTTGCCGGGGCTTATTCGGGTGACTGTGGTTCGATGCAAGCCACAGAATATGTCCATAGTTCGGTTGCATCTTTTAGAGGCGGTGGTGGTGGGCATATCTCATCGCTAGATGGGGAAGAAGCTACAGATGGGGATCCATGGGGTAACACTGAGCACAGGAGAAAAAGTGGCTCAAGCTACAAGGAAGCTAAAAGAGAATTGGGGTTCGAGGATGACCTAGATCGAAATCCGCCGGAAAGCGTGGCGCTCCCGCAAGAGGCACTGTCGTCGCAGGATGGGGTGTCGCTACTGCTGACTGAGGTTTGGTCGGTGCAGGAAGCAGCTCTAACAAAGCATGAGCTGGCTATGCAAGCCTTAAACGACAGCTGCGAGAGAACAAAGGCGAGGGGAAAAGAGCTGAAGAGTAAGAAAAAAGAAGAGGGGCTTACACGTGAGGAGCGTAGAGAGTATAGGAAGTTGAAGAAGTTGTTGGTCCAATACCGAGTCACGAAGTGGCTTTTGGGTAAGATCGGCATTCTCGTTAGGCGGCACAGGCAAGAGCAACGCATCCGGGGAGCGTCGCCAGGGCTTTGTGGGATAAGTTGATGAACCGCTGGGTGTTCTGTGTACTGTATGAGTATTGCCTCTGCTTCATTGCATGGTTGTTTGCCTTTCCCCTTTCTTGTTCTTGCTAGCACCCCATTACTGCTTCTCAGAGGTTGTCTGTTTGTCGGTCCCTCAACTTACTTAATTTCTTTGGTTGAAAAAGGCAGAGTTCATGTCAAAAAGAAGGAAAATTGGTTATGGGGAATTGGGTTGAAGAAATATTTTTTGAGGGGTCCTACTGTAGTTTGCTGCTAAGTTACTGTCCAGCACTACATTGCGGTGTGGTGGTCCCCCAGTGTGGTAGTTAGGAATGACACCTCAGATGCATCAACACACCCCATCACTCGTTACCCGCTCTACCGTGATCTCTAAACCGCCCTCATTTCATGCACTGTACTCGTACATACGGCGCTCGTTAGGGCCAAGGCGTACCCAAAACTAAGAAGTATACTCGAGTAGTGTAGGACACTAGGAGAGCCATACCACGACCACCTTGACAAGAATCGCATTAACTTCTAGCAATAACGAGGAAACTGGGAAAACCAGCTGTACCAGGTCCTCTTAGAATCCTGTCGACGAGTGGTCTTGCGACCTTTACCCCTTTATATCCAGATTCTGCTCCATCGTGCACATCAGCTCTGGAGGTTTGTGTCGAGAGGAACATCTGTGTATGCTTTCAAGTTCTGCCGAAGGATTTTACATATCGTAGTAAGAAGACGAAGTAGAACAAAAATAGTGACTCTGGGAACTAAGGCCTATCTATGCAAGGAGCTAGGACCACAAATGTCAGATCGTTGGCCAAATAGGAAGGTTTGAAATTTACATAGGTGTGGGGCTACAGTCTTCTCCGTACCTCGGACGTAACTGTCGGGGGACAAGCAGGGATTAGTATGATATTAACAAGTAATTTTTGTTACAGCACGGTACCCTACTTTGACGATCTCTCTGGGGCCCATCAAATACCCTTTTCCGTGAGCTGCCCAGTTACTTTGTAGGTGTGGTGAAACTGTAGATGTCCTTTTACTTAAAATATTTCTCGCGCGCTATCATACGGAACCATTAGGAAAACCTATTCTATGCTAGCCAATCCCGGGCACTCTCTATACCGTATTAACTTGGATAAGAGAACTTTGTCTCAGGATGCCAGAGTTTCTTATGTCGGCCGGGAGGGAGAAAATACCGTCAAGGCAAAACACCTCGCTAGTAAAAGTGGAAACTTGGACGTCCTGAGACGAAGTTCTCTGGTCCAAGTTAATATGGTAGTAAGTGATCGAGCATAGTATTATTTTCTTGGCGGTGGGCGAAACGTGTGGGTGATAAGTTAGAATGCTACCGGTATTGGTACGCGCACTATCTGCAATCTGGCCCTTGGCATTCACAATCCGGGACGAAATGCCCTAAGAAGGAATAGTGGTTGCCAGACAAGGTATCATATCATATCTGGAATGGCTGAGCTGGTTGGATCTCATAAACTGGTCTTCTAAGCCTGTTGTGGTTTGGCGAGGTGGTGCAATTAGATCTTCGATAGTGGGTCTCCCGAATTTTATGGCGGTTCACTTTGGCCCAACAACTGACTAATCCTTCTACAAAGAGAAAAAAAAAAAATGAGTCGCCCCTCTTCAGCTCTGGCTTACTTGTCAGATTCTCACCACCATCTCCACTCCACCTAAACCTTTCCTAACTCTCTCCTTCGTGGAGCCAGTTTTTCCTTCTTTCCACATCTCCACTCAGTTTCTTGTTCCAAAAGTTTTCCCTCTCTCCCTCTTTCTCTCTTTCTCTTGTTTTCGTTCTCGGTTCATAGACTTTCGGCCCGTTTCGCTGGTTTAGACTAGATTTCCGTTTCTCAGCCTTGGTTTTTTTTTGTTTTTTTTGTTTGGAATCCTTCGACTCGCTTCCCACATTTGTGTTGCGCTTCTGTTCTACCGATACTAGAGGCCGTTTGTTCTCGATCCCGCTATCGCGCGAATTATTTCTCATGCCAGGAGTTTTGGGCGCTGTGAGTCCTTTGACCGAACAACTTCCAAAAATGTCGCTCACGGACACTTCCATTTCCGACTACCTCTCGGCTGTCTTTTCCGCCGATTCATCTCAAGGATCACTCGATGCCGCCCTGGCCTTATGCAACGCCATCCTCTTAGACCCTGCTACAGCCCACCATTCGTTCCCCACTCTGTTCCCCCCGCTGGCTAAGGCGGCCGCGGATAAGAAGTCGGGTACACGACGTGAGTCGGCTATGATCGTCTACGGAGCCCTGTATGAAAACTTTATCCCCAAGTCCCCGGTGACGGAGGTCTTGTTGTTGAAGGAGACCCTGCCCATTGTTTTAGACGGACTAGCCGATAAAGGTGCTGTTGTTCGTGAGGCCTCACAGTATGCTATCGATGCAATGCTGGGGCTTTTGAGGGAGGAAGCTTTGGTTGCTGGTCTTGTTCGGGTACTTATGGTATATGTCGGGGGTTCTGGCTCCAAATGGCAGGGCAGAGTAGCAGCATTACAATTGATTGGAAAAGTTGCGGAAAAGGCTGTCACGAGAGATGGATTTCTTAAGGAAGTTATGGGCCGGGAGTTGGAGGCTCTGATTCCCGTGGTCGAAAGCGGAATGCATGACCTCAAGAATGAGGTTTCAAGAGCTGCTGTGAAGGCTATGACAAGCTTGAGCAAGTTGCTAAGTAACGATGATGTCGCTAGACACCTTCCGACTTTGATCAAAACCATGAGCCACCCGTCAAAGGAGACTTTGCAGAAAGCTATTCACGATCTTAGGTATGCAATCTGTTTGTGTCGATCGTCTTGCAATGACTAACTCGTTATCTAGTCAAACTACTTTCATCGCAATCGTCACCTCACCAGTCTTGTCTCTTCTAACCCCCCTTCTCGAGCGGTCACTCTCATCGCCACAGACCTCCCAGGATGTCCTTCGTCAAACAGTTGTCGTTGTTGAAAATCTCACAAAGTTGGTCCACGACCCCGTAGAGGCTAGGGAGTTCCTTCCCCGTCTTCAACCGGGTGTGAAGAAAATCGAAGATACCGCCGCACTTCCAGTTGTCCGCTCGCTGGCTAGAGATGCGAACGCTACGATGGTCAAGGCTATGGGAGTCGGCACTAGGACTAACGTTCCCGAGCGGATATCCGTTAGCGAAGTTGAAAAGGAATTAATTGCGAGGGTCGCTGTCGGAGCCGACAAGAAGAAGCTTTGGGAGCAAGATGGAGTGAGGCGGTATATCGCGGATATGGGCCGTGAGTGTATTGTGGCTCGCGAGTTCAAACGGATTCCTGGATGTACCACAGTTTATCTGGAGCATTTCATCAGCCAAAACGATGCCAGGCGGGTTGCGGCTGAAATTGAACAATGGGCAAGGGACGAGACACTCAACCGATTCGGCAGCGGGATCGGGGAAGTTGATGATGAGCACAAACATGAGGTCGAAATCGTCAACGCGGACTTCTCCCTTGCCTATGGTGGGATGATGCTTCTAACCCATACAAATTTGAAGCTTTACCAAGGCCACCGATACGGCCTGTGTGGAAGAAATGGTGCCGGGAAATCTACACTCATGCGTTCGATTTCTCTGGGAAAGCTCGAAGGATTCCCCAGCAAAGACGAATTGAGGACTTGTTTCGTCGAGCATAAAGAACGTGACGAGCGTGATATGAGCATCGTCGAGTACATCCGCCTTGCGCTTAAGGAAAACGGCGACAAGAGTATTAGTGAGGAAGAAATTGTCGAGACTTTGAAGAGCGTTGGTTTCGAGGGCGAGCGAGCGGAAATGAACATTGGCCAGCTCTCGGGAGGATGGAAGATGAAATTGGGTCTTGCTGAAGCTATGCTGAAGCGGGCTCAGGTCTTATTGTTGGACGAGCCGACCAATCATTTGGATGTGAACAATGTCCGGTGGTTGCAAAATTATCTCAAGTCGCATACGGAAATCACTAGTTTGATTGTCTCGCACGATTCAAAGTTTCTGGACGAGGTTTGCACTGATATTATTCATTACGAGGATAAGAAGCTTGTTTATTACAAGGGCAATCTTTCTGAGTATGTTTCTCTCTAAATCTTGGCCTAGATGGGAGCTAATATGTGTTAGATTTGTGAAGAAGCGCCCGGAGGGCAAGGCGTATTACTCCCTTGATGCTTCCAGCGTTTCGTTCAAATTCCCCTCTCCCGGTCTCCTCACGGGCGTCAAGTCAGCAACTCGCAGCATTATCAAAATGACCAATGTTACCTATACATACCCCAGTGCTACTAAGCCATCCCTCTACAATATCACTGCTTCACTGTCCCTCTCGTCTCGTGTCGCTATCATTGGTGGTAACGGTGCCGGGAAATCGACATTAGTTAAACTGCTTACGGGTGAAATGGTTCCCCAAGAGGGAAGGGTTGAGAAACATCCCAATCTCCGAGTTGGTTACATGGCGCAACAGTCTCTCCATCACGTGCAAATGAATCTCGAGAAGACCCCATCACAGTACCTCCAATGGCGCTACTCCTCAGGGACCGACAAAGAGGTTGCGATGAAAGACACCCGTTTACTCTCGGAAGCGGACAGGAAACAACTAGAGACACCGATCGACCTCGGTGACGGCCGGGGACCGCGGCGTATTGAGGCTCTCGTCGGTCGCCAAAAGTGGAAGAAGAGTTTCCAATATGAGACTAAATGGGCCAACCTAATGCCAAAGTTCAACACGATGATCAGCCGCGAAACACTTGTGGAAAATGGATTCTCGAAACTGGTTCAGGATTTCGATGATGCCGAGAGTGCGCGCGAAGGTCTTGGATATCGTGAGCTGGATGTAGCATCCATTGAGAAGCACTTTGAGGACGTCGGGCTAGACAAGGAGATCGCAATGAACAATGAAATTGGCGGTCTTTCCGGCGGTCAGAAAGTCAAAGTTGTTATCGCAGCAGCCATGTGGCCGAGGCCACATCTTCTCATCCTTGACGAACCGACGAATTATCTTGATCGGGAGTCCTTAGGAGCGTTGGCTACGGCTATTAAGGAGTTTCGTGGAGGTGTCTGCTTGATCTCCCACGACGCGCAATTCGTGTCCCAACTTTCTAACGAGGAATGGCATATTGAAGCTGGACGGATGGTTAAGAAGACTAGTAATGGTAGTAATATGAGCCTATTGCTTCCCTTGGATCTTAGCTCTCGCCCTGGTAGCTCCGCAGTCAGTCTTGCGAGTTCTGCTGTTAGCTCCGCCGCGAATACCGACGTTGAGGATAACAATGGCGAGGGAATGGAGTTCAAGAGCGTTAAGAAGGGGAAGAAAAAGAAGTATACCCGTGCTCAGTTGAAGGAACGAGAGGTTAGGAGAAGGTTGAGGTACTTGGAGTGGTTGAATAGTCCAAAGGGGTGAGTGCATGTATTCGGTCCTCTATCGATTGGTTCTACAGACTAACATTGTGTTTTTATACAGTACACCAAAGCCGGTTGACACTGATGATGAGTCTTAGCGGGAGGTGGTGTTTAGCTTTGTTTTATTTTTTATTTTTTTCTCTCTGACAGATGGGCTAGAAAGGGTTATAGACGGGAAACGATGGGATTTGTGTTTTAGTCTTCTTGCTTTCTGAGTTGCATTTTCCTTTTCGTATGGGGTAGCCTAGAACTTGAGTAGATATGTGGGCAGTGGGTATGGTGGCTAGGGTGGGCCTATCGGGAAAGGGGGGATAGATTACGTTCGCACACGATTTGGTTCGTGATTAGTAATGATGAATCGAAGTAATAGTACTTGTAGTGAACATGAATTGAGAGAGGCCACAGAGAAATAGGAAAGGTGAATTGAGAGCCTGCGGCTATGACGCGAAAGGGCAAGAAAGCGAGCGGGGTATGAAGAAGGGGGCATAACAGAGGAAATGATGGAGAGCGAGAAACCGTGCGGGAGGATATCGGGGGGGGACGGGGGGGCAAGCACGCAATGTGAGTCGCCAGGAGTCTTGAATGGATGTGAAAAAGTAGACAAATAAAAACGGAATTGGGAGCGGAAAGAAAGCAGGGATACCTGTATGGAGAGGGTAATTGACTCTCGATTTCTGGAGGTTCAGTATGGAAGGATCTTATCAGGAAAGTCCTCGCTGATCCAAAAGTACAGGCGTAAGTTACCCTACTATCCCGGGCGGCCAAAGTCCAAGCAATCTGTCGGGAACAACAGGGAATCTAGGAAAATGACTACTGCCAATTTCTACTCCATGGTGGAGATCGTCTTTCTATTCAATCAGGAATACACCCTACGCGACGAAAGTGGGATTACTGTCGGGAGGGACGACCGTCCTCTTCAACCAGGGAAGTACTTCATCGTTACTACCGGCTCTATTACCGTGAGTGATGAGACTTGGTTGGTCCGTGCGGCCTCAGGGTCTACCGCAACTAACACCGAGGAATTTCGTCATGCCATACGTGAGCGGGATCGTCGGTGTGTTATGACTGGAAGGGGGGCAATTAATGCTGCCGTTGGGTTCTGGGTCGGTCTTGACACTGTTCATGTTTTTCCGCCAGCGCACGAGCGCCACTGGGTTAAGCACGGCTATGGTGACTGGATCACTCTCTAGCCAGAGTCAGGAGGATCTATAAACTCTGTTCAAAATGGAATGTTGCTTTATAGCACTCTTCGCGTTCTTTTTGACTGCTACATTGTGTCTATCAACCCGGATGTGCGTATGTCTAGTATTATCTTGAGAGTTTCTATCAGCTAATAATGCTTTTAGGACAATTATAAGATCGTCTGCTTTATGAATGATGATGACGACATTGCCGGCACCCATCTCGATAAGACATTCGTTGAGGATCCCAAGCGACCCGTCGATCAAGTTCTCCGCTGGCACTTCCGCCAGGCTGTGCTCGCGAATGTGAGGGGGGAAGGGGAGCCACTTTTTGAGTGCGATTTCCCTCCTGGTTCGGATATCGTTGGCGAAATTATGAGTGGTCCGAAGGCTGGTGAACGGATGGAATTCGAGCTATTCACCCGCCTAGCAGGGTATAGTTGTAATTAATTAAACGGATTAGAATATCGTGGTATCTATAATACTCTGATGTTACCCGAGCTTTTTTTTTTCTATGGTTTGATATAGGGGTCCTCTTCCTATCTCCTAAAGTGGCAAAAGCACCGAATTCTCTTTGTCACGGCAGTCGATGTTTCTATAAAGGGCGTCCTAAAAATTGTTGAAACTCCTCCGAGTCATTAGATAGATAATTCGCCAGAGTCTTTGCAGAGTCGTTGCTATCGTCACTTGTTTCAAGAGAGTCTGCTAAGGCTCTCATTTTCCTCTCCTGAGTCTCCTCTTTTCTCAGACTTTGGATATAGTGGGGGCATGCGGCTTCGAGAATAGTTTTCTTATAAACCCTTTTGAGCCTATCTGCCCTCATGTTTGCAGTATTATACTATCGCATCGCTAAGCTTCACCCTCAATTCATCCTTTCGAACTCTCATTCTTGCCTTTATTACTCTTTCCCATCGTAGCTAGCTATCTACTAATTTTCTAATGCTGAGCGGGTATATTGAAGATAACTAGGTTGGACAGGAAAGGAAAACAAAAAGAACCGAAGAAGAAGAAGAATTCCAAAAGAAATCTCGCCCTATCCGCTATCCTGAGTGATTATCTGTAGTTCTACTGTCGCAGGTGCTGGGGAAGTTGCCGCTGCCTTTGCCATGGGCGATCGTTACCGCCGATATGTCCCAGTGTGATAATGAGGGCGCATGGGGGTTCCGTAGGAGGGTGGTGGGGAATAAAGAATCCGAGTAGTAGGAAGTATAGGAACCCGAGGTGTAGGAAGGATGGTGATCGTGAGTTGGAGGGAAGCTGAAGGGTGTTATATGTGAAGGGGGGCCCACGAACCCACCTTCTTTGAGCTATGACCCCGCACTGCCCCAGCAGCCGGCTATACCTTTTTCCACCATTCTCCGAGATGCCATGATTTCCCCTGAGTGGAATCACGTACGCTTTGCCCAATTGGCAATGAGTTTCCACAACCCCCCATCAAATTGTGCATAATATTATCTCCTGCCTTTACTTCAAAAACCGCATAGTACAGTACCTACACTGTGTCAGCTTTTGTCTCATGCTTGGTGACTTTGTTTTCTCCTTTTCCTTCCTCTTTATTTTCTCCACAACACACATTCCCGTCCATCTCACCATACCCGACGCTTCACGAAAACTAGCCTCGTACGAGCAAACTAGGTGCCCTTCTCATGCCATAGCAAATTCCGTTTACGGAGTATCAATTTAGGGCTAATCGTCACCTGATAACTTGCCTGTTTCGTTCTCTATATTTTTCATTTTTTGAGAGAAAAAACGAGATAATCTTCCAGAGGGGAGTGGATTTTTTGGGCGTGTTTGCCTTTTCTTTCTGATATTGACCCTTTCCTCTCAGAATTAACTTTGGTGGACTTTGTAGAGTTTGGTATGGCTTGCGCTGCGGTTAGGATACTGTGAGTGATCGATCTCTGACTCAGTTGATCGTATTCCTACCCTAGGGTGTCAAGGCTACCAGCTAACTAAAGCCGCCACTGCCCCAAGTCAAGTCAAATTAAATTTATGATACCGTAGCGCAAGATATAAAACGCCCCAAAAAACTCGGCGGACTCTATTATCGGACTCTATTATATTATAGTGTAGTATAGAGTCTAGGCTCCGCGAGACATCAATTAAGTTGGAATCGATGTCCTCCTTTAGTATGATAAGTGGTCTGAGTCTCTAAGGTATTTAGCCCGATAACACCCAGCTCCCAGAAATGTAGACATCCAGCACGAAGTTTCCTTTGACACCCTCGATCAGATCAGGGATATCGTTGATTCTGATTTTGCTCTGTCTTTTTGCTCTATTTCTCTTTCTCTCATTCTTCCATTCTGCTCAGCTCGCCAGGAATGTACAGTACCTTCGCTGCTGGGCTTAGGGGTTAGGTCGAAAGGTGAAAAGAAAAATATCGTTAGGAGACTTATGAGATTCCCAGATGCCTGATCGCGATAAGTTGTAAGTACAAGATACACGAGCGGTCTAATAAGGATATAAACGGTGTCATAACTATAACTCAATTCATACTCCAGTTGTGGTCATGATCAATCACTCGATCGGGATCTACCCCTTTTGTAGCAACAGACACCGGAGAGAAAAGAAGAATCGTTAATCTCTATTTATAGTGAGGCTGCTGTTGCAACAAACTAACCCCCAACTCAGCAAATTCCCAAACAAATAAATAATATATGATAATTTTTTTATTATTTTTACTTCTTATGGTAGACTTTTCACCGGGATTGTTTAGAGATCCTATAATAGTAGACGTTGTCAAACACCATTCTTATCGGCTGCTTGCAATAGGCAAAGGGAGTGGCGAAAATACTAACCGTGCCAAGGTTGTGGCTCCTCTCCTAGGTGCCTCACAGCTCAACGTCAGATTCAATTTTGTATGTGAATTTACGAATTATGAACCATCACCAAACACTCTGTGATGCCGTAAATTTCTTTTTTGCTTTCCCACACATTGTTTTACGCCTTTGCCAATAAGCCTCCCCCCTTTTTTTCCTCTCTTTTACAGCAGATTCAGCTCAGCTCACGCTCACACTTAATTCAAAAAAATGTCCGACCAAGCGAAAACCGAAGTTGTAAAAGTGAGAAGCAAAAAGTGGAAGACTTATTAGCAAAGATTTGAAACAATATGTGGGCAAGCCAAAAGGAAATTTACGGCATCACAAAGTGTTTGGTGGTGGTTCATAATTCGTAAATTCACATACAAAATTGAATCTAACGTTGAGTTTTGAGGCACTTCTCTCGCGGGATGATGTCAACTCCAACACGCCAGATGACAGCCCCAGAGCTCCGCTGCAGCCTCTAACATCTGCTACCCGCAGCACGGCCCAAGCTCGAGAAGGAATCACCCTCCTTGCTGTCTTCGAATGTCCTGCGGATAACATACCTACCATTCCTGCAGTAGCTCTATAAACCCGGTTGCAGCGCGCGCTAGTAACCCACCCCCCGATCTCCCCACTACATTCTCCTCTCTCTTGAACACTACAAGTACCTTATCATAATTCCCGCATTAACTTCCTTCCACAGTAAGTTAAGCCTCCCATAGAAACACATCCTAAATTTGTCTTTTCTGGTGGGAGGATATCATACAACACCAGAATACACATATCTATCACATACCCGCCCAAGTTTTTCGAATGAAGTCAAGTGAGGATTTCCGAACTTGTACCTGAATTCCTGAGTTTAGCCGGCATGGCTCAAGATTTCTATCATAATATTATTCCTCACTTTTATTATTATTTTTTCCTGTTGCTCTTCATTTACATTTCCCACAATTTGGGGACCATTACGTTCACTTGTTACAGCCCATCCACTGATCGAGAATTTACAAAAATCCCACCAAAAAACCACTCCTATGAAATCAGTGAAGAAACTTTAGTGATTAGTGGAATAAAGTGTTCTGGAATGGTTCTAACGTACGGCGGTATATAAAAACAAAAGTCCGAGATCGAAAATATGTCCATGGCAACCAACGCAGCAACCAACATGGCAACCAAATGCCAAGCTGGAAGCGATAAATATGTTTATGCTGTGAACCACTTTCTCGGTTCCTTCAGGGGCAAGTCCAGAGTTAATAAAATTGAGCCTTATCCTCTGAACTACCTTTTCCTCGTACAGCCTAAATTTGACAATATTGGCATGAACCATATTTTATCTTAAATACTATGTTTTTTAAGTATGGTGATAACAATTTCTACAGGTCAAACTATTTCACAACAGAATGGTCACCACTTCTTCCATTTTTACCAAACAGGTCCTTAGTCATTTTATTAATTGAGCAGTTGAAAAGTGTTGAAAGGATTAGTGGGGATTGCTTTTGGGCTGGTAGTGTTGGTTATAGGGGCCCGAAATCCGCAAGCCCATTCCAGTGTTCCGAACTGTCCAGTCCATCTGTCCTGGAGGTAGGACCGAACAGAAGGCTAGTCATAGTCCGTCTTTTTTCGAGTCTATGGACGGACTAGGGTAGATGGAGGTAAGGCCCTGTGGAGTGCTTTCTGTTACACTCTAGCTCGTATGCTCAGAAACGTCAAGTTGAATGATTTCATCTCGCTCATGCTTTATGATCCGGCAAATCATATGTCATGTGCGTAAACTAATAAGCAAGGAAGAATATCCGGATCTGAGGAAAATCCGAGGGGTTGGGCTCCAAGTCAACTTCGGTTGCACAAGTTCTTTGCGACATCACCAGTTCAATAGGGAAGAATTGGAAAGAGAAACAAGGCTCGTAGTGGAATGATTTTTTATCTTAACATTCGCAGCACTTGATAATCTATTCAACCTTCTTCTCTTTCTTGGAAGAATATTATTTACTATCTCGGTTACAGTGTATCACCATATATCACTCATACTTTGTCTTCTGTACTCACCCCGGCCGTTGTTACCAATCCCGGCTGTCATTACCCATCTCCGGCAGTCCCCCTCATTTTTGTCGACACGTGCCCAACCGTCTTTCCAAATACCTACCGTCTGTGTCCCCCCCCCGGCAGTCCGTACCTACACCCTACCGTCTTCTGATGCCCCCTATATTCCCCCGCCCAATCCTAGCCGTCCTCCTATCTCCCCTACCGTTCGCCTGCCAATATCACATGTGTCCCGTGGGCCCCCCGGACGGTTCGGAATACTGACCTACCCCAACTCGCTCCCCAAGCCCCCCACTATTATTGCTGAGGCTCGTCCGACCCCAATCCTCTGCATGTCAAGGGCTTTTCCCCTACTCTTCCCTCTATCTCCTACCAACTGCCTCTCCCGTTGAACATGCTTCTTGTTACTGGGGTCCACATGCTAGACGGGATAACCCTGAAAGTGTGAAAAATCTTGCATTGAAACTACTTGATAAATACGATAAACGTATGCCTTTGAAGATAATGTTACCACGTGCGCTGGACTCTTTTAGCCTTTTGATCATGAGGGCACCCCTGGAGGATTTACAGGATTCTACGGCGCCGCATACTTCTGATGCGGAGAGATCACGGTTACTTTATTTGAGGCGAAGGAATAAGATGCGCAAGCAACTGATTTCCATAGTAACACAGCAGTTACCTGGGCTGCTAAAGGAAGGCATGAGGGGGTGATGAAGATAGTACGTTGAGAAAATTAACCCCGCATCAGGGAACAGGAAAATCTTCGGCCATGACAACAGCACTCTCCCACCAACCCACTATCATCAAGACTAAAAAAATAAATTCAAATTTAAATTCGTAGCAGAATAGATAGTAGAAGTTGATATTTGATCCAGAGAAATTTCTTCAGGTAATGCTAAATGTGCTAAGCGAAAGTTTCTGGAGAGTAGGAAAATGCTGTTTTCGCAAAACTGGATAATTAAAGAGCCCTAACCTAACCACACCAATGGCTATCCCGTGTTACGATTCTGGTCCTTGCAGCAGATACTACATAAAGTATCATACTTATGTTTCGTGACAACCAGACTGCTACTGCGACTTTAATTTAAAATGATGTTGAGAACTTGAGATATCTCGGGCATCCTGTCGCCCCTTGTTTTTTTTGGTGAATATGGCCTTTCTTATGTTCTTCGGTAAGTTAAAGAGCAGATAGGATTTGAATGTAATATATTTTAGGTCTAATTATGCATTTCTACGCTTGCGCTATCGAACTATATGATCAACCAAGCGAAATTGTTATGCTATATATACCCCCCCCCCCCAATTTCACCAGCTTCACAACTCCATACATAAGGACATATCGATGGGCTACATAATAATGCCAGTGTGTCACAGCAGACACTCCTATGCGATCGCACAAGAAAGGGGACCATATTATCTAACACTGCGCAATCAGTTGTAGTAATGTCCTATTCCTTCATCTCCAATATGGCAGCAACTATATCCGTCATCCCGAGATACTGGTGTGCGGCACCGTGGAACCCTGTAAACGCCCTAGCTTCTCCCCTCCACTTCTGAACGGAGCCCGGGCTTGATCTTGAGTATAGCATCACTCGAATAGTCGAGTAGACACGCACTCGTCAAATCTATCGAGAACCCCGAGTGAGAGTTCAGTGACATCCCCCGTCACCCCCCCCTGTGTGCCCACTTGGGTAAAAATAAGCTGATTGTAGAAGCGGCATCGATTAGCGGGCCGAGTGAAGAGTTACCGGAAGGTGCCTGGCATTCCGGGATTGAAGTGTGTCAAGCAAATCGCTGCAATATTTGAATACAAATTTCTGGATGAGGCAGGAGCGCTTCGAAAGTGCTTTTGCCGAGTAAGGTACACTACTGGCAGTCGGACTGTGAACGAAGACGCCGCGACGTGACAAGACCTAGGCAAAACGATCAGTGTCTTTGAGATAGGAATGTTTTCCGGGTTCGGATCCGCAAATCCTATCTCCACCCCTAGGAGATATCAAGGCTCCTCTATCCGTAACTGCTGTTCTGAGTGTGCGTCCGCCTCGGCACCTTCTTTCCGACTCCCAGCCTATTTTCTTCGCACGCCGTTAGTCGCGCTAGGGTTGTCGTGTAAGAGTTGCTTACCGTGGAGACCGGGGTAATTCGGCATGGCGCTAGGAAGTCCAGAATTCCCGCTTTAGACTAGGGGGAGAAAACACACCGAGAAGATTCTCTTCCAGCCCTCACTTGAGACACAGACCTTACTAGGAGAAACCCAACGTCCTAGCGTGATGCCCAATTATTGCGGTTTTTACGGTAGTCAATTATCTCTCGTTGTCGATTCGACCCCCCCCCCCGCCGAAAACGTGACCTCTTCCGGAATGGCGTCGGTATTTAGCAAAATAAGGACGAATCTATACACAAGCTTTCGTAAGTATTTATCGCTGATAAAGTGGAAATGGCAAATGTTCCTAGACATAAGTTAGATTAGATATATATTCTGAGATGATCCACAACCCATCCCCCCACGGATCATCACACATCGCTTCTGGCTTGTCGTCCCTGTTTAACCTCGCCCCTAAATAATTCCTGATACCGCCGGTGCTAGTAGGACTGATGGGTATCATAACGCCTCCGTAAAATATCTTGGAACAGCCTCCTTGAGATGGGTCCTCCCAGTGAGGAATATTCTCGTCGTAGGGGACGCGGCAATGATATCTGGGGGCACTCACCGGATTTAAGCAACGGTCTTGCTGCGGCTCCCTGTTGTGTTGCTGGAGTTGGCATTGTTGTCACCGAATTTGATCGATTGCGCGTGTAGTCTGGGCCATGATGCCTTGTCCAAAAATTTCGTATGTGCAGAGACGGGAAAGAGGTATGTAGTGTCAAGGGGCAAGTTCACAAGACCTAGCGGGGGGGGGGTTGAAGGAAAGCGGGGGGTAATGTGGCTCGTGCTTTTGGAACTATTGTCCAATCAGTGTTCATGCCAAGGAAACACCCGCCAAGTCGAGGCTTTGCAGAGTTGTCACGACTGACCTGACTGCATGCCAGGATACAGTGGAATTGAGTACAGTACAGTATGTGTCGCCACTGTTTCCCCACAGCTGGCAGTTAATCAGCACAAATGCTAAGCAGGAAATAAACATAGATTCGACAATTTGAGAATGCGGCAAGAAAAATCTAGACTTGAGGCACCTTTATCCATTGTAACCATCGTGTTCTAACGTTTGGATGATAAAACTAGACGGTGGTGTGCCAACCGGTATCAGTTTTCAATGGATGGCCTGGTTTTCCCCCGCGCTAAATCCTTGTGGCTAGACTGTCAAAACATAACGTTGCCTCGGAGCTGTGTTTTGAAATCCCACCAGACACTATTAGATGGCCCGCTACAGTAGGAAAACGCCCTATACTTGTACTTGCCTGTACCCCTCCAACCGTTAAGCCCCCCTTAATGGTCGGTACCGTTTCATGCTGCTAGTCTCTTTTTCTCTTTTTTTTTTCTTGTTTAAGTCCGCGATTTATTCCTCCCAGCGCAGGAAAATCACGGCATACCCCCTGAGGTATGGCCTACCGTTTCATGCTGCTAGACGGTGGTCTAAATACTGTAGGTAAACGAGTAATATTTAGTGCGACTTCCATTTTTTGGTCTTAGAACGGTACTGTCGGTCACGTGGATGGCCATGGGGAAAACTACGCAGCAGCACGCAAAACATCGTGAATATTTCATACAGTCATTCTAGTAGCTTAGCATATGGAGGTACTGTACCTCCGTAGTAGAAATTGGGGGTACTTAAGCGGATGAAAGAAAAACCATCATCACCGCACCCCAGAAATAATCAAGTTTGATCACTTTTTCAGTGACCTTTATCTCTTTCTGAAATAGGTCCATTAAGCCTGTCTTTCGGAATTGCCATAACCACCAAATGAACGCCGGAGAACGCACACGAATTGACAGTACCATGGTCGCTCTACCGTATTAGGCATTGCTTGCTCCGGAATCGAGTGCTGAATAAATAGACGCGACTTCTCAAAGACCTCCTCTATTGAAGCATCACCAATTCCCGAGCTGCAGTGAGAGAATTTCTTTTTAAGCGAGATTTATAAATTTCCAATAGTATTTAAATTGAGAGAGTAAGGGAAGTGCTCTATTTCATCAATTTTGTTAGCTACACCCCAGTGCATAATAAAAGATACTGTATTTCCTAGATCTGTTTATCGTGCTGTCAAAAAATATAGGGTTGAATACTAGGAGCTAAGATGCGGTGAATTTTAAACACCTCCGGGTCGATTACTTACGCCATGATTATGAACCCAGTTTTCACCTTGTTAACATTAATCATACTTGGTCACACTCTAAACCGGCGTACTAGCGGCAGGCGGCCCTCGCCAGTAAATACGGTATCTGCGTACCCTGAATACCACGAAGATCGATGAGCCGGATTCAACTCCACTGCAACGTCTGAAGCACAAGAACGGCATCTATGGAGGCCACTCGCATGTCAATTACAACCACTCCACCGAAGCTTCCCTCCCGTCACCGTGCGGTAGGATGGGAGAAGCTACGGTACAGTACTATACATTAACACCTAGAGGCCTTTCCCAGGCAGCTATCTAATTTGAGCTTTTGTATTACCGTTAGTTGAGTTGGTGAGTCGTGAGTGTGAGTGAGCAGTTGAAATAGAAAGAAGTTTTCCCCCCTCTCAGTTGTGTTTTGGCGATGTGCCCTTAGTGTTTCTCTAATCTTGGCGTTTCGTTTCCTAGCCGCCGTACCGCCTGTTCATTTCGCCATCTCCTCGTTCGTCGTTCGCCCCCAGCCATAGCCATTTTTACTACTGCCTCAGGTAGGCCAACTTGTGACCAGATGAATTTAGCGAATAAAGCTTAACGAGCCCACACCGGCGTTGTCTTCACACTCTGGTTGCTATGAAATCCCGGCAGACCATTCATAGGGTTGTACTTCTTCTGTTTGGGGCATCCTTCCTTATCGTAGATAGCAGGACAGCTATTAGGGTATGGTAGCCTATAAACGAGATGACGAGTGATAGCTTAGCTCGAGTGAAGTAAGTTACAGGTAAGGGATAAAGTAGTGGCTCCGGGATTTAGGACGAGCTTCCAACTGACAATTCATCTATTCCAATCAAATTACTTGCAACGGACGGAACTGTAACATACACCACTACCCATGAAACTCAGAACAAAATACCAAATTAACGAAGCACGGAATACCAAGAATGAAGACTGAGAATATGACGATGGGACCAAATCTAACCAGAACTCCAAAGGAAGAAACACGCAAGGGAAAAAAATCCAAATGAAGATAAATCGTAAATGGGGAGCTAAAAGAGGAAAAATGACCTCGCCAATGGCTATTTACATCTAAACCTTGTTTATACAACGCCCCACTAGCTGGGATGTCCCGATGGAATAAGAATACATCCACTACCGAGGAAAAAAAGGCGTGAAGGAGAGAAGCGCAAATACGAACAGGAAAAGTAAGAACAGAATGCCTGTCGAGGACAAACGAGAGGGTCGGTAAGGGGATGTTGGCGTAGGTCTTGGTTTTCCCTCGGCGGTAGAAGAGCTTCCGGGGTCGGATGGGAGGAAGTCGGGACCACCTGGGCAGTTGGGTTGGTGGCGGACATCCCCCCTTTCCGAAAGCATCTTTACTACCCCCTCATGCCCCTTCTCAGCCGCCCACGAGAGTGGTGTCCGGCCGAATCTAGTGTCTGGTTGGTCGGGATTGACGTCCTCTCGTTCTAAAAACATCTTGACCACCCCCTCATGTCCCTTCTCAGCCGCCCACGAGAGTGGCGTCTGGCCATATTTGGTGTCTGGCTGGTCGGGACTGACGTCCTCTCGCTCCAAAAGCATTTTTACCACCCTTTCATGTCCATACTCAGCCGCCAACGAGAGCGGCGTCTGGCCACATTCGATGTCTAGTTGGTCGAGATCGATGTCCTCTCGTTCCAAAAGCATCTTTACCACCCCGTAGTGACCCTTCACAACGGCCCGGAAGAGTGGTGTCTGGCCATCTTTGTCTACATGGTTAGGATTGGCGTCCTCTCGTCCTAAAAGCATCTTTACGACCCCCTTGTGCCCGTTCTTAGCCGCCCAAGAGAGTGGTGTCAAGCCACATTTGGTGTCTGGTTGGTCGAGATTGACGTCCTCTTGTTCTAAAAACATCTTTACCACCCCTTCATGTCCCTTCTCAGCCGCCCAGGAGAGTGGTGTCTGGCCATATCTGGTGTCTGGTTGGTTGGGATTGACGTCTTCTCGTTCCAATAGCAGCTTTACGACCCCCTCATGCCCGTTCAGAGCTGCCCACGAGAGTGGTGTCTGGCCATATTTGGTGTCTGGTGGGTCAGGATTGACGTCCTCTCGTTCCAAAAGCAGCTTTACGACCCCTTCATGCCCGTTCTGAGCGGCCCACGAGATGGATGTCCGGCCATATTTGGTGTCTAGCTGGTTAGGATTGACGTCCTCTCGTTCCAAAAGTATCCTTGCCACTGCCTCATGCCCGTTCTCAGCCGCCCTCGAGAGTGGTGTCTGGCCATATTTGGTATCTGGCTTGTCGGGACTGACTTCCTCTCGCTGAAAAATCATCTTTATGACCCCCTCATGCCCGTTACCAGCAGCCCACCAGGCTAGTGTCTGACCACCTTTGCCTACATGGTGAGGATTGACGTCCTCGCGTTCCAAAAGCAGCTTTACGATCCCCTCATGCCCCATCATAGCGGCCCGCAAGAGTGGCGTAGCACCCTCGATGTCTATGTGGTCGTGATTAACGTCTTCCCGTTCCAAAAGCATCTTTACGACCCCCTCATGCCCTCTCTCAGCGGCCAACGAGATGGGTGTCCCGCCATATTTGGTGTCTGGTTGCTCAGGATTGACGTCCTCTCGTTCCAAAAGCATCTTTACCACCCCCTCATGTCCCTTCTCAGCCGCCCACCAGAGTGGTGTTCGGCCATATTCGGTGTCTGGTTGGTTGGGATTGACGCCTTCTCGTTCCAATAGCAGCTTTACGACCCCCTCATGCCCGTTCAGAGCTGCCCACGAGAGTGGTGTCTGGCCATATTTGGTGTCTGGTAGGTCAGGATTGACGTCCTCTCGCTCCAAAAGCATTTTTACCACCCTTTCATGTCCATACTTAGCCGCCAACGAGAGCGGCGTCTGGCCACATTCGATGTCTAGTTGGTCGAGATCGATGTCCTCTCGTTCCAAAAGCATCTTTACTACATCCTCATGCCCGTTCAGAGCTGCCAACGAGAGTGGTGTCTGGCCATATTTTGTGTCTGGTTGGTTGGGATTGACACCTTCTCGTTCTAAAAGCATCTTTACCACCCCCTCGTGCCCGTTCTTGGCCGCCCTCGAGAGTGGTGTCCCGCCATATTTCGTGTCTGGTTGGTCGGGATTGACGTCCTCTCGTCCTAAAAGCACCTTTACCACTTCCACATGCCCGTTCTCAGCCGCCAACGAGAGTGGTGTCTGGCCATATTTTGTGTCTGGTTGGTCGGGATTGACGTCTTCTCGTTCCAATAGCAGCTTTACGACCCCCTCATGCCCCTTCAGAGCTGCCCACGAGAGTGGTGTCCGGCCATATTTGGTGTCTGGTGGGTCAGGATTGACGTCCTCTCGCTCCAAAAGCATCTTTACTACCCCCTCATGTCCATTTTCAGCCGCCAACGAGAGCGGCGTCTGGCCATATTTGGGGTCTGTCTGATCAGGATTGATGTCCTCTCGCTCTAAAAGCATCTTTACTACCTCCTCACGCCCCATCCTAGCGGCCAAGATCAGCGGTGTCTTGCCATCTTCGGTGCCTGGTTGGTTCGGATTGACGTCCTCTCGCTCCAAAAGCATCTTGACTACCGCCTCACGCCCCATTTTAGCGGCCAACATGAGTGGTGTCTGGCCACCTTCGGTGCCTGGTTCGTTGGGATTTACGTCCTCTCGATCCAAAAGAATCTTTACTACCGCCTCCTGCCCCCGCATAGCTGCCCTAGCGAGAGGTGTACTCCCCATCCAGTCAGCTACATTATCCTCATCCTCCTTCGTTTCCAATATAGCAGCAATTGCGTCCATGGCCCCGAAATAAGCTTCTCGTTCAAGTCCTGTAAATCGTGTAAGTTCTTGCTCCCCATTAAAATAAGGGCTGTAGCCTCTACCATATTCATAGGCCAAGGATATTAGCCGAGGAGATATATGCTTATCAAATATATCCAGAAACCTCAGTCCAAGCACTCTGACCGCTTCCGTCATCCCCCTTTTCGCATGCACCCCAGAGTAAAAAGATGCATATTCAAGAAGCGGCATTGTTGAGGGGGCCGAGTCCAGAGTTGGCGAAAGATCCCTGACTGATCCAAAATTGAGATACGTTAAGCAAACCTCGGCGATGGTTGAGTGAGGACTACGGAATAGGGTTAGATTACCCAAGAGATGTTCCTGCAGAGTGAAGTGCACTAGCCGGACGGTAGACGAAGATGCCTCGACCGTGAGAAGACCAAGACAGCATGCTAGGAGTGTCTGTATCGCAGGAATGTTTTCCGGATCTAGTTCCGTGGACCCTATCTCAACTCCCAAAGCATGGCAGAGCTCCTCGGTCCGTAATGGCCTTTCCGAAAACAACACCCATATCAGTGCCTGCAACCCGAGGCCCTGTCTATATCCCTTCTGTGCCGTCAGCCGGGTTATCGTTGCCGTGTAAGCATCGCTCAGTCCATTGCCTCGCGCCATCTCTTGGAGTATGTTTCTTCTCTGACAAATGGTAACCCCCCCCAGAATAGCCTCGATATTTAGCGAAGCAAGGAGGAACCTGCACACACTCGTTGGTAAGTACATCGTTGATGGAGGAGAAACGCCAACCCACATATCTGACATCTTGTCCAGAATGATGTTCAGAATATCTGCTCTCAAACCCCTGTTCATCGCTTCTGGCTGGTCATCCCGATCTAACCTCATCTCCACATAATTCTTAATATCTTTCTGATTAGGACTGACGGGTATCACAACCGCCTGGGTAAAATATCTCTGAACCGTTTCCTTCGCGTGGGGCCTCCCGGTAAGGAATATCCTTGTCTTAGGGGACTCCCGAACGATACCTCTTAGACACTCAAAGAGCTCTGGAAGATCCTTGGGTAGGAATTCGTCCAGCGCATCTATACAGATGAAAACTCGATGTAAAGAAGCAATCGTGATTCTCAACATTTGCACCAGATCCGGAAGTAGCGGCCTTCTCCCTTCCTCAAATGCCTCTCGTATATCCTTCGGAATCTCCCTTCTGCCTACCAGCTGCTTCAAAATGGCTCCCATTATGTTGATGACTGTCTGTTCTTGCTGAGCAAGGTAGTCGCAGTACAGCCACGCAACCGTTAAATCTTCCTTCTTTGCTTGATCACATACCCTGTCGATCACCAGAGAACTGATACCCCTGGCCCTCAGCGATATTCACTTCTTTACACAAGCCGGCTACTTACCTCAGATATGTCTTGCCTACTCCCGGATTCCCGGAACAGAACAAGACAGCCTTATCGGCTCCACCCTCCTCTCCCTTCCACTCCTGAAACTCGCTTGTTTCCAAAAACCAATCCCCGACGCCTACAAATCGGCTGGTGCGCACGCCATCATGTCTATTACCTGGCTCTAGTGGAGAGAGCCAACGCATAATTTGTGCATCCCCTTCGGACTTATAGATGGTGGTGTTGTTGAAGCTATCTGTTATGTTGCCGGAGTTGACATTGCTGTTGCCGATTTTGACCGAGTGTGTATTTAGGGTTGGGGCCATGATGCACAGTCCAAAATATTGGTTGTGTGTAGAAATGATAGAGAAATAAGAGAGTGAATGGGAGGGATTTATAATACCGTAAGAACTCAAATAGAAGGGAAATGTGCTAGGACGTTGGAGTTACCTCTCCTAGTAAGGTGCCTCTTATATTCCTTTTGTTTTGTCTCAGCTGGGGGCTGAGTTTGCGGTGTTTTTCCCTCGCGTAGCTGAGAAGGGAAATTTCAATGTCCTAGCACATTTCTCTTCTAATTCAGTTTTTACGGTACTTTCCTCTGGGCAGGGCTGAAAAAAAGCCGAGTTTTCTAGTGTTTTTCTGTTGCAACTGCCGCCCTATGCCAAGGAGATACCACCACATTCGAGGTTTTGATGAATTGCCGCAACCTGACTCCGCCTCACAGATTCAGATTATTGTGAAACACGGTGCTATGCTGTACCTCCGTATATAAGGAAGAGAGGTTCTAGGTGTTGAAAAGTGTGCTAAGCCTTGCAGATTTGTTTCTGACCGGACAGGAAAAGGGGACCTCTGCGGGCCAACCAACCACAAAAAACAGGCCTAATTCAGCCGGATCTTGGATATTGGGAAGTCCGGGCTTCTTAATTCCTGCTGTGATTAGCGATCAATTGAGACAAGAATGGTGTTGTCGCGTGATTGCTGGATCGCAATTCTTGATTTAATGAGGCAGTATTCGGGGGGGGGGTACCTAAAAGTCGGGCGCACTTCCCAAAAGGGTAGGGGAATCCGCGTAGCAACCGAGACAAATCAGGAAATATGAGTGATTTCGCATGATTACAATAGGTGAAGGACAAAAGTCGGGCTCACTTTATAACTTCTTTCTTCTATGAGTATTGTCTCCCCTACAAGCAAACCCAGAGGCCCACAGGATCACCGGTCTGCTTTTACTACACTTATATTCAAAGGCTTGTATTCATAACTTAGCACCTGCCAGACTTGCCATTGTTTATTGGGCCAGAAAGGGGTATGGAGAGGAAGCAGAGGTGAATTGGGTGTGGGTCAATCTTCGATTAGAACAGTGGCCTGGTTACCCCGACCAAAAACAAGCCCCAAGGCTGCCAAGGCTAGTGATAGTATTGCGCCCGACTTACCGGTACCCTCATCCCCGAGTACGGTACTGTGCCAGGCCAAATATTTTAACCATGGCATTACAATCGGTATTCGCTTAGTTCCGACCGGGTTGGAAGGGCGGCGCTAACGCCAATTTTCCAAAGCCAAAAAACTCTTCATTGCAGATATCTAAACAGAAAGGGAAAGAAAACAAAGGAGATATGAAATAAATAACGCCAAAAGGAATACATGACCGTTCCTCCTCCATGGTTGCGTGTCCATTAGTTCCACTGCCGGAGGCATTGGGGATGCTATCGCTGCCCTTGCCATGGGAGATCGTTACCGCTGATGTATCCCTAGGTGGCTATGAGGGCGCATGGCAGTCCAGTAGGGTTGGTGGGTGGGAGATGAAGAACGCGAGGTGTAGGGAAATAAGAACGCGAGCTGTAGGAAGTATGGTGATCCGGCTGGAAGAGGGTGTCGGAGATGGTATATTATATGTATCTGGGACCCACGGACCCGGAGTCTACGAGCTATGACCCCGCAGTGGCCCGGCAATCGGCTATACCTTTTTCCACCAACGTCCGAGACATGAACCCGATGCGCCCAGTGCTATTAGGTAAGCTTTGCCCAATTAGCAATGGGTTGTTCCAACCCGCCATTATTTTTATTTTTTTTGCCAAATCCGCGGTTTATTTGCACAGGGACTGTGCAAAGATTATCATAGATAAGGATAAGCTTTTCGTGGCCGGCCCCCGCCCCGGCAGCTAGTGTGGGCGAGGCTGAGCTGTGCTCGCATTATGGTTAAGCTCCTTTTCACGCTAAGGGCCCGTTTACCTAACCGTCTAGTTTCATAATTTGGGTGGCGTCTCAACCGAAGTCACTTTCCTGTAGATGGTGCAAAAGTGTTTACCTAATTTTCTATCGTCCTAAATTTTTGTAGTTAGACGGTCAAAAGGTAGCGTTGCCTTGGAAGTACGTTCGGAAACCCCACCCCGTACTCCACCAACAGTCAAGCCTCGCTTAACGGTCGACACCGTCTCGTGTTGCTAGACGGCCGTACTCGAGTATATGTAAACGGGCCCTTATTCTCGGGTAAGATCCGATGAATTTTAAACACCCTTGTCTCTTACGCCATAATTGTGAAACACGTTTTTCACCTCGCTAAAGTCTCTCACACTTGGCCATACTCTAAACCGACGTATCACTAGCGACAGGCCCTCATCAGTTAATAGGGTATCCGCGTATCCTGGATAATAGCACGAAGATCGATGAGCCCGATTCAACTCCATTGCGACGTCTTAAGCTACAGGAATAGGATCTATGGAGGCCACTCGCATATCAATTACAATCACTTTATCCAAGAATCTTTCCCCCATCACCGGGTGGCGGAGTGGGGGAGGCCACACTAACACCTAAAGGGCTTTCCCAGGTTACTATCCAAATTCAAGTTTTTGTATAACCGTTAATTGAGTAGGTGAGTTGTGAGTGTAAGCGAGTAGTTGAATGGGAAGAAATTTCCCCCCTCTAACTTAAATTGTGTGTTGGTCATCTGTCTTTTGTGTTGCTTTAGTTTGCCTTAGCGTTTCGTTTCCTAGCCGCCGTGCCGCCGCTCAATTTCACCATCTCCCCGTCCGCCGTTAGCCCCCAGCCATAGCCATTTTTACTGCCGCCTAAGCTAAGCCAACTGTGACCCTAGGAATTTAGCGAATAAAGCTTAACGAGTCCACACCGGGGTTGTCTTCACACTCTGGTTGCTATGAAATACTAGCAGACCATTCATCGCTATCAGCGCGATATCCAGTAAGGCAGGGTTAGGGTTGTGCTTCTGTCTGGGACATCCCTCCGTGTAGTAGATAGCAGAACAACTATTAGAGTATAGTAGCCTATAAACGATAGCTTAGCTTAGCTCGAGCGAAGGAAATTACGGGCAAGGGGTAAAGCAGTGGCTCCGAGATTTAGGACAAGCTTCCAATTGACAATTCATCTATTCCTACCAAATTACTTGCAACGGACGGAACTTTAATATACACCACTATCCATTAAACACGAAACAAAATACAAAATTAACGAAGCATGGAATACCAGGAATGAAGAATGAGAATATGACGACAGGACCAAATCTAACCAGAACTCCAAAAGAAACACGCAAGGGAAAATAATCAAAATGAAGATACATAGTAAATGGGCAGAACAAACAAGAAAAACATCCTCGCCAATGCCTATTACATGCAACCCTTGCCTATACTAACCCCCCACTAGCTGGAATGTCCCGATGGAATAAGAATATATCCACTACCGAAGAAGAAAGGGTGTGAAAGAGAGAAGTGGAAATACCAACATGAAAAGTAAGAAGAGAACGCCGGTCGAGGACAAACGAGAGGATCGGTTAGGGGTTGTTGAGGTGGGTCTTAGTTTTCCTTCGGCGGTGGAAGAGCTTTCGGAGTCGGATGGAAAAGATTCGGGACCACCAGGGCAGTTGGGTTTGGGGGGCCGGATCAGTGGGCCTGGAAATAGGATCCCGGAGGTCCGGTAACCTCACCCGCTCACCGTGGGCTGCCGGTAGGGGCTTTCCTTCGGTGGTGGAAGGAGTTTCAGGGTTGGACGGAAATAGGTCGGGACCGCCTGGGCTGTTAGGTTGAGGGCTGTGATCAGCGGACTCGGAAATAGAATCCTGGGGCTCCAATTCCCTCGCCTGCTCATCGTGGGCTGTCGGTAGGGGCTGAGGCTGACTGTTAAAGTCGGAGAAGTCGGTATTAGGATCAGTAGATCCAGACTGTATCTCCACGACAGACTCATCCCCAGGCCGAGCGGGGAGCGGGAAGGAAGTGTGGTCGCCATGACTGACCTTGTCAGAATCAGGATCGGCCTGCTCCAGTAGGATCCTTGAAACACCACGAGGTTCTTTTGGGGGAGCAAGCGGTAGCGGGCTTTGGTTCTTGTTATCTAGCAGAGCAGACATTCCCTGTTCCAAAAACATCATTACGACCCCCTCGTGTCCGTTCTGAGCCGCCCATGAAAATGGTGTCAGGCCATATTCGGTGTCTGGTTGGTTGGGATTGACGTCTTCTCGTGCCAAAAGGATCTTTACCACCCCCTTATGCCCGTTCTCAGCGGCCCACGAGAGTGGCGTCCGGCCATATTTGGTGTCTGGTAGGTCGGGATTGACGTCTTGTTCCAAAAGCGTCTTCACTATCCCCTCATGTCCATGAAAAGCCGCCCACGAGAGTGGCGTCTGGCCATTTTTGTTTTCTGGTCGGTCTGGATTGACGCCCCCTCGTTCTAAAAGCATATTTACTACGCCCTCCTTCCCGCACAGTGCCGCCCACAAGAGTGGCGTCCGGCCAAATTCGGTGTCTGGTGGGTCGGGATTGACGTCCTCTCGCTCCAAAAGAACCTTTACCACCCCCTCATAACCCCTCAGAGCGGCCCACGAGAGTGGTGTCCGGCCATGTTTGGTGTCTGGCTGGTTGGGATTGACATCCTCTCGTCCCAAAAGCAGCATTACGATTCCCTCATGCCCACCCTCAGCCGCAAACCCAAGTGGGGTCCGACCATGTTTGGTGTCTGGTTGGTCGGGATTGACGCCCCCTCGTTCCAAAAGTATCTTTACGACCGCCTCACGCCCAAGGATAGTGGCGAACAAGAGTGGCGTCCAGCCATCTTTAGAGATTTTCTCGTTGAGATTGACGCCCTCTTGATCCAAAAGCGTCTTTACTACCGCCTCTTGCCCCCCGAAAATTGCCATGTACAGAGCTCTGCTTCCCATCGAGTCGGCTGCACTAACGTCCACTTCTCTCGATTCCATTATAGCAGCAATTACGTCCGTGATCCCGCTAACTAGTACGAGTCCAAGTTCTGTAAATACTGTAAGCCCTCTCCTCCCGCCAAAATAAGGACAGTAGCCTTTACCTCGATCAAGGCACAACTCTAGTAGTCGAGCAGATATATGCTCACCATATATACCCCCTCCCCTCAATAGCCTCGGTCCAAGTATTTTAATCGTTTCCGTTATCCCCCTTTTTGCGTGCTCCGCCCAGTAAAAAGATGCATATTCTAGAAGGGGCATTGCTGGGGGGGCCGAGTCCAGAGTTGGAGAAAGATCCCTGACCGATCCGAAATTAAGGTATGTCAAGCAAACCTCAGCAATTGTTGAGTGGGAACTATGGGATAGAGTAGGATCATTTGAGAGATGTTCCTGCAGAGTGAAGTGAACTAGTCGGACCGTGGACGAAGACGCCTCGACGGTGAGAAGACCCAGGCAAGATGCCAGGATTGTCCGTAATGCAGGAATGTTTTCCAGATCCAGTTCCGCAGACCCTATCTCCACTCCCAAGGCCTGACAGAGCTCTTGAGCCCGTAATGGCCTTTCCGAACACAACACCCACATCAGTGCTTGCAACCCGAGCCCCTGCCTATTTCCCTTCTGCGCCTTGAGCCGGGTTATCGTCGCCGTGTAGGCATCGCTTAGTCCGTTGCCTCGCGCCATCTCTTGAAGCACCCTTCTTCTCTGACCAATTGTAACCCCCTCCAGAATAGCTTCGATGTTTAGCGAGGCAAGGAGGAACCTACACAACAATTGTTAGTAAGTATACATCGTTGATAGAGGTTAGACGCCAACCCACATATCTGACATCTTGTCCAGAATCATTTTGACAATATCCGCTCTCAAATCTTTGTTCATCGCCTCTGGTTGGTCATCCCTGTCTAACCTCGTCTCCACATAATACCTGATATCGTCCTGGTTAGGGCTGATGAGTATCACAACCGCCTTCGTGAAATATCTTTGAATAGTTTCCCTAACATGGGGCCTCCCGGTTAGGAATATCCTTGTCTTAGGGGATTCCCGAACAATATCCCTTAGTGACTCAAGAAGCTCTGGGAGATTCCTCGGTAGGCATTCATCTAGCCCATCGATACAGATGAAAACTGGAGGTAAGGAAGCAATCGCGATTCTCAACATTCGCACTAGATCCGGAAGGAGTGGCCTTCTCCCTTCCTGAAATGCTTCCCGTATATCCTGAGGGATCTCCCTTCTTCCTACCAGCTGCTTCCAAATCGCTCCCATTATGTTGATGACCGTTTGTTCCTGTTGAGTAAGGTAGTCGCAGTACAACCATGCAACCACAAGATCATCCTCTCTTGCCTGATCACATAGCTTATCGATCACCAGGGAACTATTATTTCTGGCCGTCAGTGATATCCGCTTCTTTAAGAGAATCCGGTCACTTACCTCAGATATGTCTTGCCCACTCCCGGGTTCCCGGAGCAGAACAAGACCGCCTGATCGGCTCCACCCTCACCTCCTTTCCACTCCCGAACCTCGCTTGTTTCTAACAGCCAATCCCCGACACCTTCAAATCTGTTAGTTCGCACGCCATCATGTCTGTTGCCTGGCTCTAGTGGAGAGAGCCAACGCATTATCTGGGTATCCTCGTCTGACCTATAGATGGTGGTACTGTTGAAGCTACCTGTTACGTTGCCGCAGTTGAAATTTCCGTCGCCGAATTTGACCGAGTGTGTATTTGCAGCCGGGGCCATGATGCTCGGTCCGAAATATTGGCTGTGTGTAGACATGATAGAGAAATGAGAATCAGAAATGGGGGATATACAAAAATTTCCAAGGGGAGCGGGGGGAGCGGGGGGAGCGGGGGTTTTCAGGTTGTTTTCTGTGGTAACTGCTGCCTAATGATCTTAATGCCAAGGCAATACCAACATAACCGAGCTCTTAATGAATTGCCGCGACCTAACCCAGCTGAAAATCAGTGAAAGCATTTCCTCTGATGGCCACCAGGCTCAAGTGATAGGGCCAATTTCCCACTCCTACAACAGCGCCCTTTCGCTCTGAGAGCAAGGCTCAATGTATTTTATTTTTCATTGTTGAGGTTGCCTGAATTATTTTTGCTTGTATTATTCTGGGGTACTTAGTTGCGAGGTACAAGCGTTCACGCTATTTGACACCCCGCGGTATTGTAAAACCCAGTGTTGTGCCATGCTTAGGCTATGCAAGCATAAGGCGCAGCAATGGATGATACGGCCACTCGACAAAAGTCTTTCCGATATTTATGAAACCCCCCGTCGTACGCTCATAGTCGCCGAATGCGAATCAGAATAAAGCATTGAATAGGACCAAGTTCCTGACACTAATCTATCCCTTGCTACAGGCGTAGTCCATCGGCGCCCACGAATTCGGTGGAATATGTCTTAGTTTCAAATGCCAAGGATGGTATTTCTAGTTAAGGAAGAGTACTCTCCAAATGCCATTAATTCATTTCCGATTAAGGAGGGATACTTCCCAGATCCCGTCATTTTCTTAGAGAGATCACTTGGGCGCAGCACTCAACGGACTAAAGAATAGCAATTTTTTTATCATCAATTATAGGCAAAATGGGTAAAGGCTCATCGGAAATCTTTTTAACTATTTCCTTATCACTTTATCCTCTCAGATTGCTGAGTCTGCCACCTGCAGTACGGTACTCGTACTTCTACTCGCAGTGTCGTAGCGTTTTTAGAAAAGACTGCTATTGCATACCGCCAGAATTTGGCGTTTTTTCTCCAATTTGGGCGGTATGCCATAGCAGTCTTTTCTAAAAA
>Ga0307507_10002961_pt1 | contig 34108 bp, 12 predicted proteins | sample 7_EM_MG_FD_207223 | JGI IMG/M metagenome (GOLD analysis project Ga0307507, IMG submission 207223) | Populus trichocarpa ectomycorrhiza microbial communities from riparian zone in the Pacific Northwest, United States - 7_EM | ecosystem: Host-associated > Plants > Roots > Unclassified | place...
AGGAGATCCTAGACTAGGTTAAAGCCACTAATAAACTCTTTGCTTCTCCTAAACTTAATAGCATTACTGGCCTTATACCTAACCTACTTAACTAAACTCGTCCTATAAACCTAAGCGATTTTAGAATTAATCTTACGGGCCAAAGTACACCTAGTACTCAAGTTATAGACCGCAATACCCCTATAACCCAAATTATAGACTGCAATACCCCTGAAAATCAAATTACGGACTAAACCCCTTCTGTTGTTTAAGTTACAGATCCGCAAACCACCTAAGCAAAGACCTATAGTAAGGAGCTAGCTAACCTGGCTAAGCTCTACACCGACGAATCCAAGTATAGCGGTGAAAATAACAACTTTAACTTCAAACTGACTATCTTTACGGACCTCTGTCAGAAGGCTAATATTCCTAAACAGGAGTTTAGCCAAGCCTACTCTACCATGCTGCGCGGCCTAGCCCTTAACTACTACTATACTAACCTTAAGAGCAACCCCCTTGGTGTTCCCTTTAATAAGCTATATAAAGCTACACGCAACTACTTTAAAGGGCCAGAATATAAGCGTAACATCCTTACACAATGGAATACGATTAGGTTACGGACTGTAATTAATAAGAACACCAAAAAATCGACTATAGAGTACCTGCAAATTCTTATTAAAGACCTTTAGTACCTACAGCACGGCCTTAATGTTAAGCTTTGAATAGACGACTTCCTATATAACAAACTTATTACAGCCTGCCAGGAAGTGGAGCCCTATAAATACGCCTATTACAAGCCTGTAGACACCTTAACTGGCCTCATTAACGATTTACGGTCCTCTATTATAATGTATAAAGTTTTAAACCCTCTAGGTAGTACTTAAGCCTTTATTACGGACCTATAAAACCCGTAAACTAACTTAGATGCCTACTTTACGGACCGCCGCTACCGCTAGCAGTACCCGTACCGACTAAGCCCCACCTATAACCCCCGCAGCAACTCTTGTATGAAAGTATACCCCCGTAGACGAACCAGCCAGAAGTGCTTTATGTGCGGTAAGGAAGAATGTTGGTCTATAAGGTATACTTAGGAAGAATATAACAAGTCTAAGAAGAGATTTAATAGCCAGATTAACTAGTTTATTTTGGACTATAAAGGAGAGGAAGAAGAGGAGGTTCTTAATAAGTTAATAGAAGCCCTTATAATTAACTTTAACTTAGATACCTAGGAACAGGAGACCTTAGAGACGTTCCTAACTACTTTTAGACCTTTTACGGACAGCCAAGCCTTTAATATTACAACTGTATTAGCCAACCGCTCCTTTATACACTTAATTACACCCGAAAACCAGCCTATAAGCATACCTGTTAGACCCGTTATGGACGTTACGGACCGCGAACAGGACCTATTTACATATATCACCACAGAACGCTACACCCCCAAAGAATTCTATAGCGTTATGATTGATATAAGTGCCTCTAAGAAGTCTACTGCAGGTTACGGACAATACCTTATATATAAGACCACCACAAGTGATAATACGGACATCGATACTATGCAAACTGGGGCCGTAAACGTCCAATTCAGCATTAGCTCAACCGCATTAATTAGATTAGTTAAAGTCAAGACTCTAATTAGCCTAGTTAATTTTTATATAGTAAAAGCGGACACCCCTTTCCTACTTTACCTTGCGGACATGGATAGGCTATAGGTTTACTATAACAATATTATGGACACCCTAATTGGCCCTATAACTGCCCTAGGAAGCAAGCATGTTACCCTACCAATTATATAACAATTCGGACACCTGTTCCTTATATAGGGAGAGACCTTACGGACCTATATTTAGGAATCTTTTAACTACAACCCGTGCTACCTTACCAGTACTGAGATCCACCGCCTATACCGCCGCTTTGGCCACCCGTTAGCCGAAAAACTATATAGAGTCCTTGAACGCTCTGGACACAACGACGTTAATAGGAAGGCAATTAACCACCTAACTAAATACTGCTCTTTTTGCTAGAAATACGGACGTTCCCTAGGCCGATTTAAGTTTACCCTTTATAAGGACCTTAACTTTAACCACTTAGTATACGTGGATATTATATACATTAACGGCAGTCTAGTATTATATATAATTAATAAGGCAACCCGCTATTAAGCCGCCCGTTGGTTGCAAAATATATCCGTAAAATATACTTGGGATATTTTACGGACCTGCTGGATTAACACATACCTTGGACCTCCTAAGTATATTACCTACAACGCCGGCAGGAACTTCATTAGTAAGGAATTCCAATAGTACGCTATAGCTATAGCTATTTTAACAAAAGCCATTCTAGTTAAGGCGCACTAGTTTATTAGGCTTGTTAAGCGAGCTTATCTAGCTCTATAGAGAGCTTACCAGATTATTATGGACGAGTGTAAGAATATCTAAAAGGAACTGGCTTTACAGATAGCTGTAAAAGCCGTAAATAACACTACTGGCCCTAACGGACTAGTACCTACCCTCTTGGTTTATGGAGCCTACCTAAGGATAAGCAAACTAGACCCTCCTGCCCTATCTGTTACGGATTAAGCAGCTGCAATACGGAAGGCAATAGCTGAAATAGTCAAATTACGGGCTAAACAAACTGTTAATAATGCTATGCACTACTGTAATGGACCTAATACAACCTTAGTACACAACCTCCCGCTTAATTCTAAAGTCCTTATATAGCGTGAAAGCGGTAATTGGACTAGACCTTACTGTCTACTGGCCGTAGAAGACGAGACCTGCTGTGTATAGCTCCCTAGCGGACCAACAAGCTTTAGAAGCACGTCCGTAAAACCCTATTTTCGGTCTAAAAACACCTATAACGTCAAGCTAGACGAACCAGAAGCACCCGCCAAATTAGGTAAACTAGAAACACCTACCGAATTAAATAAACTAGAAGCACCCTTGCCTACCCTAGAGGTCCCCTAGAAACCCACTAAACCTACTAAACCTGCTGTAAAGCGTGGCCAAGGACGCCCCCGTAAGAACCCTATAACGGAGAATTACCTAACCTCCGCAGGTATATCCGCAAGGCAATCTCCGCCTGCGGATATATTAGTTCTAGTACAGGAAACCCCTTTTATGGACTTATAACACAAGAGAAGAGGCTTATGGTCGACCTAATGTGCTTACGTCAGGCCTACGAACGACGTGAAATTACGGAGGTCAAATGGATTAGCAGCGGAGACAACCTAGCGGACGCCATAACTAAGGCAAAGCCGTGTCAAGCTCTAAAAACCCTAATTAACATAAATAAGCTTAATCTAAAGGTCACAGAATGGGTGGAATGTGACTAACGGAGCACTTACGGTTCATTTGCGGCCCGTTGGAAGGCCATATGGTTCCTTTACGGCCTGTTGGAAGGCCGTACAGTTTACTTTACGGACCTTAAGCAGGACTTACGGCCAGCTCAAAGCACCGTCTGGAAGGTAGCCTAGAAGGCACCTTGGGAGGGATTTCCTATGTATTTCTTTTGTGTTTTACGGTTCTATTAAAACAATTACGGAGGCTATACACAGGTGGTTTCATTTTTCAAGTACCGCTAGTGTATAATTACAGCACCTGTCGTACTGAACGCGTGCTTACGCGTACGGTACACCAACTACGCGTTTACGCGTTTGGTGCACTAACCACCCGCTTACGCGTCTAGTGCACCCCTAAAGCACTAACTAATTAGGGGGAGGTCGTATTAGTATATAGACCACGTAGTCTGCTTCAATATAAGAGACAGTCACCACCATCCCAAAGAGCATACGATACTATACGTATTTCGTGCCCCGGGATATAACTCACTTGTATCATTAAGTTAATATAAATAAATATAGTTAGCTAGTTACCGTCTAGCAACTTTTATTTAGGCAAGTTTATCCTTATTATTATTACTCTTTTAATAGGATTCTTTATTCCCGTTTTTATATATTTTAAAGTTCTTTAATAGGAGTAGCACTACCCTATAATTGCTATAGGGCCCGCTAGGCTAGGGGCATGGTAAAAAGGTCGTAAGTAGCTTAGCCTTTCTTAGCATAACTATATTTAACCTTAATTAAATATATAACCAGTTAAGAATACTCCTAATAAATACCTTTAAAGTGCGGAATAACTAGCTATATTTCTAGTGTATAAGTTTACCTAAAGCTCTCTACAGTTTGCCTACACTAGTAGGGAAGGCGGCTGACCCGCTCCGGCTATACCCTTATTAAGGTGGTATTAATAGCAGGAAGTGTTTAGCTATAAAATAGTAATATAAGCTTTCTCTATCCTTAGACTTTCTAACCCTTAAAACAAGGCGTAAAGCATCTATTTTTAGAGGTAGATTTTTTAACAACCAGTTTATGGCTAGGGTTTAATGCGTGCTTAGATATACGCCAAGATATTATATTGGCATTCTTAGCGTCATTAGTAAGCCAAAAGTATAATTTATACTTTTAGTTTACCCCGCCACTAGGGTATAGTTTGTAAGTACAGTCTTGTTATACCTACTAAATTTAAATTGCTATTAATATATCCATAATAAAGACCTTTTTTATTATTATCTATATTTTATAGGGCTAAAGTAAGGCCTTTACTATTATATTTACGGCTTTTTTTAGCTAATTTGGTTTATATTTTAATGGTGTAGGCCTAATTAATAATTTCTGCCTTAGTGCCTTAACCAAACTTATAAACTATACCCAGGTACCGCGTATAAGGGCAGATCTTAGCGAGCTTAGAGGCCAAGGGGAGAGAAAGCGTAGGGAAAGAAGCCCTAGGGGAACGAAGCCCTAGGGGAACAAAGCCCTAGGGGAATAGGCGAAGCCAGTTTCGCTAACAACTATTAAGGCTTTAGGTGCCCGTTTTAGACGCCCTATAAAATTCGCCTCCTAAAAATAGAAGACTAAATTTAGTAAGGGCTAGATTTTAGCACTTTAGGATAATGTGCCTGGTATTCTCCTTATACTTCCTATACCTATTAAGCTCCTAGAAGTCTCTAAGTCCTAGGGATAGCCTCTTAGAATTAAGCTCTAAGGAGCCTCTAAGTCCTAGAAATAGTCTTCTAAAAGCTTCTAAATTTTAGGATTAGTCTTCTAAGATCCTTAGACTTTTAGGAAGTTTTAGATCCTAGAAATAGTGTCTTAGGAGCCTTAAACTCCTAAGAGCTAGGTACTAGTAATAGCGGCCTATAAAAAATATACAGCTTAAAAAATATACTAGCTGTAGAAAGTATATAGTCGTGGCGCCTAGGACTAACTAGTGGAAATACCCTCTTAGGGTGTCCCTCCTAAACCTATAGTAGGATAGTCTATCTAGCGTTATACCCATTGTTAGTGGTTATATAATAGGGTAATGCGTTCCTATAGCTTAGATTAAGGCTCTGCACTCTATTAAGCCACATTAGGCAAAGTTTAATTAGTATTATATTCCTAAGTCGTTTCTCAGCCTATAATGCCTCTCTCGCTTATAGGCTTAAGTAGTCCGTTTTAAATTAGTCCACTTTAAAGCAATCTCTAATTAAGCTTTCTAGTTTTACCTTAGCTTACTATTATATGTGGTTATATGCTAATCAGAATAGGTATAATTTTCCCCTTATTTACTTATAGGTTGGAGCTATATTATCTATATAGAATTTAAACTCTAACAGCTCCTTACCAAAACTAGTTTACCTAAGGTAAAGTATATAACTACCTCTTACCCTACCCTTTATCTTATCCTTTATCTTATCCTTTACCTTACCCTTACCTTACCCTTACCTTACCCTTACCTTACCCTTACCTTACCCTTACCTTACCCTTACCTTACCTATTACCTCTTACCCCTCTAAACGAATTATAGAATCCCAGTTATTGCATTTATTCTACTAAATACTAAAACAGGATTAGATAATAATAAACTAAAATAAAATAAAAAGTAGTAAAGAATAATAAGATAAGCGCGCAATAACTAGGAAAAGGTCCTATGTATACTATACGCATAGTTCTAAAGATGCATTTTATGCTTAAGGGTTACTTTACAAACGTTGTATTTAATCTTACCCTACTTTAGGAGTTTAGAGAGATATACTTATTAGAAATGCTTTATAAGAGCAGTTGGAGTATAGAACCTATATATACGCTTACTAATTGCGAGCTTTTTATTCCTAAGGCAGATAAAGCATATTTTTGGTCTTTTCTCCTTATATAAGGATAACTTTGCCCTCTCTAGCGCTTTAGCCGCTTTTAAAATCTTAGCATCTTCTTTAATCTTAACTTAGCTAAGGGCGACACCTATCCTAAACTATCTCTAGTAATAACTTGGCCAATACGCTCTACCTTTCTTAACATTGCAGTAATCTACAACCGCATTAATAGCATTATTGCGTCTGCGTATTTTATCTTTTAGTAATGTGCTAGGTAGCATTATAATTACTTTAATAAGGCATTTATGTTTAACCGATCTATTATTACTAGATTTTAAGGTTGCTTTAATATCCTCGCTAAATATAACCCTGGAAAGTTGCTACTTAATATTAATTATAGCTTATTTGTTATTTTAATTCTTCTTAATATTTTCCAATAGCGCATTTCTCTAACGTTGCCTTTTATTTGTAATTTCTTAGCTAAGCTTTTAGTATTCTGTGCTTCCTATAGTTTTGCGCTTAAGGCTAAGCTTTAGCTTATTTTAAACTTTAATTAAGGAATAAATACGCAGGTTCTCATTTACCGATAAGGATTATTCTATTATTAAGTGCTGTGACCGCTATAGGTTAATTAATTGGCTTATTTGGTATACTGCTTTTATTAACTTTTCTTAAAGCTTTAAGCCTTAAATAATTGCCTATGTATCTACGCCAATATGCCATAGAAGGTAGTGCTTTAGGAATATTTAAGCGTTAGTATGCTGCATTATTAGGTTCTAGAGGGCGTCACTTACATTACCTAAGTAGTATAGGCGTTAGAAAGGTTTTAGTAGAACTAGCTCTATATAATAGAACTTACTATTTTTGTTAAATGCCTTGCCTGCGCCGTAATGGAGACTATATAGGCGCGCAATCTGCCGAAATCCTATAATTGTGCCAAGGTCCTTAATCTAGGGTAAAAGAGTTAAGTATAGTAAAGGCTGGTCGAGTGAAACCTTATAGCTGTAGGGGTTTTTAATTAATCGCTAAAATATAGGGATATTATCTAGGTCTAAACGGAGTGGTAGTGGCAACTTGTTACGCCTAGGCTTAATATATAGCTTGCTAAGCTACTCTGCGGACGTTAGATTAGGGGCCGTAAAAGCTTTATTAGTAAAAAAAAGTGTAACAGTTTACTAGCACTACGCTAAGACACGAGACCGTCGCCTAAGAGGCTCCGAGACACAATTGACGCCACCCTCATATGTCTTGGATACGGTCAAATATTGAGTTATAGACTACGGAGTTCTGGGTCTACTTTTATGTATTTAGTTTACTTGATTTCCATAGATTTAGAAAAAAGTCGTTCTTTTAATACCCACACTTGCACTGTTATAGTTATGAGTCCGGATTGCACTATCTGCTAAACCAATTAATCTACTACCTTATTTACGAAGTTACTACTTCTACTACCTTTGCAAGTGTCTTGAGCTTCTTCACCTACTAAATGAATGGACGGTCGCACCTGACCGACGAATGTACCCAACAGATAAACGAACTGACGAATTAAATTAAAAGCTTGAAATGTTAAAATAAGGTTTCGCTAAGACGCTAACCTAGGACCCTGCTTGACCTGTTAAATTCTAAAAATGATAACCAATATAGACGGACCTTATTTAAAATTTAACCTTATCCTTGAAAAGCTATCTAATTGGATGCAATGGTTCTTTATTATTTAAGATACTGCTAAAATAAACAATGTATGGCAGTACATCGACCTATTAAAGAAGAAAGATAAGCTTCCGAAGCTAGAACCTCTGAATCGGCCTATACTAAAAGACGTGCTTCCTACTGCTATATTAATAGCCAAGCTAGATCCAAACCAACTTATTGCCTATAATTAACTATACGCGGAATATAAGGACGACCTCCGCGTGCACTAGAAGCAAGAGCAAGCCATAAACGATATTAGTAATTATATTGTCCGTATAATATTAGTAGCCTACCTCCCTCTTATTAAAGACCTCGGAATAGTATACAAACGCCTTTAAGAGTTAAAGACTGTACTCGCCCCTACTACCTTAGGTTAAAAGCGTAACGTTCTAAATTAATATACGGCTCTTAAAGCCTACAACAAAAAGCAGAGTATTGAAAAATGGTTAAATAACTGGAGGAGTGTCTATAAGCTAGCAGAGGAATTGGAGCTTTTAGACCTATAGGGATTTAGGCCCTACTATAATTTTGTATAAGCTATTAAAGCCATCTCTTCTAGTTTTATAGGAGTACTGGAAGTAGACCTAATTAGAAAAGAACAAAAAGATGAAAAAGCCCTATCTATTATTGACCTTATTGAGGAATTTAAGGAGCACTATTATATATAGCAAGCATTGTCTACCTTGACTGCTAATAACTCTGTATTTGCAACCCTTTAAAATAATTCTAATTTAGACTTTAATGGCAATTCTAATTCTAATAGTAATTTAAATTTAAATTTGAGATGGAACAAGGAATGCATATACGGCATTGTATATTGGTTTAACGACTGCTATTATATTGCTGAGTATAAGCGCCCTTAAGGATGGAGACCAAGGGCAGATATCTAGAAGAAAGTAGATAAAGCTATCTTATCTATACCTTGGATTAAATGCATTGTTAACTAAATCTAAAAAAGAGAACAGGAAGCAAAGGAGAATAATTAGAATATAGAATCTATAATTGATTTTAATTCTAAAACCCCACCTTCTACTAAACCAACTAGCTATGCTGCCGTGTGTAGTACTAGTTAAATTCCTTTTAAACTCTAGAACACCTGGATACTTAACCCTAGTATAGATACCCATGTCTGCAATAATGAAGAAGACTTTACCTTCTTATACCTAGTAGCAGAAGACGACTACCTGATTGCTAGCGGAAATTTTGTGAAAATTCAAGCCTACGGAATAGTAACCATTACTGTTAATATACCTACTGGGAAGTTAAAAATAAAGCTATTCTATATAGCACTAGCACCTACCTTTTTTATAAATATTGTAGCACTCTTAAGAGCTACTAATAACGATATCCATTTCGACTTAAGATGAAATGTGCTATACTATCTAGTAACTGGTGAAATAGTCTGCTATGCAAAATAACTAGGGGGCTACTGGGCACTGATGTACAGAAAGCCTAAAAATGCCCTAGACTTGATAACTTAATCGACCTTCTTAATAGGAAGATTTTAACTAAGCTAAATGGCCTGTAAACTAATTGGAGCTATAGCTATAAGATAGTATAAGATACTTGGCTATATAGGACCTAATACTATTGCATAGCTTTCTAAGTATATTATTGGCGCAGAGCTGACCGAATTTGAAACTAACAAACGAGCACCGCTTAAAATTAAATATGAAGTTTGCTTATTAGTAAAGTATATACAGCAGATCTCTTAAAGACGAGAATATAAATTTCCAGCCACTTGACCATTTGAACGGCTAGTATTTAATATTATCTACCTTAGAGTACTAGGGTATAACGGCAATAGATATACCATGTACTTCTATTACACGTATTCCAAATTTAACTTTATATTCACCTCTAAGAATAAGGACAAAGCTACCATTCTACCTACTATTTGTAAGACTTACCGCTTAATTAAGATATAATTTTACTAAGACGTCGTCTTCTTCTAGAGTGATAATGAACAAGCATTTAGATAAACGGAAGATACCCTAGATATGTGGTATATAGACAAAGGCATTACCTTTAAATGCTAAGCACCGTATACTAAGGAATAAAATGGCGGAGCTAAAAGATCTAGAAGAACCCTTATAGAATAATTAAGGTCTATATAGCTGGAAGTATCCTTACCCCTATCTCTAGGACCAGAAGCTTTTCTTACTACTAGTTATGCACTTAATTAAACACCAAATGAGCAGCTAGGGTGGAAAACTCTGTATAAGGTCGCCTACGGCAAGCTGCCATTACTTACCTATATGTATGAATACGGTTGTAAGACCTATACACTAAATAAATAAGTTAGAAAGGGAGACAAGCTAGCTCCTTATATATTAATAGGATACCTAGTTGGCTATAATTTAATAAATATCTATTAAATTTGGATTCTAAGCCTTTACAAAGTTATTTAAACCAGAGATATTATATTTAATAAGACCTTATTCTATAACCCTAAGGGTTAAAACATTAATTACCTACTTAGGGAAGCATTAAAAGATACTATCTAGGCAATTAGTCTACTAGAACCTCTCTATAAGGATAAATTTAAGGATAAATCTATTCTATATAGACCTACCTTAAATGCAGATTAAATAACTATATTAAACGACTCAGCAGAGCTTCCTATAAAGGATATTAAACAGCTACTGACACCTAGTAGAATGGTATCTCTGGATCTGCTAGAAACAAATACCACACTAGGAGGACTTTAAGATAATATCTTAGATATAATTAAAACAGGTTCTACCTAGCTAAGCAGTTTACTAGAACTGTTAAATATAGCTCTATAAGCTAACGAGGTTTTGGCCAATCCTTTTGCTAACCTCGTCCTACTAGAAGGTTCCAAACGAATTTAATGTTAAGTATACGCAGCAGCACTAGCCAATATACCTACCCTATTTAGTTACTACGCTGGCTTTGCTATAGGACTAATAAAGGACATTAACCGAACTAGATCCTCCCTGTATTAAGACAATCTTCTACCTAAACTAAGGAACCTTAAAGAGCTAAGAAAGCACCCTTTAACTACCGGCTTTTAAAAAGCTATGGAAAAAGAATACAATGACCTAAAACGCCAAGGGATATTTAAGACTGTACTAAAAGAAGAAGCATATAATAAGCAGATCCTTCCACTAAAATAGGTCTTTAAATACAAGTTTAACAGTAATGGTTACCTTTAAAAGCTAAAGGCTTAACTATATATCCGTGGAGACCTATAGATTACTAAAGAAGAGACCTATACAGTAACCCTAGCTGCTTGAATATTCCGTGCCCTTATGGCTATAGCAGCTGTATTTGATTTGGAGATTTGATAGTATAACGCTGTAAACGTATTTATAAATGCAAGACTAGTTAAGCTAGTCTACTGCTATTACCCAGAAGGCTTTGATTAAAATGGACATATCCTAAAGCTACTTATGGCGCTATATGGATTAAAAGTCTTACTACTACTTTGGTATAAAGAGCTTACTAGTATACTAGCTAAATTTGGATTAAAGCCTGTCCCAGATACGAACTGCCTTTATACTAATAGATGACTTATTGTCTTCTTCTATGTAGACGATATTGCTGTTCTATTTGCCAAAAAGGACCTTTAAAGATTAGAAGAATTCGAAGCTAAACTTCTATATTAATACGAGATCCGTGTACTAGGAGACCTATAATGGTTCCTAGGAATTTAAATTAAACGAGATTGTGTAAATAGAAAGCTCTAGCTCTGCCAAGATTTATATATTAAAAAGATAGCTAGTCAATTTAATATTCAACTAGGAAGATTTCCTAAGTTACTACTTCCTGCTAAAGAACTGATTCCATCCGACTAGTAAATGAACCCTTAAAGAACACTAGCCTATTAGCAATAGGTTGGTTCTCTTACGCACCTTGCCGTATTTAGAAGACCTAATATTGCGAAGACGTATTCTAAGCTGGCCAAATTTCTTACTAATTTAAATTAAAAGCACCTTAATATATTAAACCAAGCTATTGCCTATTGCCTTAGAACAAAATCTATAGCTATTAAATACTTTGGCGAAGTATTTGGAGTATACATCTACTTCAGAAACCCTAAAGGAGAAGATGTTACCTTTTATAGAGTATCTGACGCAGCATTTGCGGACCATAAAGAGACTAGACGGAGCTCTTAAGGATACCTTTTTATACTATTTGGAGGACTAATTAATTGGAAGGCAACCCTATAATAATTAGTAACTCGCTTAACTACTAAAGCGGAGCTTCTCTCCCTGTCTATAGCTGCTGTTGAAATTATCTAGTGGCAGCGTTTCTTTAAGGCAATCGGTCTTAATTTAGAACGCGATTTTACCCTACTATATAACAATATGCAGACTATACGACTCCTAAGACAGGATATACTAAAGCTTAACACCAAGCTACGATATATCGACGTCTATCAGCACTGGCTTAGACAGGAAGTCTAAGACAAAAAGATTGACGTATAATGGGTCCCTATAGACAAGATGCCTACTAATGGTCTTACCAAGATCCTACCCCGTTAAAGGCATGAGGTATAGATAAAGCAATTAAATTTGGTGGACATTTGATATTAGATTACTGCTACAACTAATAAAGACTCTTAAGTATTACCCTGTACTACTCCTAAAGTTGTATCTAAATTTCCTATTTTGGTATAGCTTCTATCTTTGTTTTATTTTCTACAGCTTTAACTACACCGTTAAATCTGGGGGGGTGTGTAACAGTTTACTAGCACTACGCTGAGACACGAGACCGTCGCCTAAGAGGCTCTAAGACATAATTAATGCCACCCTCATATGTCTCGGATACGGTTAAATATTGAGTCATAGACTATGGAGTTCCGGGTCTACTTTTATATATTTAGTTTACTTGATTTCCATAGATTTAGAAAAAAGTCGTTCTTTTAATACCCACACTTATACTGTTACAAAAAGGCCTAGGAGAAAGACGTAAGGGCTAAAAATAAGCAAAGAGTTAAAGATAATCTTAGGAATTGGGAAAGTATTACTAGTTCTCTATAAGCGTAAGGAGAGAAATAGGGTAGAAAGGGAACATATACTTCTTTTATGCCAAGATATTCCTTAGTAAATTTAAATATAAACTTAGGTACAATCTTATAAGGCCCGCCTTCTAGGTCGCGAATAAGTATAATTATTATATATTAGTAGCATAGGTTAAGAAGAGCTTTAGGTTAGCTTATAGTGTAAAGGCCTAGCTATAGTAAGAAATGGACTTATATCTAATATCGCCTAACTATATATCTCTTTCTGGTTATAACTAAGTTGGTTTTAAAAACTAGGGCGAGATCCTCTGCATCTATAACGGGTTTTTCTTACTTTTTATTACTTAAGCTATGTTTCTTCGCCAGTTTCCAAAGTACCTAAAAAAGATATTTTAGCTCCGCCTTACTTTGCTAGGCTAAAGGGTTAACTAGGAACGTAATTACCTTATATATTTAGTGGGTTAATTTGCTAGCAATTTTCCTACTAGTTACTCTCTTATATATAAGGCGATAGTACTTCTAGTATATACTAAGCAAGCTAGAAAGCTTTATCCCGCATTATTTCCTACCCCCCTTCCCTTATTTCTAATTTAGGAGCCAGTTAAAAAAGCTATAAAGCAGCTAAAGCAAGAGGACTTGGTATGTTTTCTTAGGGTCTTTCCTTATATATGTGTAGTATTTAGGAATTATTAGCTTTAGGTTAAGCCTAAGAGAAAGCCATAGAACAGGTTATTACTTACTAATACCATTAATCTTTAATACGGTTAAGGAGATTCGTACTGTTATTGGCGTAGTCCTATATTATAAAATTAGATTCCTTAAACTCTTTTAACTGTTTAAGGTAGTATTTTAGTGGATGGTCTTAATCCTTATAAAGCTATACTTAAGCGGACGCTTTGCAAGCATTGTTAGATCTAGCAATACTATTAGCGTTACAGTTAATGCCACTGTTGGCGTTGCAGTCGGTGTTACTATCAGCATCACTGTTGGTATTACTATTAAAGATGGTCGGTTCTGTCCTATAGCTGTTATCGTTGCTATCCATATCTATATACTTATTATTAGTGATGCTAGACGACAAGCTATGATCTAATAATTAAGCGCGCCGCATTCTAGGGAGCTAGAAGAGAACTTAGGGTAGTAATAGTAGGAGGGACCTAGAGGGCAATGACGGCGGGAAGGATTTAAAGAGTAATATGGGGTTAAGGAGATAGGAGGGTAGAGAATAAAAGAAACGAGGCCTAGATTAAACGGATTAGAGGTAGGAGCTATAGAGTATATATAGCTTTAGTATTAGGCGCGTGGAAGGATCATAGTCTGCCTATTAAAAAGTAAGGGGCATAGGGTGGTAAGCAAGAGGCTTAACGTTAGACCGGCAAGCAAGAGGCTTAGGGCGGCGGGGAGTTTTGGCAATATGACCTCTAAAAACGGCGACAGAACCCTCCAAAACCGGCAGTTAGATCTCTATTTTCTTTTTTAATAAGGTAAAGCTTATTTTATATTACCTAGGCGCTATCTATATTGCCTTTTAGTCTTATTTATTAGTCTTCTTACTCTTTCTACTTTAGCTTATACGCCCTTATAGTATTCTTTAAACGCTAGGCCTTATAAATATTCTATAGCCGCGCTATTTAGGCTTTAACTTTATTTTAGAGGCTATAGGAGGAGAAGAAGGAAAAGGCTAGGGGGGCTTCCTTTAACTATAAAGTAGACTATAGGGTAAGAAGATTCTTAAATAACTTTATCTCTATAAGAGGCTAGGGGGAAGATATGTAAGTGTGGCGTAGATATAAGTAAATAAAGCTACTAAATGTGTAAATATTAAAGGAGGAGAAGATAAGAGCTCTATATTATAAAATTAGAATTATAGTAGGCCTTTTTATATAAAATTAGAAGCCCTATATAAGCTAGCGTAGGTATAATGTTATGGCACTAATGTGTGTAACCTAGATAGGGCCTAGTTAGGGGGGTTTGCTTACGTCTTAGCTCTACATATATAGATGTGTCCTTTTTATAACCTTTTTCTACTCCTTATCTTAATATCCAAGTCTATAGATATTTTAATTGTATAGGCTTACGCTTGTTATATTATAGTGCTAGTGCCTTAATTGCCTATTGTGTGATATATAAAATAGGAGACAGCTAAAAAATGGATTATTAAGGTAATAGTAAGGTTAAAGGCGTACTAAGGCCCCTTATACTAACCTAGTACTAACCTAGGCCTTAAAAACGCGTCTAAAAAGTAGGGGCCATTACTAAAGGGAGGTAATATTTGGATAATATATCGCGGACTTTAGGGGGTTATATATAACCTAAGGTTATACTAAGCTTAACCTAAACCTCCAATACCTACCTATTAACTTAGTTATTAATGTAAGGGCGCGAAGAGGCTTTAGGGAAGATTTAAAGGAATAATATAAATTCTATCTAAATCTAAGGGTATATAGCTCTTAAAGAGAACAAGACGTTACGTAAAGAAGAGAAAGGAATATAGGAAACTTGTAACTAAATATTTAGGGTCTTAGCAGTAGACGCGTAAGTATAAGCCTATGCGGATTTTAACAAGTTTTAACTAAATTCTATTACGTTAGTGGAATTTAGTGGAACTTAGTGGAAAACGGTAGATTATAGCGGATAATTGTGGATAGTTATAGATAGTTATAGATAGTTACAAACAGTTTATAAATAGTTTTATATAGTTATCTGTTAAGTGTTTTACTAAGATATTCCTACTATAACTGGGCTAGTCCTATTATAGTACCCCCCCTTTTTGGCTAAAGGTCCAAAACAATTTAATTTAGTTAAGAATTTATAACTTATCGCGTTATAAGCGTTGTGACGTATTTTAAGTTCTTTTCAATTTTAAGTTTCCTACTATTGTGTTTTGTGTCTTTATGTTAGGTGGTAGTTATTTGCCTTTATATTATGTCTATCTAGCTAGAGCAGGCTATAAAGGATGGTCCTTATAGAACTCTTTTACTAAGGTAGGCGCGTTAGCCTTAATCTGGTTATAGGTTTCCTAGGTTTATGTTTTATATCCTTCCCACTTAATAAGAAGTTTAAATTGTTTAGATTATAGTTTCTATCGCATATTATTAATTGAGTTAATAAAGTAAGAACTATTACCGTTGTTAACAATTATGGGAGGTAGCAGCGGTACTTTATAAGTTATAGGATTATCTTTTAAAGGTTGCAATAAGCTTATATAAAACATCGGGTGTATTTTCATCTTAGTTAGCAGTTTAAGCTTGTAGGCGTATAGGCTTAGTTTCTTTTTAATTTAGTACAGGCCTGCGAACTTCTAATTAAGTTTCTTTAAGGGCTGTTAAGTCTTTAGGTTTCGTGTATTTAGGTAGGCTATATTACCTTCCTTAAAGTCCTATGCGGGAGCTCGTCCTTTATTTATATGCCATTTCTATAACATTTAAGCATACGTTGATTTACTTTATAATAGTTCCGTTAACTGCTTTATTTAATTAGTAAAGTTATATATATTAATTAACTAAATCCGTTTAATCATAGGTCCTGTTGTATTAATTTTAGGTTGTGGTTTAAATCCAAATTAAGGGTCTTGTCTATAGGTCGCGTAGAACGGCGTCACGCCTATTAATATGTTTATTATATTATTCGCGGTAAACTCAGCCAAAGGCAGCCATTTTTCCCAGTTGTCTTGCAGGTAGGAGTAGTATATTTATAAGTATTGTTCTATAATCGCGTTTGCAATTTTAGTTTAGCTATCTGTCTCTAGATAAAATACAGTTAAGAATTATATTTAAATGCTTAATTGTTTATATAAAGCTTGCTAGAAGTCTAAAACGAACTAGCTTCTATAGTTAGATACTGTCAGAATATAAGGACAGTAGTTACATGGTTATGTGTCGTCGTTGTGTCTTTAATTAGTCATCCTTATGGTAACTAATTAGCCCCCTACTTAGGCACTACAATCCTTATGATCCTTTGCTTTCAAAAAAGAAGAACAACTATTATACTATCTACGAACCGTAGCTATGTGATATCCCCTTATATAACTAACACTGATTAGTGGTTAACTTTACTGTTATACTATAGAACAGCTAGGTATCACTAAGAAAAGACAAGCCACTATACCAGTGCTACTCGTGCTAAAGGAAGCTATCTTTTAAGGTTAGAACTGGTCCTAAACCTTAAATAGAACTCTTCTACGAATCTAAGGATTTAAAGGCCAGAACTAGTCCTAAGCCTTTCTAAGATTACGGATTCTTGCGTCTATTATGTAGAACAACACGCTTTACAAGTCTTCGCGATTTAAGGCTAGAACTAGTCCTAAGCCCTATAACCGCAAATACACGTCACGAACGCGTACTAAACGACAATCCCTACATTAAACGACAACCCCTACCCTAAACAATAATCCCTATACCAAACGACAACCCCTACACTAAACGACAACCCCTATACTAAACGACAACCCCTACACCAAACGACAATCCCTATACCAACAACACTTCCCTTCCTCTAAAAACATGGCTACGGCTATTCCAAATAACTAAAGAGACTCCTTACTACTAGGGGTAGCTGCGTACGCAAAACTTATCGATGAAGATTGGGACGAATTTACCATTAATATAACAACTTATACTGTAAAATAAGTTAACGGCTTTCTCCTATACCATATTCTATTTTACCGAAGTAGATACTACGCCGATTTACAGCTATAGGAATATTTTAGGGAGGATTTTATAGGATGGACTGCCAACACCTAGGCACTTAGCAATATTTATATTATTTAGGATTTTTAAGACTTCCTATAGGAGAATAGAGTGTTTGTACCTATAAACGGGGGTACTATTAGAGATAATATTTAGCAAGTCCTTAACGTAGAAAAAGAGCACAAATGGACTCCACAAGAGATTGAGCACTAAAAGAAGTTTAACTCTCGAGGGAATCCTAATAACGGATAGCTATAAGCAACACCATAGACAACCTTAGGCTATCAAACACCTCAAGTTCCTTAGCCTCAAGTTCCTTAGGCTGCCGTATCTCAACCTATGCCTTAAGCTCCGTCCTACTAGAGATTCTCAACCTTGTTTAACTTAAGCGCTAAGACGTTTCCTCTAACCCCTACCGCGACTAGATAATTGGCACAACAAGCCAGATCTGTGAATAATATCCCAACCCACTAGCAGCAAGCTCGACAAGAACCTCTGTAGCAACCTCCGCAGCAATCTCCGCAGCAATCTCCGCAGCAATCTCCGCATTAACCTCTACAAGAGCCTCCATAGCAGCCTCTATAAGAGCCTCCGCAGCAGCCTTTATAGCAGCCCAGATCTACAAACAGCATCTTTAATTAGCAGCAACAGTCACCTATTCCTCCACAAACATTTAACAAGCTTTGGAAGATTTAGCGTAGAGAATTCCAAGACTCCTACGGCCCCCAAAGTAGCTATAGAGGTGGCTACCAGCGTGATTCAGACAGGAAGTTCTTGTAGAGGGTACCATAAAGGATAGGTAAAGAGAGAGATATAGGGGGAGCGGTTAGAACGGCATAGTTACGTAGGCAATCTATAAAGAAGAACTGCTAGTATCTGCGGTAGCTATAAACCTGATAACTGTTGCAACTAATATGCCCTACCTATAGCTAATTAACTACTTACTGCTCTGTCTGTAGCCAACTAATATCTACTGCTTTTACCTCCAGCTAAACTAATACCTTGCTGCCTTGCTGCCTTCCTATAGCGCTACAAGCATAAAGAAAGAACTGCCAGTGTTAGAATATATAGATAGAAGGCACTATAATCTTTTCCTTTTAATATATTCTTAATTAATTTTATTTTATTCTTAATTAATTTTATTCTAATTATATAGGTGGGATTTAGTGGATTTCCTAAGCCTACATAATTACGTCAATCTTGTTTAGATATCTACTTTTAGTATATCAATAAAGCCTATATATTAGTGGTTCTACACACAAAAAAAGAACTGCCAGTGTTGGAATATAAGGACAGTAGTTATGTGGTTACGTGTCGTCGTCGTGTTTTTGATTAGTTATCCTTATAGTAACTAATCAGCCCCCTACTTAGGCACTGCGATCCTTATAATCCTTTACTTTCAAAAAAGAAGAACAACTATTATACTATCTACGAACCGTAGCTATATGATATCCCCTTATATAACCAATAGATACTATTATATTAGGAAGTCCGTGTAGCTTAAAAATATACTTAATAAAATATTTAGCTACTAATATTGTATTAATTAAGTCCATAGGAATTATATATCGCATTTTTATAAGGCGGTTAACGACTACTATAATATTCGTGAACCTATTACTATTAGGCAAGTCGACTATAAAGTTAATTAAGATGTCGCGCCATCTTTACATTGGAATTGGTAGTGGTTAAAATACTCCTTACTTCTTTATATAAGAGGTCTTTCTATGCACGTACATCCTATATGCTTAAACGTATTTTCGTACATAGTTGTGCATTATAGGCTAGTAGTATACTTATTGAATAATTTTATAAGTTTTTGTACGGCTAGGGTGCCCTGCTATAGGGAAGTTGTATACGAATTTAAGTATCTTAAATTATAAGGGTTTGGAATTTGGAACTACTATCTTCTATTAGTAGTACAATTGGTTGTTTTAAATTTTGTATTTAGCAAGTGTAATATCCTTATACTGTTATTTTCCTATTTAAATTGCTTTTATTATATCTATTATCTATACATTGTTCTTATATTTGTATTCTATTAGCTTATTAATTTCTATTTCCCATTTATTAACTTCTAATTTATTTCTGTTAAGTTCCATATCTAGGAATATAGGATATAGTTTTTTAAAACATTTAGGAGGCAATAAGATCTATAATCAATTTGTAATCTGTTTATCTATAGCGTTTATAGGTAGGTCCTATAACTATTATATTAATATATTAGGCTTCTAATTAAGTTTGCCCGGTTAGTATATAATCTTAAAGTTAAATTATAAGAGGTATTTAGCCCAACGAATTTAGCGCTGCGTTAATTGCTTTATAGTTATAAAGTACTATAGGTTCTTATAGTCCGTTAATATATATATTAGGAACAACAATTCTTTAAGCTTAGGACGCTATTGTTTAAAATATCTAATAATTATAAGCAGTTCCTTATTGTATATCTTATAGTTTAATTTAGTAGGGGCGAGTTTCTAGGAGAGAAAGGCTACTAGATATAGCTTACTATCCTTATTATATTATAATAACACTCCCCCTAGCGCATAATTGGATAAGTCTGTTTTTATAATGCATTTAAGGTTAGGGTTAAAGTAGGTAAGAATTAGAGCAGTTATAAAATAATGCTTTAGGTTATTAAAAGCTTATATATATTTAGTAGTCCATTTAAATTTTATATTCTTTCTTATTAGGTTTACTAATAGCTAAGCAGTTTCTAAGAAGTGGTTAATAAATTATTAATAAAAATTTGCGAATTCTAAAAATCCTTAAATATCTTATACATTGCTAGGGCTTTTTTAGTTTATAATTACGGCGACTTTCTTAGGGTCCATTTTAATTCTATTATAGAATATTATTAAGCCTAAGTGTTAGGAATGAGGCAAGCTGCCGTCACGCCAGGCATGTTGCCGTCACGTGCTGACATAGCCCTAGTGTGGTGAGGAACCTTAAGTTCCTTACCCCTTTCCTCATTCCTATCAAATAAGAAGAAGAACAACCATCATACTATCTACGAACCGTAGCTACGTAATATCCCCTTATATAACCAACACTGATTAGTAGTTAACTTTACTGTTATACTACAAAACAGCTAGGTATCACTAAGAAGAGACAAGCTACTATACCAGTGCTACTCGTGCTAGAGAAAGCTATCTTTTAAGGTTAGAACTGGTCCTAAACCTTAAATAGAACTCTTCCACAAATCTAAGGATCTAAAAGGCCAGAACTGGTCCTAAGCCTTTCTAAGATTACGGATTCTTGCATCCATTACGCAGAATAATACGCTTTACAAGTCTTCGCGATTTAAGGCCAGAACTGGTCCTAAACCCCACAATCACAAATTCTTGTCACGAACGCGTACCAAATAACAAATATATATTACGAACGCGTACTAAATAACAATCCCTATACCAATAACACTTCCCTCCCTCTAAAAACATGGCTACGCCTACTTTAAATAACTGGAAAGACTCCTTACTACTAGGGGTAGCTAAACATACGAAACTCATTAATAAAGATTAGAACGAATTCGCCTTTAATATAATAACTTATACTATAAAATAAGTTAACGGCTTTCTCCTACACCATATTATATTCTATTGAAATAGATGCTACGCCAATTCATAACTATGGGAGTATTTTAGGGAGGATTTTATAGGATGGACTACTAATACCTAGGCACTTGGCAACGTTAATATTATTTAGGATTTTTAAGACTTCCTCTATAGGAATGGGGTATACGTTGCTAAGAACAGTAACCTAATTACTAGTAATATTTAGGCTATTATTACTAGTACAGAAGAACCAATATGGACGGAAGCTAAGATTATACGTTAACTATAGAAACCTAAAAACAACCCATATTCTTTAGAAGGCAACTTTAATTTATATTAAAACCCCTAGAACGCTAACCCCCCACCTAGAGCTGCTCTCCCACCTAGAGGTACCCTCCTACTTAGAGTTGCTCCGCCTCTACCTCCTCTACTCCAGCCAACCGGTAAGCCTTTATTACGAGAAGTCACGAATCTAATAAAGGTATATTCGGACAAAGAAAAGAAGTTTGGAGGAGAACTATATAATATACTTAAAGCAAAACTACAGGTCTTTTATAACTATTGTAATAAGGTCAGAATTTAACGCCACTAGTACCATCACGCTTTCTCTATTATATTAAAGGGATAGGCAGCAACATTCTATTACAACTATATTACGGGTAAAAACTATAGCTTTAATATAATGCTTCAGCTTACTAGAGCCTACTTTAAAACTAACAAGAATCGCCAACTTTATATATCTAAATGGTGAGAGACTACGTTCCAGAGAGTTATTACTTCTAACCTAACAAAGACTTATTTAGAGTGCCTTTAACTACTCTTTAATAAACTTTAGAAAATCTAACGTGGCCTTACTAAAACCTACTAAAACAAGAACAGCCTAAGGGACTAGGTTATCTTAGCATGCCATAGCATTCCTAAGTGCAACTTAGCGCTATACAAACCTACGGATACGTTTAAAGGAGTATATACTAAGCTACGCTCCGCCGTAGGTACTATAATATAAACACAAGAATCTTAACAGCTCTATACTAAAAACCCTACCTAAATAAGTATTCCTGACCAATATGATCACAACTAGACTAATCAAACATATAGTGGCCATAGTAGGGAATACGGAAGAGGGTACAATTAACGTCAACTATAAGGCAACTGTGGAGGTCCTTATAGAGGTTTATTTCAAAGTAATCACCAGAAGAAGTGCTATATTTATAAGAAGCCAAAGTGCTAGTTAACTAGACACTCCCTTAATAAGTAAAAAGAGGCATATAATAAGTTCCATCAGAGTGTAAGAAACGTTAGAAATTATAAGGTTACTATAGCCTACTTCCAAAGCTTCCTGGTTCAATACAAAGGCGTAAAAGACCTTAAGGGTGAGGTTAATAAGGTCAAACAGCTCCTTATAGATATAGAAATTAAGGACTACTCTCCTAACTAATACTTTACTGAGTATGGTAAGGTAAATGGTATATAAACCGTTGGTGTTCTTAATAACCAATCTATACTCCATTTTATTACAAAGTTAGATATCTTTAACGAGCCAAAGGAGAGCTCCGCGTTTTCCTTTAATAATAGATACTCGGCGAACGTCTTCTATAGTATCATGCCGGATACTAGAGCCGCAGGAGTATCTATAGTAGGAGAACCTTAAGTTTAAGCCCTTTAGTAGCTTAATAGCTCTGTTCAGATTGACCAATCAACGGTAGGCCAACATACGATTTGCTTTAGTAAAGGTACTACAATCTCTCTCAGCATAATTAGGGTCCAAACCCCCTTAGGATACATCACTTTTTATATTATTCCTACAAATACTCCGTTTCTATTTTGTATTAAAGATATAGATAAGTTAGGTGTTAGGCTTAACAACCTTAAGAATATACTTATTTAGGGAGACAATCGGGTGCCTATTGTGCGCAAGTAGGGTCACCCCTAGTTGCTCCTTTATTAACTAGAAAAGAGTGTTGCTTAAAGCCACTTAACTAAGTTAGAATTACGCCAACTACACCATTGTTTTAGCCACCCATTTGTTCATTAATTGCTTAGGGTTCTTCAGCGAGCAGGCCATAAAGTCAAGGTTAAGGCAATTAAGCATCTTATAAAGTACTACTATCACTGCCAAATAAACCAGAAGTCCCCTAGCCGATTCAAGTTCACCCTTAAAGATAATTACAACTTTAACTTCTATATTATCGTCAACGTTATATATCTTAGCGGTAAGCCAGTACTCTAAGTTGTTAACTTCTTAACCTTCTTCCAAGCCGCACGATTCTTAAAGGATATATCAGCTAGGAATGCATGGGATACCCTTTAGTTATACTAGATTAATGTCTACCTAGAACCCCCTAATCAAATCATCTATAATATAGGAAAGAACTTCTTATCTACAGAGTTTCAATAATAGACAAAGGCAATAGCAATTAAGGTCAAGAAAGTCCCTATTAAGGCACATAATAGTATTGGAAAAGTGAAGCGATATCACGCGCTATTATACCGCGCATATAAGATTATCTCTTTAGAACTAGAGAACGCTAGCAAAGAACTTACCTTGCAAATAGCTGTTAAAGCTGTTAACGATTCTACTAGCCTGGATAGACTTGTACCCATATTGCTAGTCTTTGGCGCCTACCCTTAAATAACTAACAATTCTCCACCATCTCCCTCCGTTGTGCAACGAGCTAAGGCTATTCGCAAGGCAATAAAGGAGGTACGACGTCTCTACGCCACACGCCAAGTCAATGACGTACTAGGAATAAGAAATGGCCTAAACACCTCAACTACGCTCGATCTGCCACTCCAGTCTGAGGTACGCGTATAGCGTGAAAAGGGAGGATAGTTAGGCCCACATTAACTCATTGCAATTAATGGCCAGACTTGCACTATTCAGATACCTTATAGACCCACTTAATTCCATTTAACTGTTATTAAGCCTTACTACAAAGATAACAGTTTTAAGCCTTTGTAGGATACCCTAAAAGATACCCTAGAGGAGAACCACAATTAACGTGCTCTAGAAGGCGACTACGATCCCAATATAATATTAGTAGATGCGCCACAACCATAACACGGTAGAGGTCGCCCAAAGGGATTATAAAATCGCCAACATCTTATTAATTTTAAAGAGCAATTTATTGCCGCCATTAAAAATGGAGTTAAGTTATTAATGGCCTTTATAATAGCCAAGGAGAAGGATAACTTTAAACTTGCAAAACAGCTCCAAAAGGAAGGTCATATTATAACTCTAGGAGCTCCTTTCTAAGCATTTAATAAGCAGGAGATTAAGGGTCTTATTATAAGAGGAGTCTTTAAATTTAAGAAGTATAACCCTACTAAGTTTAATAGAGTTCGCATCTTTAAGTTAAGAATGGTTAATAAAATTAAGGGTAAAGCTACTAACGCCCTATTTAAGAAATCAAGGCTTGTTATCTAAGGCTACAACAATAATAGCAAGGAGGTGATTCTTACGCAGTCTCCTATAATTCAATAAGCTAGTTAGCAAGTTATTATTGCGCTAGCTCCCTCCTTAATAAAGAATAGAATAGTGGTTTATTTGCGAGATATTACTTAAGCCTATACCCAATTAGAGACGCACCTTTAGCGCTTAATATTGGCATACCTTCCAGAGCAAATTCGCCACTAGTATCCTAAAGATACAATCATGGTTATGCTCAAGCCATTATATAGGATCGCAGAGGCAGGAACTCACTAGTAGGCTACCTATAGTAAGTACTATAAAGAGAAGCTTTTAATAACTACTTCTATATTCAATCCCTGCTTCCTTATCACAACTACGGGAACTCCATTTGGAATCGTCGGTATATAAACTAATAATACAATTATCTTAGAAGACGACCAATTCTTAGCTCTTAAAGAAGACAAGCTAGTAAAGGCAAATTTTATGGCAAAGCCAAAGGAAAAGCTTAGTTTAATAATACTATTACTTTTTAATAGATGCATCCTCTCCCTAAACGAGGATTCTATTGCTCTGCGCCAGAAGGGTTAAGGCAAGAAGATTAACGTTATTAACGCTAATTCTCTAAAGTAAGGATACGTGGAGTAACGCACTCGCGGAGCTTATATTGCTTCTATCTGTCAACCTAAGGCTTCATTCGATCTCTCTATTGCCGCCCAACACCAGGAACCAACTAAGGATGACGTTCTTGCCCTAAATAAACGCCTTTCCTGGCAAATAAACCATCTCAACCAGGGCCTACACTATGTGCCTATTAATCTTCCCACCGCTAAGCTCTTTATGTTTATTAATAGATCGTTCGTAAATAATAAAGATTTTAGCTCCCAGCTAGGATATAAGATTATTATCACGAACAAGTTTACTGGAGAGAATAACTTTATAATCTATAGCAACCTTATCCATTAGAGCTTAACTAAGAGCAAGCGCGTCACCCAAAGTGTTTTAGCGTTAGAGATATATAGAATGGTTAGCGGAGTTAATATAGCAATTGCAATTGGAACTACCCTAAAGATAATTATAAATTAACTCGAACTTCCTGTTATCCCTATAATCGTATGCACCGATTCATACTCCCTCTATAAGTACTTAGTTAAGCTTAGTACTACAAAGGAGAAGCGCCTTATAATCGATATTATAGCACTTCATTAATCCTACAAACGGCGAGAACTCTTTAAGATTTAATGGATTAACGGTTAAGATAACCCAGCAGACGTAATAATAAAGGCAAACCCAAATAAGGCTCTAGAAACGTTTGTTAACACAAACACTCTATATGTATAAGTTGAAGGTTAGGTTAAGAGGGAGTAGGAGTATAACATTCTGTAGACCCTAACTTAAACCAGCCAATCAGGATTTTCCATCCCCGGGATAGAAAATCGCTATTGGCTCGCTTACTACTAGCGCCTTAGCGGCCCACCCGTCTTTACGTTATCTGCCAACTGCCACATTGTCGCATATTGTCGCATATTGTTTGGTATTGCCGCATATTGTTTGGTATTGTCGCATATTGTTTAGTATTGTCGCATATTGTTTAGTATTGTTGTACACTATTTGGTATTGTCGCATCCTGTCTGTTTGTCTATATATAGATAGCAACCACAAAAAGAAGAGTTGCCAGTGTCGGGAATAAGGTAAGCTGCCGTCACGCTAGGCATGTTGCCGTTACGTACTGATGTGGCCCTAGCGTGGTAAGGAACCTTAAGTTCCTCACCCCTTTCCTCATTCCTATTAAACAAGAAGAAGAACAACCATCATACTATCTACGAACCGTAGCTACGTGATATCCCCTTATATAACCAACACTAAGTATATAACCTTGGATGCGTGGAACTTGCATTTCTTAATATTATATTATAGGCCCGCATCTTATAGGCGTTTAAGGACCATTCTAATATATTTCCAATATTCGGAAAGTAAGGATAAGTAAATTAAGATATTATTAATATACACAGTAATAAATACATTAAGAAATTTATGAAGTGTATTATTAATATATTGCTAAAATATACTGGGACCATTCTTTATGCTAAACAGTATTACTAGGTATTTAAAGAGTCCCTATTATATATAAAAAGCTATATACTTCTTATCTCCTTTTTATATATGGATTTTATTAAAGGCTGTAACTATATTAAGCTTTATAAAGTACCGTACCTTTACTAAACGGTTGAGCGTCTCTTAAATTAGGGGAATTGGATATTAGTTTCAAATCGTAATTACATTTAGAGCTTAATAATTAACATAGAATCTTAAGCCTCCTCCTAGCTTTTTAATAAATAGTATAGGTAAGGTAAATGGAGATTAACTAGGGCGAATAAATCCTTTTTCTAGATACTTATTAAGGTATTATTATATTATAAGCAATTCTTCCTATAATATACTGTATAGCGGACTAAACTTTAATATTATACCCGGCTTAAGTTCTATCTTAAAATCGTGCTTATCTTAGTGCGGGGCTAGTTGGTCTATAAATTGTCTTTTAAACTTGTTAATTAGGTTATAGTACTCTTTAGGTATAAGAGGTTAAGGATTAATATACTATTTCAGTTCTAGTGCTTTTTTAATGTCTTCTATAATTATAGTAAAGATTTTATAATCTTGTCTTTTTGCTAACAAAATAAAGGGTACGGCTTGTATTATCTAAATTTTAAGAGGTTTTAATAAAACATCTTCGCATTCTTTATTATAATTGGCAGTTATAGATTTATTATATTGGCTTAAGGTTTATAGCAAGAGTAATTTATATTATATTAAATTCAAATAGTTATATGCATATTTGTAGGGCAAATGGTTTTTTAAGTAATAACTTTAGCAGTAAGTTATACGGAACTTTAGTGTTTCTTTAACCCAGCTAATTAAAGGGTTATGTTATTTTAGCCATCTGTATCTAAGTATGACTTTATATTGCTTTAAGGTTGTTACAAACAGGGAGATATATTTAAGGTATTTGCCTATCCGCATTTTTACTAGGGCGTAGTGCGTTATTTCGCTATATATTAAGGGTTTGCTATTAAAGCCTTATAGGCCTTAAGGCTTATCAAGTTTCTTTAAATTTAGGCGTTAAGTTTTTATATAGTTTATATTAATAAAGCCCATGCTAGTAGCTCTGCTATCTATAAGGATTTATACTTCCTTCTATTTTCCAAGTATTTAAATTTCGCTAAGTATATTAAGGGAGTTATGTTATATATTAGCGCTAGAAGAGCCTAGATACTTATACTCTTCTACTTTTTATCCTAAGGTGCGACTTGGCCTTAGGACGATTTATTTTCCAAATTAACTAAGGGCGAGATGCTTTATGGTGTTTAAGTACAATTTATAGAGTGGGTATAATTTAAGGAATAAGTACGGCTTAAGAAATGGGTATAATTTAAGGAACAGGAGGAGCTACGGCGGACCTTTTTAAAGGGGTAAGTTTAGCAATGCTTTTAAATATATCCTTTTTTACTACATTTAAAGCATTCTCTATTTATAGCTTAAGTTCTTTGTTTGTTAGTTCCTAAGGGTATATAGGATTAAGTGGCATTGAGGTCTATAGGGTCGTATATAGGGCTTTTAGGTTTCGGAGACGGATCGCATTTTAGGGTATTTTAAACGCAAGGTATAGTTGACTTTAGGGAACGAATTTATTTATTATATTAAAGATCCTTATTAATTCATTGGCATATTATAGCAAATTTGGATAGGTTTTTTAGCAGTTCCCTACCTACTAACTAGGCTCTAATTTTATCCAAGATAGCTTATTAAAGGGCAGCAACTCTAGCGGCTTTATTCTAATCTAGTTTACTAATAAGGCCTAAAAATTCCAAAAAGAAGCTAGTAAAGTCTTGGTTCCGTTGTTATAGGTTTTTAAATTTAGTAACAGCTATATATTTACGGCTGGCGTTATTATATATTCGTTCTAGTAGAGAGACAAAGATTTTAAAATTAATAAAGGTGCCATTATAGAAGAATAGATCCATGGTATATACAGCGTCTTTGCTTAAATAAGACATTCTATAGCTAACCTTACTAGCTTTAGTAGGGTATCAGTTATAGTTTATTAAAATTTTAAGACGGATCTTAGTTATAAAGGGATATAGGATGTTTTAATTTCTATTAAATATTGGAGGATTAGGGAGCTTTTTAGATTTTATAGCAGGTATTAAACTTATTATAGATATAGGTTAAGTTACTATTACTAGTTTAGTGTTTGCATTTAACGGGTTAGGTTTAGATACGGTTATTTTAATTTTATTTATAGGTATTGTTATTAGGGTCTCTAATAAAAGAGCCTTAATGTTACGGAGTTCTTCGTGGAGTGCTTCTATTAATCACTAATGTTAGGCTTCTAGTGCAGCCCATTGCTAAGCTAGGGCATCTGTAAAGAATTGTTGTATTATGGTTAATTATTCCCTAACTAGGGATATAATACTTATAGTTATCAAAAGGGATTTGGGTTTATTTGCCATTTTTAATAGTAGTTGTTTTAATATAACGTAGTATAAGGGCGTAAAGAGGCTTTAGGGAAGATTTAAAGGAATAATGTAAATTCTATCTAAATTTAAGGGTATATAGCTCTTAAAGAGAACAAGATATTGCGTAAAGAAGAGAAAGGAACATAGGAAACTTATAACTAAATATTTAGGGTCTTGGCAGTAGACGCGTGGGCATAAGCCCATGTGGATTTTAACAAGTTTTGACTAAATTCTATTATATTAGTGGAATTTAGTGGAATTTAATTAAGTTGGCGGAACTTGGTGGAAAATAGTAGATTATAGCGGATAATTGCGGATAGTTATAGACAGTTGTAGATAGTTATAAACAGTTTATAAACAGTTTTATATAGTTATCTGTTAAGTGTTTTACCAAGACATTCCTACTGTAACTAGGCTAGTCCTATTATAATTGACTTGGTTACCTACCCCTTGTTTCTATTACCACCCCCTTTTCTTTCCTATTTCTTACACCTTTCTTATATATATATAGAGGCTCTAGAGCCATGATTTAATAGATAGAGTTCTTATTCTTTTCCTATAATCGGCGCACGGACTTCCGATTGGTAGGTCCATAACTATAAGATATAGCTAGAATAGAGTATAAAGGTTTTATGTGGTGCATAGGTAAGGTAAGAACAAGACGTTAATATTGTAAGGGGCGTTGATTTATAAGAACGGTTTGGGGAAAGCCGTATAATACATTAATATAATAGAAATAGAAACGCAATTTGTTATATATAATATTGCAAGCCAATACCTAGACCTTTATAGTCCTACCTATATAACATCCTCTTGTTTCTCGAGTCGCGAACGACAAGAGGCCGACGCAAAGATAGATTAGGAAAGAAAAGTCTGGTCATTAAACAGCACTCGTTATAAATGCTGGAATGGAAACCTAATCGCTTTCGACAGTCGCTAGCTGCTTATTTTATCGAAAATTCCTTTTAAATAAAGACCTCAAACATTTGACGGACTTCTTTACTGCCTTTGCAAACTATATAGGCCGTGGTAGTAGCAAAGGCCCACAGTTCTTGAGATTTACCTTTAAGGATACACTGCTAGTCCCTCTATAGAGCACGAGGATTACTTCAATTTAATAAAAAACAATATTAAGACCTAGTTTGAAAAGGCGAAGAGTTATATGCCGGATTTAAAAGAGTTTACTATTTTGGTAAGTAATCTGGAGTGGGTTTTAGAAGAGGACTGGTGCTTTCTATATTGACTAGTATGAAATTATAAAAGGTTAAGCGCTTTAAAAGGCTATTAACATATTAAATAATCAAAGTAATTAAAATTAAAAAGGTTAGTATGTTTACTTATATAAACAAGTAGAGAAATAGAGTTGTTACAAAATAGGGTTAAATCTTGTGATATAGCAGAAGTGTATATATTGATTTAGGTTAGATTTAGCCTATTACCCTATCCTTATTCCTATTCCGGCTGTATTACTACCCCCTATTTTAGTTATATACCCCCCTACCCTTATTACCTGTACCTACCTTATGTATAAATAGTTTCTTTTCTTTATAGGTTAAACAGATAGAGTCTTCTTTTCTTTTCTTACAATCGGTGCACGGACCACTGATCAACAGTACGTCCGTTAGATTTTAGCATAACGTCTTAGCTACCTAGACGAGACAGCCACCCACCTAAGACAGTGTATGGGCCTCCTACGAAAATCAAAATCAAAACATCAAAATACACCTTTACTACACCACCACTATGTCCTCTACTACCCCTTAAATGCTGTCGCTTGACCAAGAAGATCAAATGTAAATTGTTCTTTAATTATTAGAAGCCAATCCTAATTAATCTGGCCGTTTGCTTGCCTAAATATACGGTCTATTGCCTTCTTCTATTTACCATTATTGCAATAGCTGCCAATTAAGCAAGGAGTATTACCAAAAGCTTTAAAAGCTCTTAGTTATTAAGGAAAGTTCCCTAGTTAAATAGATTAATACAATAGGAGCCTAGGGTTGGCTACCTTGAATTTAATACCTTAAATCTATAGCTAAAAGTATCCTTGCTGCAAAGAAGCGTCCTCTAGAGCTTCTATAGAGGAGAGACTTACTAAAATATTTAGGCAGCTCTTACAAGGTGCATTACCCCTATATTCTTAAGCTGTGCATAATATTTGGCAGTTTATATTAAGTATGGTAGCTAATAATATAATCCTTAAGCGAACAAATTAGGAGCTTTTTAAAAGATAGAAGAAGGAGCGTTATAGTAAGATAAAAGCTGCCAATAGGAAGGCACGAGTTTTATTAGTAGTAGAGGCATAAAAGAAGAACGAGGAAAAGCTTTAAAAGGAGCAGGAAAAGAAGAGGGTAAAGAAAAGAAAGGCTACAATATAGGGGGTTATTACCTTTGCAAAGAAGGTTTGGAAGGAACTACTAATAGATTATAGTGTATTTATATAATAGGGTAGATTTGGGTTAATTTAGGTTGATTTTAGGATTGATTTTAGGGTTGATTTTAATATCAAATTGATTTTAATTTTCGTAGAAGGCCCATACACTGTCTTAGGTGGGTGGCTAGGCTTGTGGAGGATAAATTATCCTATCCAGTCAGGCGGATAATAATCCTATCTAAGGATAGCCTGGATATCGGATAATATCCAGATAATATCTAAATATCCGCAAAATTTCAACTACGAAACTAAACCTTTACCCCCTATCGTACGACGCTATAAATATGGCTAGTACTAGTGAAATTTACCCTAAAAACCTCGACGATAATAATTCCTTTAAAGTTAACACACTTTCTACCCTTTTAAGCGGCGTTAAGACCAAAGCTAATACTGGTTTAATCCCAACTACTTATATAACACAGATCTTAAGACAAGTCTCCTTAATTTATAAATATACTTATACGGCAATAAAGGAAGAAAAGGCTCATATAAAGAAATGCTACTTTTGTAAATACTGTCCTCCTTAAGACCTAAAAGGACACCATTCCTTAACCGTTAGATTATAAAGCTATCTTAAAAAATATAATATTGAATAGAATCTAGTAGAGAATTAAGAGCGTATAATAGTAAAAGATTGGGGGGAGAGATCTCTTTTAGAACTATATTAAAAGCTTTTAGTAAGAGGAGAAGTTTAAGGTCTTAAGGGTGAGGTTCTAAAGCGTATAGTATATTAAAATACTATAAAGCAAGCACTTCTAGATCTAATTATTGTATAACAGCTTCCCTTCTTATATATAGAATGGCTAGAGTTTTATACTTTTGTAAAAGCATTAAATTAAGAAGCACCCTTAATTATCCCTATATACTATTTAACAATTACAGCCTGGATTCTTGAACACTTTACTAAGAGTTAAGATATTATATAAAAAGTACTTTAATTTGCAAAAATAAATATTTACCTTACTATGGATATCTGGACCTCTCTAAGTTATTCCCTTCTTCTTAGAATCTGTGCTAGCTTTGTTAATATCCAGAATAAATACTAGAACCCCTTAATTGCCCTTCGTACAGTATTTAGTTAGAGTGGTATAGATTAATAGAAGGCGCCTTATCCGGTTCTTATTAAGTACGGCATTAAAACAAAGATTGGAGCTCTTATTGGCGATAATACTGGATTAAATAATGTTCTCTATTATACGATTGGCTAATGGCTTAGCCTTAAGTATAAAATTAACTGGATTGCAACATATTAAAGAATTCGCTATTAGGGGCATATTATTAATCTTATTATTTAGGCCTTTCTATTCAGTTCAAAAAAGGATAAGAAACTTATAAACTTATATAATAAAGAGGATAAGGAATAGGATAAAGAAGAAGAGGAAGAAGAAGAAGAAGAAGTTGTATAATAAGCACTACCGCTAGTTAAAAGAAAGAAAAAAAAGGATAAAGAATTAGAGCCAGCATTAGATAAAAAGTGTAAAAGGGGTTAAAATATTTAAAATATTATGGGGCTAATAGGAAAGCTTTATAACTATATTATTTATTATTATTTATTGCTTAACGTCCGATTCGGATCCCTGTTAGGCCCACGCGGACTACTCCTTATATATATATAGGGAGAAAACTCTATTTGAGAAAACCCCGTAATCCGTCTCCCCGCCTTTTAGGGCTCGCTTGTAAGTCGCCTACAAGTTACTAGTAGTGCTCTACTACCTTACTTTTTAACCTCCTTAGGAACTACTGCTGCCGTAACAAACCTACAGACGCGCTAGTATTACACACTATACTCTACTCCTATAGAGTTATTAGGGGGCGCCTATTACTTGCCCCTTTGCTTTCTATTGCTATTTCCTTTGTAACCCGGAACTGGTCTAGCATATTTTGGCCAATAAGCTACTGGGTAGCCGCCTTAAGGCCTTTCTATGTTAAGAGCAGTGTATTATAGTTTTCTATGCCAGCTGTTAAGAGCATTGCTTCTCGGCTGGTGTGTAAGGGGTATAACAGTATTACGTATTTTAGTGTCTATTTTGGCTAGCTATATTCGTACCTTAGGCTACCTACTAGGACACCTACCTAGTAAAGCCAATCTTTTAGTCCTATTATTCCTGTCCTTAAGAGTGTTGCTATTATATTTTCTACCTTTGTTAGGCCCTCTTGGAGCCCTTAGGTATTTACCCCCCATAGTATTACCCATACTACGGCTTGGGTTTCCCTTGCCTAAGTCTGCCTCTGTACCTTTAACTTCTATTTGTCTCTCCAGCGTCGGTCTAACTAGTATTGTGTTGCGGTAGATAGTTTTCCAGTACTCTTTTATGCTCTACTTTAGCTCCTTTCTCTCCCTTGTTGTTATCTTTACTAGCCTCTTACGCGTTTTCCTTCCTCCTCTATATAGGCCTGGGCCCTAGCGCCGCACCATTCTTCTTCTACTTTCTCTACCTATTTTCCTAATATATCTTCCCTACTTTAGGGTTGTTGGTTCCTTCTCCTATAAGGCACCCTAGGGTCCCTCTATAGTTTGTTTAGGCGTGTCTTGATATACTTTATAATGTTAAAGTTGCGTTCCTTTTACACCCTTTGCATTACATCGGCTTTAATATATAGTTATAGGGGGGGAATATTGGCTTCCTTCTTAAGTAGTGCTGTGGCCGTTCGCTTATACCCGCCTGTTATACTCCTAAGGCAGGCTGTTTAGACCTTTTAGAGTGGTTTAAGGAGTAAT